>WNFS01000616.1_pt1 | contig 42567 bp, 34 predicted proteins | sample 5400141 | NCBI WGS metagenome assembly WNFS01 (sample SAMN13153358, study PRJNA577476) | soil metagenome | isolation source: 60 cm saprolite under Madrone tree | place: USA:California | collected 2016-06-14
GTTCCCGTCCGCAGGAGGACGTCGCGAAGGGGCCCCTCATAGGCGCCTGCCTCGGCGATGTCGGGAATCTGGACCGGCTCGAGGGTCACCGCCATGCGCCCCGCGACACCTTCGCCCCGCCGGATGGGGGCCCGCCGGGCCACCGCCACCACCTCCTCATCGAGATTGTGGGTGGCCCGGAGGAGCAGCTCCTCGGCCTGTTCGTCGTACTCGTATACGGTGCACGAATCGGTGCGGGCGAGCTGGTTGGCGTGGGACACGATGGTATTGAGCACCGTCTCGAGGTCGAGGGTCGAGCTGAGAGCCTGGCCGACTTCGCCGAGCGCCTGCAGCTCCTGTACCGAGCGGGTGAGCTCCGACGTCCGCGCCTGCAGCTCGTTGAGCAACCGCACGTTCTCGATGGCGATGGCGGCCTGATCGGCAAAGGTTTCCATGAGGATGATCTGACTGTCGGTGAAGGGCAGAACCTCGGTCCGGTGGATGAAGATCACTCCGAGCAACTCGTCAGCCCTGAGCATTGGTATGGCCAGCACGGTCCGGAGGGAGTCCAGGTGCCGCCCGTAGGTATACTCGGGATCGGCCTGAGCATCGTGGATGTGGATGGTACGGCGCTCCAAGGCTGCGCGCGCCACCGCGCTCTGTCGTCCGGGAGCCATGGGATTCTGCTCGATGAATGCTCTCCGCTCGACCGAGACGTTGTGGGCAACCACGGCGCGGACGAGCTGGCCGTCGAAGCGCCAGATCGATGCGTGCTCGGCCTCGCACAACCGGACCGCGTTCTCGGCCAGCGTCTCAAAGACCGGCTGGAGATCGAAGGTGGACCGGCCGATCACTTTGAGCAGTTCGCTGGTGGCCGTCTGCTGCTCGAGGGCGACCCGCAGCTCGCCGTTGCGGGCCTCCAGCTCCGTGAACAGGCGCACGTTCTGGATAGCGATGACCGCCTGATCGGCAAAGGTCTGGAGGAGGGCAATCTGATTGTCGGAGAATGCCCGTGGCGTTCCCCATACGTGAACGTTTATGGTGCCGATGGGGGACCCATCACGAAGCATCGGCACCGCCAGCACGCTGGCAAGTCCGGCACCTGTCACCGCACGCACGCTGTAGTCGCGATCCCCCCGGACGTCTGGAATATGAACCGGTCGGCCCGTCAGGATCGTCCGCCCGGACGCGCTCCCCATGTGCGGCGTCATCGGGAACACGCTTCGCAGGGCATCAGCCTGCCCGGGGGCCGTATTGTCGAGGGATTGCAGGTGCATTAATTCGCCGTCATACCTCACGACCTGGGCGCTACCGGCCTCACACAGCCTACGGGCATTGTGGGCGATCGTGTCGAAGACCGGCTGGACATCCGTCGGTGAGCTCGAAATCACGCGCAGGATCTCCGCGGTCGCCGTCTGCTGTTCGAGGGCCTCGGTGAGGTTGGCGTTCTTGGTCTGGAGCTCGCTGAGCAGCCGCGCGTTCTCGATGGCGATGGCCGCCTGATCGGCGAAGGTCTCCATCAGTGTGATCTGGCCGTCCGTGAAGGGCCGCATCTCGCGCTTGTAGATCATGAACACACCCAGCAGCTCGTCCGCCCTCAGGATGGGGATCGCGAGCACGGTCCGGATGGTCTCCACCTGATTGACCCCGTACGTGTACTCGGGGTCGGCCAGGATATCGTGGATGTGGATGGTGCGCCGCTCGAGGGCGGCGCGCGCCGTGCCCGTATGACGCCCCGGAGCAATGGGATTCTGCTCGACGAACGCGATGAGTTCGGGCGAGGCGCCATGGCTGGCCGCTATCTGCAGCGTCTGACCATCGAAGCGGAACACGAAGGCTCGCTCGGCCTCGCACAGCCTGACCGCGTTCTCGGCCAGCGTCTCGAACACGGGCTGCAGATCGAACGTGGACCTCCCGATCACCTTGAGCAGCTCGGCCGTCGCGGTCTGCCGCTCGAGGGCCAGCCGCAGCTCGCTGTTGCGGGACTCCAGCTCCGTGAAGAGACGGACGTTCTCGACAGCGATCACCGCCTGATCGGCGAAGGTCTTCAGGAGGTCGATCTGCGTGTCCGAGAACAGCCCCGGTTCCGCTCGGGCCACGAAAATCGATCCGATCATCTGCCCCTCCCGCACCATGGGCACCGCGAGGCAGCCCCGGAAACCGCCGGCACGTGCCGCGTCTTTCTGCTCGTACTCGGGGTCGGCAAAAACGTCCGGGATATGCACGAGGCTCCCCGCGCGGATCGCCCGCGCCGACACCGTTTCCGCGTCCAGCCCCATGGGAAACGCCCGCCGAACCGTCTCCACACCTTCGTCGGCCACCCCGTGGAGCGAGGCGAGGTGAATCAGCTCGCCCTCCACCCTCGTGACCACGCTCACCTCGGCGGCGCACAGGTGCTCCGCCCGCTCGCCGATGATGTCGAACACCGGCTGGACGTCCGTCGGCGACCGACTGATGACCCGCAGGATCTCGCTGGTGGCGGTCTGCTGCTCAAGGGCCTCCGTGAGGCTGGCGTTCTTGGACTGCAGCTCCGTGAGGAGCCGCGCGTTCTCGATGGCGATGGCCGCCTGGTCGGCGAAGGTCTTGAGGAGCTCGACTTGGCTTTCCGAGAACGGTCCTTCGGCCTTCGCCACGACGATGGCGCCGACGGCTTGGCCCTCGCGTAGCATTGGCACCACCAAGAGCGTCTGGTAGCCCTGAGCGACGGCCAGGTCACGCGAGGTGACGGGCACGGCAGGATCGTCGTGCATGCGATGGATGTCGGAAACAGGCGCTCCGAGACCGCCAACCCTTCCGCCGACCAGTTGTGCGATGCGACCAGATGAATCAGCCCGTCTTGCAAGCGTACCGTCGCGCTGTTTACCCCATCGCAGAGCCTCACGGCGCTCTTGGCGATCACATCGAAGACCGGCTGTATGTCGGATTGCGACCCGCTGATGACGCGCAGGATCTCGCTGGTTGCCGTCTGCTGCTCCAGCGCCACGGTCAGATCTCGGTTGCGTGCCTCCAGCTCCCGGAAGAGGCGCACGTTCTCGATGGCAATGACGGCCTGGTCGGCGAAGGTCTGGAGCAGGGCCACCTGCCGCTCGCTGAAGAGCTGAGCCTCGGTGCGGCGGAGGCTGATGGAGCCGATGGCCACGCCTTCCCGCATCAGAGGAACGTTCAGCGCTGTCCGGAAGCCGAACTGCCGAGCCGTCGCGCTGCCCTCCGGAAACTCGTCGACTTCGGACTGCAGATCCGCCACATGGATGGTCCGCGCGTCGAGGACAGAGCGACCATTGGTCATCCCGGGGACGAGGGCGAGCGAGAACTCGCCGGTGGGGCCAAAATCGATCGGCCCGTGATGCGCGACGAGAAGGAGCTGGTCGCCGTCGCGACGGAAGATGCTGGCGTCATGTGACTCGCACAGGCGGGCGGCACACTCCGCCACCGTGTCGAGCACCGGCTGGATGTCCGTCGGCGAGCTGCTGATCACGCGCAGGATCTCGGCGGTGGCCGTCTGCTGCTCGAGCGCCTCGGTGAGGTTGGCGTTCTTGGTCTGCAGCTCGGTGAGCAGCCGCGCGTTCTCGATAGCGATGGCGGCCTGGTCGGCAAAGGTCTCCATCAGCGCGATCTGACTCTCCGTGAACGGCCGGACCTCGAGCCGGTAGATGGCGATGACCCCGAGCAGCTCTTCCGCCCTGAGCATGGGGATGGCGAGCACGGTCCGGATCGGGTCTACCTGCCGGGCCCCGAACGTGTAGTCGGGGTCGGCCAGGGCATCGGGAATGTGGACGATGCGCCGCTCCAGAGCGGCCCGCGCCGCCCCGCTATTGCGTCCGGGAACAATGGGATTCCGCTCGGCGAATTCTCTCAGCTCCGGGCTCGCGTTGTGGATGACCACCGGTCGCAGAAGTTGACCATCGGGGCGCCAGATGAATCCGCGCTCGGCCTCGCACAGCCGGACCGCGTTCTCGGCCAGCGTCTCGAAGACCGGCTGGAGATCGAAGGTGGACCGGCCGATCACCTTGAGCAGCTCGCTGGTCGCCGTCTGCTGCTCCAACGCGATCCGCAGCTCCCTGTTGCGCGACGCCAGCTCGGTGAACAGCCGGACGTTCTCGATGGCGATGACCGCCTGGTCGGCGAAGGTCTGGAGGAGGGCAACCTGCCGCTCCGTGAAGAGCTGAGCCTCGGTGCGGCGGACGTTGATCGCTCCGATCGGGGCTCCTTCTCGCATCAAGGGGACGACGAGTGTCGTGCGGTGTCCCAGCTGCCGCGCAATCTCGCTCCCCTCGGGAAACTCAGCGGACTCGATCTGCAAGTCTTCGACGTGAACCGTCCGAGCCTCCAGCATCGTTCGACCCATCACCGTTCCGTGGACCACCGGGATGGTGTACTCGCCGAGGTTTCCGTAGGGGATCGGGCCCCGATGAGCAACCAGGTACAGTCGCTCGCCATCCCGCCGGAAAATGGCAGCGTCGGAGGCTTCACACAGGCGAGCGGCGCTCTCCGCCACGGTGTCGAGCACCGGCTGGATGTCGGTGGGCGAGCTGCTGATCACACGCAGGATCTCCGCGGTGGCCGTCTGCTGCTCGAGGGCTTCGGTGAGGTTGGCGTTCTTGCTCTGAAGCTCGGTGAGCAGCCGCGCGTTCTCGATGGCGATGGCGGCCTGGTCGGCGAAGGTCTCCATCAGGGTGATCTGACTGTCGGAGAATGGTCGCACCTCATGCCGGTAGATGAAGATCACCCCGAGCGGCTCGTCCGCCCTGAGCATGGGGATGGCGAGCACGGTCCGGATCGGCTCGGCCAGCCGCGCCGCCGGGAAGGTGTACTCCGGGTCGGTTTGGACATCGTGAATGTGGATGGTGCGTCGCTCGAGTATGGCGCGCCCCGAGGCGCTCCCCCGACCGGGCTCGATGTTAGTCCGCTCCGCAAGCTCTCGTAGCTCTGCCGTAGGATTGTGAATAACCGCGGGCTTGAGAAGGCGACCATCGAAGCGATGGATGATGGCCCGTTCGGCAGCGCAAAGCCTGACCGCGCTGTCGGCCAGCGTCTCGAAGACAGGCTGGAGGTCGAAGGTGGACCGCCCGATCACCTTGAGCAGGTCGCTCGTCGCCGTCTGCTGCTCGAGGGCGACCCTGAGCTCGCTATTCCGCGCACTGACCTCCTGAGCGGCCTCTCGCTGGGCCTCGTAGAGCTGCCGAAGCTCACCGCTCATGTGGTTCATCCGTTCGGCCAGGGAGCCGAACTCGTCGCGATTCGGGACGTCGATGGTCGACCCGAAGTCACCCTCGGCGATCTGCCCGAGAAACTTCTCGGCCTTCCGGACGGGCAGGATGAATGACCACGAGATGACAAACCCAAGGCCCAAGGCGAGAAAGATCGACGCGGCCGCGAAACCGCCGGTGAGGAGGAGGGCCTGGCGCTCCGTGGTCTCGACGTTGTGTCGCAGCCGGACCATGCCGGCCTCCTCGGTCCGGACGGCCTGGGTGACGAGGGTCGCGATCTCCCGATACAGGGGATACCCCTCGTCGAGGTGGAGAGCCAGCGCCTCGTCGGCCTTGCCGTCGCGGAGGAGACCGGCGATGCGGGCTACCGTGGCCATGACCTGATCCTGCGTCGCGCGAATACGCTGGATGGTCTCGCGCTGCCCGGGCGGTCCCAACCGCTCCGAGCGGCTGAGCGTGTCGTCGAAGCGATGCCTCTCGCGGAGGATGCTTCCGATGGTGGCGTCGTCACGCACGAGTAGCGCGTTGTTCGTGGAGTCCATCTGAAGGCCCAAGGCATGCTCGATCTGGCGGGCGGCGTCGACCCGCTCGCGGGCCTGATCCAGGAGCCGGCTGTGACGGGCCACGGTGGCGATCGACTGGAGGCTCATGACCCCCATCGCGATGAGGAGGGTAGCGACCACCAGGAACGCCACGAGCAGCTTCGTGTGCACGGACGCGCGGAGGCGGGCGACCCATCCCACCATCGGACCCAAGGGCCAGTGGGCCAAAAGCAGGCGTGCGATTCTCTCGGTCAGCCCCGGGTTTGCGTCGGGGGCCGGCGCGGTGGGCTCGAGGGGACGCTCTATCTCGTGTGCGCTCATTCGGCGTGGTCCTGAGGCGCGGCGCGCCATGCTAACAGGGGCGCCCCCCACGGGTCAATGTGGGGCCGTTCCACCCCTTCCTTGACAGGCCGGAGGTCGGCGCCCATAATCCCGGCGTTTCGTGGCACCTCGTCGCGCCCCCTCACTGTCGAGGATCAGGAGACCCGATGACGGCCGACGCCGGCACGAACGCACCGCTCGCCCCCTCGCGGCGCGGGCTCATCAAGGCCGCGGCGACTGCGACCGGAGCCGCCGCCATCGCATTCCCCGCGGTCATCCGCGCTCAGGCACCGGTCAAGTGGCGGGTCCAGACCGCCGCATACCCCAAGACCGCCGGCTACCCCGCGTTTCAGAGATACTGTGCGAGCGTCAAGGTTTTGTCGGAGGGCAAGCTCGAATTCCAGCCGCTCCCGGCGGGCGCGATCGTGGGGAGCTTCGAGATGTTCGACGCCGTCAAGGGGGGTCAACTCGATGCCATGCACTGCTTCTCCAACTACTGGGCCGGGAACATGCCGGTCACAGCCTTCCTCTCCTCGTATCCCCTGGGACTGGATCGGCCGGACCAGTGGGAGACGTGGTTCTACGAGCTCGGGGGACTGCAGATCGCGCGGAAGGCGTACCAAGCCCACAACATGTTCTATGTGGGACCGATCCAGCACGACCTCAACCTGATTCACTCCAAGGTCCCCATACGATCCTTCGAGGAGTTCAAAGGCAAGAGGATCCGATATCCGGGCGGGATGATCGCCGAGATCTTCTCACAGGCCGGCGTCTCCACCGTGATTCTCCCGGGCGGCGACGTCTACCGAGCGCTGGATCAAGGACTCCTCGACGCCGCGGACTACGTTGGCCCCGCTGTGAACTACGACCTCGGCTTCGCCCAGGTGGCGAAGTACATCATCATGGGGCCGCCCTCGACGCCATGTCTCCATCAGCCGGTGGATCTCATGGACCTCACGGTCAATATGGCAAGGTGGAACGCGCTGCCGAAGCACCTCCAGGACATCGTGATCGCCGCGACACGCCAGCATTCGTGGGACCAGTACGCGTTTATCCAGAAGGAAAACATCGCCGCCTGGGACAAGTACAAGGCCAAAGGGGTCCAGATCATCAGGCTCTCGGACGATGACGTCCAGAAGTTCCGGCGGTACGCCATCCCCATGTGGTTCAGGTGGGCCAAGAGGGATCCGTTGGCCAGGGAGGCGTTCGCGTCCCAGCTCGCGTTCATGCGAACGATCAGTGTCGGGTACGTTCCGGACGAGCTGCTCGTCGACATCGACGGGAAGACGAAGCTCAGCCTCTAGCAGCTCTGGCCGGGCCACGCTCGCCTCGGGCCCGGTCGTCAAAAGATGGTCAGGAAGGTTCAGGAGGCACTGAACACCTAAGCGCTCCGTCGACCCTCCTCGCCGGGATCGCCCCGCGCGGTCATCAACGCGCGGGGCGATCCCGGCAGCGTGACATCCTCCCAGGGTCATCCACCCGTCCGCTGCTCTCGTCCTGCGCTCATTCCAGGCGCCTGGCGTACGGGGACCGGGCGCGGCGCCTCGCTCGGCGTGGTTCGGTACCACGACGGCACCAGGGAGCCGATGGCGAAACCGATGACCATGGTGAGCAGCTCGATGTCGCGGAGGGGCCGCACGGCCTGCACCGGCATGTCGGGATCGGTCGCACGCAGCGCGAGGGCGGCTTCGCGCGTGCCGAGGAGGAGCTCGTGCACGAGCCAGGCGGCGATGCACATGACGGCGGTGAGGGCGATGGCCTCCGCCCAGCGCAGCCGCGCAGGCGTCAGCAGTCCGGCGAATCCGTCCCCGGGCTCGTCATCGGCCAGGAAGGCCAGCGCGTAGGCCGTGGCGAAGGTCATGATGGCCCAGGGGCTGGTCTGCCAGTAGAGCTCCCAGGCGGTCACCACGTCCCCGCGATAGGTCACCAACCTGACAATGAAGCTGATGAGCGCTCCGGAACCCGCCGCCAGCAAACCCGACAGCAGATACCATCCCCACGGCCGGCCGTTCGCCGCGCTGCGCCGGGCAAAGCGCCACCGAGCCTTGGGAGCGATCGCGCACCACACCGCGACGCAGTAGATGGCGGCGATCATGAGGGCGAGCACGAAGAGCTTGGGATCGATCCTCGGCCCCCCTCCCCCACCATGCTGCATGAGGACGAAGCCGAACGCGTAGACGACGGTCAGGCCCGTGAAGAGACCGAGCAGCTCGTTGAGGGTGAGACGCCGAGGAGGCTCCGGGTCCAGGCCAAAACCCAGCCGGATGAGCTGGCTGACCCTCGCCCGCTGGGTGAACCGGCACAAGAGCACGGCGTGGCTGACCGCCTCGTAGACGTCCTTGAGGAGGGCCTCGATCTCATGCACGACGTCGTCCCGATAGGCATAGATGGCTCCCCCTTTCTTCGTGGGCTCAGGATCCGCCGCCAGCTCACGCAGCAGGCTGAAGCATCTCGCCGTTTTGGGGACGAGGGCCTCGTAGCGAAGCCGGAGCGCGGTGAACTCGTTCGGATAGGTGAGAACATAGCTCGTGAAGTGTGCGTCGGCATCCCAGCCGTCGAGCTCGTGCATGAGCATCGACAGCTTCGTCCACAGATGCTGGGGGGCCGACCCTTCTTCGAATCGGATGTCGACGGCCTCCAGGCCCTTGGCGACCATGGCGTCCGTCAGCTCCTGCTGCCGCTCGGCACTCACTCGAAACGGCGCCCGCCGAAGCTCGGCGCTGAGCCGCCGCACTTCGTGAGGGATGGCCGCCATGCGCTGCAGCCTGGTCCGGAACCACTCATCCATGCTCGACAGGATCGGGATCTTCGGGAGGAGGACGGTCAGGATCAGCGCGACGAGCAGGGGCGGCGATTGCCGCGCCCAGGGCGGGATACCCTCTCCGATCTCGGGGACGCTGGCGACGAGGCGGTCCAGGGCCTGGGGCGAGAGGAGCAGGAACGCGAACACTCCCAGGGCGATGGCCCCGTACAGCGACAAGGCGGTGTAGTAAGACGCGGCCGTGGTCGTGGACCGGCTGATGCGATAGGAGACCGCGCCGTCCTTGGGATCGGACGGCGGCGTCTTGAATCGGTCCACCGCGAACACCACGATCACGATGGCACTGAGAGCGATCTCCACGTAGTTGACCATGTCGGTCCTCCTCTGCGGAGGGGACCGGCTCCCTCCGCCAAGCGCATTGGCTCCTGGCCTGGCGGGATTGCATTCCCTGCTCCAATTCCATGCCCCTATTGTCCACGTCCGTGTCCCTATTGACGCGGAGGACTGCGCGGCCGGCGATGGGGAGAACTGCCTGATCACGGCCCGAGCCATTGCGGGTAGAACGCCTGCTCAGTCGATCCGACCCGGTGAGCCAACGGACGACGATGGGGCAACGGCAGGGCTATCCCGTGACATTCTCGGGGTGGCTGCGCAGTCTCAGGCCTGAATCTTTGTCGAACACGTGGTACCGCGTGAAGGTGAGCCAGACGTGGGCGCCCGTCCCCAGGCCCGGAGCGTCCGGCGTGTAGGCGTGAACCTTCTGCTCTCCAATCTGAATGGTGAGGATGGTGGCATTCATCATGGGGAGGGTAGCCTTGCCGACGATCACGCCGCCGCGGGCACCGTCTCGGCTCTGCGCGGACACCTCGAGATCCTCGGGCCGCACGCCGATCCAGGCATTCGGCGGCGCCTCCAGGTGAGGGAGCAGGCGAGCGTCGATGAGGTTGATGGGAGGCGTGCCCATGTGCAGATTCAGGAATCCCGCCACGAACACGCTCGCGGGGCGGTGGTAGATCTTCTCGTATGTTCCCATCTGGGCGATTCGCCCTCGATCCATGATGGCGAGGAGGTCCCCGAGGATCAACGCCTCGTTGTGATCGTGGGTCACGTACACCGTGGTGATACTGAACTGCTTCAGCAGGATCTTGAGATTGACGCGATACTTCTCCCTCAGCGCCTGATCGAGATTGGCGAAGGGCTCGTCGACGAGGAAGAGCGCGGCGTCCCGGGTGATGCACCGACCCAAGGCCACCCGCTGCTTCTCCCCTCCGGACAGCCGGCTCGGCTTCCGATCGAGGAGGTACTCCAGCTCCACTCCCATGAGCTCGCTCGTTCGCCGGTACTTGGCCTTGGCCATCTCGTCCAGGTCCGCCGTCTTCTTCCGGAACAGGAAATACGACAAGACGTTCGTGCGCGAGCTGAAGTGGGGATAGAGCGCATAGTTCTGAAAGACCATCCCGATGCGTCGGTCGCCGGGCGGCACATCCTTCACGTCCACTCCGTCGTAGTGGACCTCTCCGGAGTCCGGCACGATCAGGCCGGCGATGATCTTGAGCAACGTGGTCTTTCCACATCCGCTCGGCCCCAGAATGACCAGGGTCTGGCCGTCGGGGATCCTCAAGTTCAGGTTTTGAATAGCGAAGGCGGACGGCCGGCCTCCCTCCGACAACGCCGCGGCGGGCCTGGCCGCATTCATGATCACCTCGAAGCCCGGGGTGTCCCGGTCCTTGAGTGTCTTGCAGACGTCGATCAGATCGATCCGCGCCACGCCGTCGCTCCGCTGATGCCGTGCATCCCCATGCTGGCCGCCATACTACCTCAGACGATCCCGGCCGCCCCCAGCCCGCCCGGCCCTCTCCTTGCCGGATCCCGCAGTGCCGGGTAGCATGACATGTCATGAGCGATGCGACACCACCTGTGCCGATCCCGCCCGCCGCGGGCGTGGAGCGGGTCTTCCCCACCCTGACCGCGGAGCAAATGGCCCGGGTGGCTCTCCACGGCCGCGTGCGCCAGGTTGAGCGTGGCGAGGTGATCGCCGAGGTCGGAGATGTGAACGTGCATTTCTTCGTCATCACGGCGGGCCGACTCGAAGTCCACCGGCCCTCCGGCGCGGCCGGAGAGCTCGTGGCCGTCCATACTCCCGGCCACTTCAGCGGCGAGGCCACCATGCTCTCTGGCCGGCGCGGGCTCGTACGCATCCAGGCGAGTGAGCCGAGCGAAGTGATCGAGCTCGAGCGCGAGCGTCTCCTGACCCTCGTGCAAACCGACAGCGAGCTGAGCGATATCTTCATGCGGGCTTTCATCCTCCGCCGCGTGGAGCTGATCGCGCACGGACTGGGCGACGTGGTCGTGGTGGGCTCGAGGCATTCTCCGGGTACCCTGCGCGTCAAGGAGTTCCTCACGCGCAACGGCCATCCCTATTCGTATATCGACCTCGACCACGATGCGGGCGTTCAGGATCTTCTGGATCGCTTCCAGGTGGACGTCTCGGACGTGCCTATCCTGATCTGTCGCGGGGACACCGCGCTCCGGAATCCGACGAATCAGCAGATCGCCGACTGCCTGGGCTTCAACGAGGCGATCGATCCCATGCAGGTGCGGGACCTCGTGATCATCGGCGCCGGCCCCTCCGGGCTCGCCGCGGCCGTGTACGGCGCGTCGGAGGGCCTCGATGTCCTCGTGCTCGAATCGAACTCGCCTGGAGGCCAAGCCGGCCTCAGCTCCAAGATCGAGAACTATCTCGGCTTTCCCACGGGCATCTCGGGTCAGGAGCTCGCGGGGCGCGCCAACACCCAGGCGCAGAAATTCGGGGCCAAGATGAGCGTGGCCCACATGGTCACCCGACTCGCGTGTGACGGAACACCCTACACCGTGCTCATGGACAATGGTGCAAGCGTGCCCGCGCGGGCCGTGATCATCGCCACCGGCGCCGAGTATCGGCGACTGTCGCTGGAGAACCTCTCGCAGTTCGAAGGAGCGGGGGTGTACTACGGCGCCACCTACGTCGAGGCTCAGCTCTGCCGAGGGGAAGAGGTCATCGTGGTGGGCGGAGGCAACTCGGCCGGCCAGGCCGCGGTATTTCTCGCCCAGACCGCCAAGCACGTGCACATGCTCGTACGCTCCCGGGGGCTGGCCGAGGCCATGTCGCGCTACCTGATCCGCCGCATCGAAGACAATCCCGCCATCGCCCTGCATACGAGCACGGAGATCGAGGCCCTCGAGGGTGGCTCTCAGCTCGAGCGCGTGCGCTGGCGGGATCAGGCGGGAAACGTCGAGACTCACGACATCAAGCACGTCTTCGTCATGACCGGAGCCGTGCCGAGCACGGGGTGGCTCAATGGTTGCGTGGTGCTCGATGCGAAGGGGTTCATCAAGACGGGCCCGGATCTCTCGAGCGAGGAGCTGGCCGCGGCGCGCTGGCCTCTCACGCGCTCTCCACACCTGCTCGAGACCAGCCGGCCCGGCGTGTTCGCCGTGGGCGACGTTCGGGCAGGCAACATCAAGCGGGTGGCGTCGGCGGTGGGGGAGGGTTCGATCGCGGTCGCCCTCGTGCATCAGGTGCTCCGCTGATCCGCATCGGCACATCCGGCTACAACTATCCGGAATGGCGCGGGAACTTCTATCCGGAGAAGTTTCCCGCCGCGAAGATGCTCCCCTACTATGCGGAGCGCTTCTCCACCGTGGAGATCAACTACACCTTCTACCGCATGCCCAATGCCAAGACGGTTGCCGGCTGGGGCGCGGAAACTCCCGCCGGGTTCTCCTTCACCCTCAAGGCGCCTCAGCGCATCACGCACTTCGCGCGGCTGCGTGAGATCGACGATCCGCTGCGCTACTTTCTGGACACAGCGGCGGGACTGGGGCCGAAGCTCGGTCCCGTGCTTTTCCAGCTGCCGCCCAACTTCAAGAAGGATCTGGACCGCCTGGGCGGCCTCCTCGCCCAAATCCCCGCGGGGCGCCGCTGCGCCTTCGAGTTCCGCCACGACAGCTGGTTCGCGGACGACGTCTACGAGCGTCTGCGTGCCGCCAATGCCGCGCTCTGCGTGGCCGACACGGAGGACGCCACCACGCCCCTCGAAGCCACGGCGGACTGGGGCTACTTCCGCCTGCGCGATCAGGGCTACACCGCGGCCGACCTCGAGGAGTGGAGCGGGACCATCCAGCGACTCGGGAGCAGCTGGCGCGATACCTTCGTCTACTTCAAGCACGAGGAGGCCGGGACCGGCCCCGCTTTCGCGCGTCAGCTCCAGGCTTTCTTGGATTCCTGACCTCGCCTGCCTCCTCGTCACGCTCCCCGCCGAACCGCTGTTCCATGCGGGCGAGGGCGGCGGCCATATCGATCTCTCCGGTCAGGACCGGGACCAGCGGATCGGCTATCTTGTCGAATCGCTTGGGGACCGTGACGATGGTGAAACGCGCGGGGTCGAGGCGCGCCGTCACTTCACTCCATCGAAGGGGGCACGAGGCGGGAGCGCCGGGAAGCGGGCGGAGGGAAAACGGCGCCACGATCGTCTGGCCGTGACCGTTCTGACCGAAGTCGATGTAGACCTTCCCTCCACGGGAGCGAAGGGGTCGGGCGATAGTGGAGATGTCAGGCTCCGCCTCCACGCCGAGCACGGCGAGCAGGCGCGCGAAAGTCCTCACCTCGTCGTCGACGTAGCGGGCGCCGAGGGGGATCAGGATGTGGAGCCCGGTCGCGCCTGAAGTCTTCGGGTAGCTGGGGAGCGCGAGGTCGTCCAGAATGCGGTGGAGGGCCTGTGCCACCTTCACCACGTCGGTGAAGGGAGCGCCCTTGGGATCCAGATCGAGCACCAGCCAGTCCGGCCGCTCGAGTGACCCCAGCCGCGACGCCCACAGGTGCAGGGGGATCGCCCCGGAGTTGACCACGTACCGCAGGGACTCGACGTCGTCCACCACGAAGTAGTCGATCTCGCGTTCGGCATCCTTCGAGTAGACCCGTTCCGTGCGGACCCAGGCCGGAGCGAACTCCGGCGCGTCTTTCTGATAGAAGGACTTGCCGGCGATCCCGTCGGGATAGCGCGTGAGCACGAGGGGCCGGTTCCTGAGGTAGGGAAGGAGAAGGGGCGCCACCTTTTCGTAGTAGGCGACCAGGTCGCCTTTCGTATAGCCGTCGGCGGGCCAGAACACCTTCTTGAGATTGGTCAGCCTGACCTCCTTCGCCATGCTCTCCCCTCGTGCCGGAGACGCGGCAACCAGGGGGACCGCCATCTCCTCCCGCGCGTCGGGGGGAGCCGGGGGAAGCTCCTCGCGCCGGCAGTCCTCCGGGCGCGTGTCGCTCCGCAGTCCGAGAAAGGTGGGATGCCGGATCCCGCCGTCGTTGGTCCAATCGGTGAACCGGACTTCGCCGACGAGCCTGGGCTCCACCCAGTGATGCCCCCTGCCCGTCGGAGTCGCTCCGGAATCGAAGGGCGGCGTGGGGCGCGTGAGGGGCTGGAGCTTTTCCCACAGACTCTTGAGCCCCGCCTGGTCGAAGCCGGTGCCGACCTTCGAGACGTAGACGAGGCGCGCGCCGTCGTACAGACCGATATGCAGCGCGCCGAAGTAGCCCCGCGCGCCCTGGGGATCGGTGTAGCCGCCGATGACGAACTCCTGGCGGTGTTGACACTTGATCTTGATCCAGTCCCGAGAGCGGCCGGCCATGTAGACGCTGCTCGCCTTCTTGGCCACGATCCCCTCGAGATGCGCTTCGGCGGCCGCCGCCAGGAAGGCTTCCCCGTGCTCCACCACGTGATCGACATAGTGCACGGGGCCGAGCGGAGGCATGAAGAGCTGAAGACATTCCTTTCGTTGGATCAGGGTCAAGCGGTTCTCATCGTGACCGTCGAGCTCCACTCAGTCGAAGATAACTCCTTCCACGGGAATCCGGACGGCTGCGCTCTCGATCTCTCGAGGATCGGTCAAGGCCATGCGCGGTTGAAGCCGCTGGAAGCTCGGCCGGCCTCGCGCGTCGAGCGCCACGATCTCCCCGTCGACCACGAAGTGCTCGACGGGCAGGGCGAGGAGGGTTCGCACGAGGTCGGGATAGCGTCCGGTGATGAGCTGCCCGCTCCGCCCATAGAGCTCGACCCGCTCGCCGCGGCGCGCCGCGAGCACCCGCACGCCGTCGAACTTGATCTCGAAGAGCCATCCCTTGCCGGAAGGCGCCCGCTCACTGAGGGTGGCGAGCATGAAGGCCTGACCGCTCGCCGTCACCTCGCGGCGTGGAGCATCGAGCGCGGCCAACCGGCGCCGAATGGCCGCCAGATGTCCCGGCACGTCGGCCATCTCCTCCACGGTGAGGCCGGAGAGGACGGATTGCGGATAGCGCTCGGTCAGCTCTTCACTCGTCGCCGCGCCGTCCGCCTTCTTGAGGAGCAGCCACTCCTTGTCCTTCCCCGACATGCGGGCGAGCGTCCAGCGCCCGCGCAGCTTGTAGCCGAAGAGCTCGAATTCGAGCTTCCCTCGGCGGAGCTGCTCGAGTGGATCCTCGGGCTTCACCGATCGGTACCATCCGCGGTCCCACACGATGACCGACCCTGCGCCGTAGTTGCCATGGGCAATCACCCCTTCGAAATCCGCGTACTCGACGGGGTGGTCCTCCACGTGCACGGCCAGGCGCTTCTCCTCCGCATGCACCGAGGGGCCCTTCGGCACCGCCCAGCTCTTGAGGACGCCGTCCATCTCGAGCCGAAGGTCATAGTGAAGCCGTCGCGCGGCATGTTTCTGAACCACGAAGCCTTGGCCGGCGGTGAGCCTGCGGTCCCCGAAGGGCTCAGGCGTCCGCTCCGGATCGCGCTTCTTCCGGTAGGCTTCGAGCTGCGGTGCCCCTTCTTCGATCACAATCGGTCGCCCCTTTCCCTGTCGATCACCACAACCGGTGTGCAGCGTCACCGAGAGCCTTGGAGCATAACTGGAGCCGTGCTACCGTGCCAAGTCTCATAGAATTTCACCAGTTGGGAGGGACCGGCTATGGCTGCGCATTCACTCGGATCGGGGACGATCTCTTTCGGGCTCGTCTCCATACCCGTCAAGATGTACACGGCCGCCTCCTCGGGTGGGGTGAGTTTCAACCAGCTTCACACCAAGTGCGGCAACCGTCTCCGCCAGCAGATGTTCTGCCCGGTGGACAACGAGGTCGTGGACCGGAGCCAGATCGTCAAGGGGTACGAATTCCAGAAGGACCAGTACGTCCGCTTCACGGACGAGGAGATCAAATCGCTCGAGGGTGAGGCCTCCAAGGTGATCGACATCACCGAGTTCGTGCCGCTGTCCACCGTGGATCCGATCTACTTCGAGAAAACATACTACCTGGGCCCGGACAAGGGCGGCGAGAAGGCGTACCGGCTCCTCGCCGACGCCATGGCCAAGACGGAGCGGGTGGCTCTCGCCAAGTTCATCATGCGTGGAAAAGAGAGCCTCGTGCTGATCCGCCCCTCCCAGCACGGGCTGATGCTCCACACGATGTACTTCGCGGACGAGGTGCGGGACTTCGGTGAGGTCGGCAAGGGCGAGTCCGCCACCCTCAAGGAAGGCGAGCTGGGGCTGGCCCTCCGGCTGATCGACGACCTCTCGCGCGAGGAGTTCAAGCCGGAGCAGTATCAGGACGACTACCGTCAACGGGTGCTCGATCTCGTCAACTCCAAGGTGGAAGGCAAGGAAGTCACCACGGTCGCGCCGGAAGCACATCGGGCGCAGGTCATCGACCTGATGGATGCCCTCAAGCAGAGCCTGGCCAAGCGGGCGGGATCGCAAGCCGAGGCGCCCGCGAGAAAGGCCGAGGCCGCCCCGGCGGGCGCGCCCATGGCCAAGAAGCCGCCGGTGAAAGTGACGAAGCGCGCCGCCGATCAGGAGAAAGTCGAGAAGAGGGCCCAGGCCGGCAAGAAGTGACCCGCCGACCCACCCTTTACCTCGCGAGTAATTGCGAGGTGCCGAGCCGGGTGCTACGGTGACGGCAACCGTAGCCATCTTCACTCTCACCGCGGAGGACATCATGGGCGCACGAGCCGACATGCTGGCGAAGCAGTTCGAGACCAAGGCGAGCGAGCTGAGCGGCACCATCGAGAAGCTCTCGGATGCGGACTGGAAGAAAGCCGGCTCCCACGAGCCCATCTCCGGGATGGCCAAGACGGTGGCGAGCGGACAGGCCCTGCCCCCCTTCACCATGGCCATGCTCGACGAGATGAACGCCAAGCACGCCAAGGACTTCGAGGGTTGCACGAAGGCCGAGACGCTCGCCCTCCATCAGAAAGGGGTGGCCAGCGCGGCGGCGATCGTGCGGGGGCTGTCCGATGCCGAGCTCGATCGGACTGGCGTATTGCTGACCGGCATGGACAAGATGACGGTGCAGCAGATCGTCGAGGGGGTTCTGATCAACCATGTCGCCGAGCACCTCGAGAGCATCCGAGCCACCGTGGGGCACTGAGCCCGCCGAGGTCTCTTCAGTCGTCGATCGCCTGATAGGCCAGTGTCCAGAAGTCCGAGTAGAAATCGGACGGAGTCGGACTGTTCATGAGGCGTTGAACGAGCAGAATGGCGACCATGTCCTCCTGGGGATCCGTATAGCATGACGTGGTGAATCCGCCGTCCCAGCCGTAGCTGCCGGACGACAGACCCACGCCATCGCGCCGAGTGATCACGGCGAGGCCGAAGCCCCAGCCGTGGCTGTCCCAGAAGCCGTGAAAGAAGGGCGAGGCCGCCTTCTGCTCTGGAGTCAGCTGATCGGTCGTCATGAGCTCGACGGTCGGACGCGCGAGCATGCGCTCCTTCCCGTACCGGCCGCGGCTCGGCATCATGCGTGCGAAGGCGAGGTAGTCGTCAGCCGTCGAAACGAGGCCCCCACCCCCGGACGGGAAGACCGGGGGACGGGCCCACCGGCCGCCGCGCGCTTCGTCGTAGATCACGAGCCGACCCGTCCCGGCATCCACCTGATAGCAGGTGGCCAGCCGGTCGAGCTTCGCCTCCGGCACGCTGAACGCGGTGTCCTTCATGCCCAGGGGCGCGAAGATGCGTTCCTGCAGGAAATCTCCCAGGGTCATGCCGCTCGCGCGGGCGATCAGCACGCCCAGAATGTCCGAGCCGGTGTGGTACATCCACTGCTCGCCCGGCTGGTGCATCAGCGGCAGACCGCCCAGGCGCGCGAGGAACGCATCGGGCGAGAACGGGAGCGGATTCGGGCCGGGGCCGAGCCCCGCCTCCGTCATGGCCTTCTGGATCGGGTAGCGGTCGGGGAACACCATGATCGCGCCGAGGCCCAGCCGAAACGTCAGGAGATCGCGCAGGGTGATCGGGCGGTGGGCGGGCACGGTGTCGTCGAGCAAGCTGTCGATTCCGCGCAGGACCGTGCGATGGCCAAGCTCGGGCAGCCACCGGTCCACCGGCTCGTCCAGCCGTAGCTTCACCTCCTCGACGAGGATCATGGCCGCGGCGGCCGTGATGGGCTTCGTCATCGAGGCGATGCGGAAGATGGTGTCGCGCCGTATCGGGGTGGCGGTGGCGAGATCCTGGGCGCCGATCGCCTCGACATGAACTTCGTCGTGGCGGCACAGCAACGTGACCACGCCCGCCACCTCTCCGCGGTCGACATAGCCACGCATGACGTCCGCCATGCGCCCGAGCCTCTCCCGGGAAAATGCGCCTGATCGCTGGCTCATTCGATTGTCTCCTACGTCCTCGCCGCCGTTTCGGCGATGGATTTCATTTGGGCCAGGCCCTTTTCGAACATGCCGCCGATCATCGTGTCCATGCTCATGAACATGCCGATGGCCTTGCTCATGAAATGCTGCCGGCCGAACATGGTCCATGTGACCAGGGTCTGCTCGCCCTGTGGCTTGAACGCGAACTCCGCGGTGTTGGTCCCGGCAAGGGGCTTCAGGAATTCCAGTCTCAACCTGACGAGCTCGTCGGGACGGCTCTCCGTGATCGTCATGCGCCCCGCGCCCACCTGGTAGTTGCCGGCCCAGGTGAACCCCGCGCCGGTCCCGGCCCGCGGACCGTCGTACCCGAGCTTCGCCGCCGGATCGAGCTTCACCCACGGCGACCATGCTTCCCACTTGTGGAGGTCGTTCACCTGCGCGAATACGACCGCCGGCGGAGCAGATACGACGGCAGACCGTTCTACGCGGAAGTCGGAGGGGCGCAGGGCGACGATGGCCACGAACACCACCACGATCACGACGAGACCGATGAAGATCTTGATCAGCATGGAGCCTTGTCTCCCATTGCCTTGTCTCCCATTGAAGAGTGAAGTGGTCGGCCTTCTCTTGTCTTCTTTCTCCTTAAGTCGAACGAGCCGGCGCCGAATCGACAGGTCCCGTCGGCTCGGAAAGAACAGCGCACCGTTTGAGCAGTTCAACACGGCCTCGTTGGACCCATTCAGGTCACCGGCGTTCCCAACCCGGCCCGTCTCACCCTCCTGGCATTGGGCGGCCTCGGCCTGATCGCCGGCCGGCGAGTGACTCGGCGACGAGCCGGGACTAAACTGCCTCACGGGCTCGCACGCCTCTCGGAGCGGGTCGGGTTCGAGGAGCTCTAGATCGATAGTTGCATGTCTCCCTTTAGAGAGTTACGATCTCCTCAAAGGGGGACGGCCGATGGCGAAGCGCTCAGGGAAGGTCACCAAGAGGAAGCTCAGCGTCGCTCGAGTGGTGGTCAAGCGGTCCAGACCCTCGTCGCCGCCCCCACGCCCCCTGGTCGCCTTCGAGGCATTCCTCGCCAAGGACACTCCCACCGCGAGAAAGATCGCGCTGATCCGGGGCGGCGTCACCGCGCGCGTGGTCGACGACATGGTCGAGTACTTCCACCTCCCGAAGAGCGAGATCTTCAGGATTCTCCGCACCCCCGAGAGCACGGCGCACAAGCTCATCAAGGACGGCCGGCCCCTCGACGCGGGAGCGTCTGAGCGCGTGGTACGAGTAGCCGATATCACGCGGATGGCCGCGGACACCTTCGGCGGCCGGGACGCGGCCACGCAATGGCTGAAGACTCCGAACCTTGCCCTGGACGCCGCCACCCCCCTGTCCATGCTGGACACAGAGCCTGGCGCGGGCGAGGTCCGAAGGATCCTCTCCGCGATCAACTACGGCGGCGCGTTCTAGGTGGCCGAGGCCGTCCTGTGGCGAATCGCACGACGCGCGTATGCCCTGGATAGACTCGGCGCGGGAGCACGGGACGCGGGTGGCCGCTGGAACATGGCGGGCACCGCGGTCATCTATTGCGGCCGTACGGTGGGAATTACCGCACTCGAGAAGTTCGTCCATCTTGCTGGCGTAGTACCACCCGACCTGGTCCTGGTTCGCGTCGTGCTCCCGAACGGCGCGTCCTCGGAAACCCCCGGCCTCGCCGACCTCCCTCCCGGTTGGGACGCTCTACGTCCCGGGCCGGGGAGCATGCAGTACGGTACGCAGTGGGTCCGGGAGAACCGCTCGCTGGTTCTGTACGTCCCTTCCGCCATCGTTCCGGAGGAAACCAACGGCGTTCTGAACCCGGGCCACCCGGAATTCCGCGCCGTCCGAATGAAAATCGAACGTGAGTTTCTCTACGACTCCCGGATGTTCGCGAGCCGCCGGCCCAGGGCCCGCTGACCGTTCAGGGGTCAGAGCTCGAGCCGATACAGCCGGACCCACAGATCCGGCTCCCTCCCGCCTTCCTTCTTCACGTTGAAGCGACCGCCGGACGGGCCGGGTATGAGCGAGGTCCGCCACAACGAAGGTTTCATGGCCAGCTGCTCGCGGAACTCCTCGGTGGCCCAGATCTGCCCCGGCTCGACGTGCGGCTCGACTCGGGCGGCGCAGAGGATCGCATCGCCTCCGGCAATCACCGTCTCGACCTCACCGACGCGCTGACGCGTCTGGACCTCGCCATAGTGCAGCGCCATGCGCAGGCGGGGCTGTCCGGGCGCCTGGTAGACGTCGTCCATGATCTGCCGTGCCGTCTGGGCCAGCGCCACGGGATCGTCATGGACGATCATGATCGCGTCGCCGCCTCGCGTCTCGGTGATCAGGGCGACCTGGGCCCACTTCTTCACCCCGTCCTCGAGCGCCTTGCGCACAGGGGCATCTCCGCCCGAGCGCATCAGGGTGCCGAATCCGTGGACGTCGGCCTTCAGGACACACAGATGGCGGACTTGGAGGGTGTGGTCGGCGGTCGCCGACTCCCGCCAGGGCCGGCCGTAGCCCACGATGTTCACCCGGTCGATCCGCTGGAGATAGGCGGGATTCGCACGACCGATCACGTCCGAGAGCACCGGATGCACCAGATAGTGCGTGGCGTGAGGGAGCACGCCGTCGGGCTCGAGGGTGGCCTCGCCGGGTCGGAGGAACCGCTGCACCGCCTCACCTCGCACGCGATCATGGTGGACGTAGCCGAGGAGCCCGGTGCGATACAGCGCGAAGAAGACGTGCTTGGCCTCCCCTCCGTCGCCCGCGGCATTGTGCTCCTCGAAGAGCAGTTCGATCTCCTCGCGAGTGAGGATGTGGCCGGGCAGTCGGCGCAGAAACCGATCGAGATCGAGGCCGCCCACGTGGGGGGCGATCTCCGCCAGATACTCGTAGGCGATCTCGCTCGCGGCCAGGTTCACCCCTTCCTTGAGGCGGTACTCGTCCCCTCGCTCCTCGGGCCGGAGGGCACCCAGCCGCTCGCCGATGGTCATGAGGTCGCGCGGTCGAAGGAGGGTATGCCGGCACACGTAGTCGAACGCGTCCTCCTCCTCGCGGGTGTAGGTATGCGTGACGTGGGTCCGGCCGAGGAAGGCCTCCAGCGGATGGGCGCGCCAGCGTTCGGGGTGGACCATCCGGTCCGCCTTGAGGAGGCGGATGTTGTTGACGAAGATCTCCCGCAGGCTTTCCCGCGAGTACACGATGTCGACGGCGCTTCCCCGATACTGCTGGGACATGGCCGTGCGTTGGGGGAGGCGCGAGTAGGCCTCCTTGCGCACGGCGGCGAAGACCTTGAGGTGGTGGTTGATCCGGCGGAGCTGGTAGGCCACTTCGACCAGACCGAGCTGGGCGAAGTACCAGATGCTGGGGGAGAGCTCCCCGGTGACGCTCGGGCTCACCCCCCGATCCTCGACGTGCTTGTTGAAGTACTCGTCCACCCCGTCAATGAAGATGGCGAGCGAGGACTTGAGGGTGCGGAGCCGCGGCACGAGGTGCCCGTCGGTATCGGTGGCGCAGCGCTGGAGCTCGCTCGGGGTGAAATCGAGCAGCCGCACGAAATGATCGATCACCCCGTGCAGGCGGTCGTCGTCGATGAGGCCGGCGAGGCGCGGGCTCACTTTGAGATCGTCCACCTCGCCCGCGTGCTTGAGGGTCGCCACGGCGATCGCGGCCAGCCACAGCTTGGACCACGGCAGAGCGGACGCGGCGAAGAACGCGAGCGCCTCGCGGCCGAAGATCTTGTCGCCGATCGGCTTGTCGAGCAGGTTGCCGGTGGGCAGACAGCCCGACCGGCCGTCCCGCTGGTAGAGAATGCGCTTGGCCTTGAGGAGGAGCGTCTTGCCGAATCCCTTGGTGGCAATGACGATGAACTTGTCATCCCGGTCCGGGGTCAGGAAGCTGTCGATCTCGGGAGTGCGATGGAGGAGCGACTCGTCGAAGTCGTCCGCCACCCGGATGTCATCGGCGTCCACCGTCCAGGCTCGCATATGTGTCCCCCGGGGTCTGACTGCGGAAGGAAGCTCAGAGAATAGCCCCTCCGCGCGGCCCCGTCCAGACCCGGCTCTCGTCGCCCATCCAAGGGGAATCCGTGTGCTATCATCGGCAAACTGCACGTCCAGAATGACGCTCGCCCCACTACGCGGAGGCGTGAGAATGCGCAAGCGCACGGTCATCGGATTCGCCTCGCTCCTGCTCGGCTCGGCCGTGCTCGTCGGCACCCCCGCTCTCACGGGCGCGCAGGAGGAAATCAGGCTCGGGGCCTTCCTGCCCATCTCCGGGATCAGCGCCGACGTGGGGGCGCAGATGAAGGCGGGCACCGAGGTGGCGGCCGAGCGCATGGGCACGCTTCAGGTGGGCGGCAAGCCGATGAAAGTCCGCGTGATCTGGTACGACGACGAGGGCAAGGGTGACGTCGGCCTCAACGTGGTCACCCGCGCCCTCACCGTGGACAAGATCCACGTGGGCATGGGCTTTCTCTCCAGCGACGTGTTCATCCGGGTGATGGACGAGTTCCAGAAGACGTCCACCCCGGTGGTCACCTGCTGCTCGGCCTCCCTCAAGATCGGCGACAAGATCGCCCAGAACAAGATGCAGTACGTCTTCCAGCTCAGTCCCACCGCCAACGACATCGCGCGCTCGTTGGCCGCGGCGGTGGCCATGCACGTCAAGCCGAAGAAGATCGCCCTCCTGAACGAGAACACCGACGCCGGGCGTGACTTCTCGCGCATCGTGCGCGAGTGGTTCGGCGCCAACGCGAAAGACGTGGAGGTGGTGGCCGACGAGTTCGTGGACCGCGGCGTGACGGACCTCACCCCCCAGTTCGCGAAGATCAAGCGGTCGGGCGCCCACGCCATCATCGGCGAGATCTACGGCTCCAGCGGTTCCGTGCTTTTCAGCCAGTGGTACGAGCTCAAGGTCCCTGCGGTCATCGCCCACATGGGAGCCACGGTGAGCGCGCAAACTTTCATCGATCAATACGCCAGGCAAACGGACCTCGCCATCGTCAACAATCGTTGGTGGCCCGCGAAATACTCCGAGGTGTCGGAGCCGATGATGGCGGCCTACAAGAAGAAGACGGGCACCGATCCCACGAACTTCGCGGTGCAGGCGCACGACGCCACCCTCGTCCTCCTCGAGGCCATCCAGAAGGCGGGGAGCGTCGATCCGCAGAAGGTCCAGGCCGCGCTCGAGAGCGGCACCTTCGTGACCGCGTGGGGCACTCGCAAATTCACGCCGCTCGCCGAGGGGCACCGCATGCCCGTCCAGACCGTCATCGTGCAGATCCAGGGCGGCAAGAAGGTGCCCATCTTCCCCGACTCCGTCGCGGGGGCCGCCGGCGGCAAGTACGTACCGATGCCCCCGTACGCGTGGGACAAGAAGTAGCCCGGCCGCCGAAGCTCGCCCTCGCCGGCCTCAGCAAGTGGTTCGGCGGCCTTCGCGCCGTGGGCGCCTGCTCGTTCGAGATCGCCTCCGGCACGGTGGTGGGTCTCATCGGCCCCAACGGCTCGGGCAAGAGCACGATCTTCAATCTGGTCACCGGCCTCCTCCGGCCCGACGAAGGCGAAATCCTCTACGACGGCGAGCGCATCGACGGGCTCGCCACCCACCAGATCGCCCGCCGCGGCCTCGGCCGCACCTTCCAGTCCGTCAAGCTCTTCCGCGATCTGCCCGTGCGCGAGAACCTCGCCATCGCGGCTATGGGGCGCGGCCTCCACGGCTGGGAGCCGCGCGGCGACGAATGGCTCGCGCGCATGGGCCTGACCCATCTCGTCGACGCGCCCGCGGGAAGCCTCTCCATCGGCCAGCAGCGCCTCCTCGAGCTCGCGATGAACCTCGTGGTGGACCCCGAGTTCCTGCTCCTCGACGAGCCTCTGGCGGGCGTGCATCCGGTGATCCGGGGTCAGATCGCGCAGACGCTGAAGGATCTGCGCGCACGCGGGCGCACGCTCCTCGTCATCGAGCACCACATGCCGTTCGTGATGGGGCTCTGCGACAAGATCGTGGTGATGGACCATGGCCTGAAGATCGCGGAAGGGCCGCCGGAGGCGATTCGCGCCGATCCGCGCGTGATCGCGGCCCTCCTTGGAAGGGTGGAGCGTGGGGGAAGAGTGGAGCGCGGGGGCCACAATGCTCCAGCTTGAGGCGGTCTCCTCCGGCTACGGTAAGCTCGAGATCATCCAGTCGGCCTCGCTCCAGGTCCCCGACGGGGCGATCGTGGGCATCATCGGGCCCAACGGCGCAGGCAAGTCCACCCTGCTCAAGACGGCGTTCGGCTATCTCGCGCCCTCCGCGGGCCGCATCGTCTTCGACGGCCGCGACATCTCGGGGCGCCGTCCCGACGAGATCATGCGCTTCGGGGTCGGCTACCTGTCCCAGGCGGGAGGGCTCTTCGCGGAGATGACGGTGCAGGACAATCTCGCGCTCGGCGGCTACACGGTCTCGCGCGCCGCCAAGCGGCAGGCCATCGACGAGGTCTACGCTCGCTTTCCGATGTTCGGCGACCGGCGCCGCCAGCTCGCGGGCAGTCTCTCCGGAGGCGAGCAACGGCTCCTCGCCATCGCGCGGGCCCTCATCGCCCACCCCCGCCTCCTCCTCCTGGACGAGCCGTCGGCGGCGCTGGCCCCGCGCTTCATCGACGAAATCTACGCCACGCTCGAGGCCCTGAACCGCGACGGCCTCGCCCTCCTCATCGTCGAGCAGAACGTCGAGGCGATTCTCGCCGTCGCCCGGCGCGTCTTCGTGCTCGACCTCGGCCAGAACGCTTTCGACGGCACCCCCGCCGAGCTCCGCGCCTCCGATCGCATACGACGTCTCTACCTGGGCGAAGACGCGGCCTGACGCGAGCTATTCATGAACATCCTTTCCGCGGCCTGTGCTCCCCCTCACCCTGACCCTCTCCCCCTCCGGGGGCGAGGGGATCGGAATGGTGAGGGTGGGCGCCAGTTCGCGCACACTCCCGGCTGACCCGGCCATGCTCGAGTCCCTCCTCGAATTCCTCATCCAGGGCGTGGTCCTGGGCGGGCTCTACGCGCTCTTCGCCGTCGGTCTCAGCCTGATCTTCGGCGTGCTCGACGTCATCAACGTCGCCCACGGTGAGTTCTTCGCCATCGGGGGCTACCTCGCCTTCGGGGCGGTCGTGCTCCTGCATCTCCCGGGTGCCCTGGGCGTGCTCGGGGCGGCCCTGGGGACCTTCCTCCTCGGGCTGTGCGTCTATCCGCTCCTCATCGCTCCCCTCAAGCGCCGGCTCGGGGGGCGTCCGCAGGGACCGCTCTATCTCGTGCTCACCCTCGGCCTGTCCACGTTCCTCCAGTCGAGCCTGCTCGCCATCGCGGGCGGCGACTACCTGCGCGTACCGCCCCAGCTCACCGGGATCCTCGACCTCGGCGTCACCGCCGTCAGCTATCAGCGGCTGCTCGTCCTGGCGGTGGCGGCCCTTCTCCTCACCGGGCTTTTCGCGTTTCTCCGCTTCCATTCCGAAGGCCTCGCCGTGCGCGCGGTCTCGCAGAATCCCGACGCGGCCCAGGCCATGGGCATCAACCTGCCACGGATCTTCGCCCTCACCCTGGCCCTGGGCGTGGCCCTCGCGGGCGTGGGCGGCGCGCTCATGGCCCCGCTCTTCAATGTCTACCCGGCCGTGGGCTTCCCGCTGACCATCAAGGCCTTCGCCATCACCATCCTCGGCGGCATGGGCAATCCCGCGGGCGCCCTGGTCGCGAGCTTCGTCATCAGCATCGCCGAGTCGCTGTCGGTGATGGTGATCCCCTCGCAGTGGCAGAACCTCATCGCCTTCGCCGTGATGATCGTGATGCTCATGGTCCGCCCCCGCGGGCTTTTCGGCCGGTCCGTGCCGCGATGAAACCCCGCGCGCGACCGCTTGCCCTCGCCGCGGCCGGCGGCGTCGCGCTCCTCCCCGTCCTCCTGCCGCATCCGTTCGTCCTCACCATCGCCACCCAGGCGGCGATCTGGGCCCTCCTCGCCGCGAGCTGGGATCTCCTGAGCGGCTACACGGGGCAGATCTCCTTCGGTCACGCCGGCTTCTTCGCCCTCGGCGCCTACGCCGCCGCCGCCGTGACCAAGCACGCCGACGTCTCGCCGTGGCTGGGTCTGCTCGTGGGCGCGACGATCGCCGCCGCCGTCGGTCTCCTCGCGGGCTTCCCCGCCCTCCGGCTGCGCGGCCACTACCTGGCCCTCGTCACCCTCGGGCTCGCCGAGATCATCCGGCTCGTCGCGCAAAATTGGATGGCCCTCACCGGTGGCCCTTTCGGCATCCACGACTACCGGAGCTTTTCCGGGCTCCCCACCGCGGCGCTCGCCCATCGTCAGGCGATGTACCTGGTCGTGGTGGCCGTGGTGACCGCGGCCATCGTCGTCATGTATCAGGTCTGCGAGCGCACCAGCGCGGGCAAGGCCTTCCGCGCCATCCGCGAGGACGAGGTGCTGGCGCAGACCCTCGGCATCGACACCACGCGCTACAAGCTCCTCGCCTTCGCCCTCAGCTCGGGTTTCGCGGGGCTGGCGGGGGCCCTCTACGCCTATTATGTGCAGCTCGTCAGCCCGACCGTGGCGTCGGCGGCCACGACCTCGCTCATCATCGGCATGGCGGTCTTCGGCGGCCTCGGGACGCTGTGGGGCCCGGTGCTGGGGGCCCTCGTCCTCTATGGGCTCTATGAAGGCTTGCGCTTCGTGGGCGTGGTATACAACCTGGTCGCAGTGGGCCTCGTTATCATGGTCTTCGTCATCTATCTCCCGCGCGGGCTGGCGGGCTTCAGGAGATCGGCATGATCTATCGGCTGGGAGTCGACGTGGGCGGCACTTTCACCGATCTCGTCCTCGTGTCGCCCGACGGCGTCACCCGCACGCGCAAGGTGCTGTCCACGACCGCCAACTACGCCGAGGCGATCGTCACGGGTGTCCGGGAGCTGGCTCTACAGGCCGGGATCGCCGCCCGCGACATCGGCGAGATCATCCACGGCACCACCGTGGCCACCAACGCCATCCTCGAGCGTCGCGGTGCGCGGGCCGGCCTCCTCACCACCGACGGCTTCCGCGACCTGCTCGAGATCGGCCGCCTCCGTCTCTCCCGCCTCTACGACCTCGACTTCGAGCGGCCGGCGCCCCTCGTGCCCCGCCGCTGGCGCCGCGAGATCCGCGAGCGCATGAATCACCGTGGCGAGGTGGTCACGCCCCTCGATCGCGAGAGCGCGGCCGCCGCCATCGATCGCCTGCTTGCCGACGGCGTGGAATCGATCGCCGTGTGCTTTCTCCACGCCTACGCCAACTCCGCCCACGAGGCGCAGGTGGGAGCGATAATCCGCGAGCGCGCTCCCGGGATGGCCCTCACTCTCTCCTCGGAGATCCTGCCCGAGATGCGGGAGTTCGAGCGCACGAGCACCGCCGTCACCAACGCCTACGTCATGCCCGTCATGGGCCGCTACCTCGCCTCCCTCGAAGGCGAGCTGCGCAAGCTCGAGGTGACGGCGCCGCTCCTCATCATGCAGTCCAACGGTGGCGTCATGACCGCCGAAGGCGGGCGCCAGCGCCCCGTGCACGTGATCGAGTCGGGGCCCGCGGCCGGTGTCATCGCCACCGCCGCCCTCGCGCGCGCCATCGGCGCGCCCAATGCCCTGAGCATCGACATGGGGGGCACCACCGCCAAGGCTTCCATCATCGAAGGCTACGAGATCAAGCGCACCGGTGAATTCGAGATCGGCGGGACGATGTCGCAGGGCAGCCGGCTCAACAAGGGCGGCGGCTTCCTGCTCCGCGTGCCCGCCATCGATATCGCGGAGGTGGGCGCGGGGGGCGGCAGCATCGTGAGCGTGGACGGCGCGGGGGCGCTCCACGTGGGCCCTCGGAGCGCGGGGGCCGTGCCCGGGCCCGTCTGCTACGACCAGGGCGGCGTGGAGGTCACCCTCACCGACGCCAATGTGACCCTCGGCTATCTCCACCCCCAGCGCCTGCCCAGCGGCCTCCGCCTCGACGCGGAGAAGGCCCGCCGCGCCGTGGCCGAGCAGATCGCGGCGCCCCTGGGAATCGAGGTGGCCGATGGGGCCCACGGCGTCTACCTCCTCGGCTGCGCGGGTATGGCGCGCGCGGTGCGCGCCGTCACCATCGAGCGCGGGCGCGACCCGCGCGACTTCACCCTGGTTGCCTTCGGCGGCAACGGCCCCCTCTTCGCCGCCGAGATGGCGCGCTCGCTCGAGATCGGCACCGTCCTCATCCCGCCCGCCCCCGGCGTCTTCAGCGCCATCGGTCTCCTGGAGGCCGAGCTGGAGCGCCACCTGGTGAAGACGTTCCTCCGGCCGCTCTTCGGCACGAAGCCGTCGGAGATCAGCGCCGCGGTGGCGGAGCTGGAGCGCGAAGCCGAGGCTCTGCTGAGCGGCGAAGGCAACCGCGCGCAGGTGCAGATCGAGCGCTCCGTCGATCTCAAGTACCAGGGCCAATCCTTCGAGCTGACGGTGCCTCTCCCGCCCGCGTGGACCGACGAGGCGCTGCGCGAGCTGGCCGTCAACTTCGGCCGCGAGCACGAGCGGACGTACGGTCACCAGGCGGAAGGCGATCCCATACAGATGGTCAACCTGAGGCTCACCGCGCGCGTGCTGCGGCCGGTGGACCGAAGGGCCATCCGCCTCGAGGAGGATCGCACGACCCTCGGCGGCGAGCGCCGCGCCTACTTCGGCCCCGCCCACGGCGCTATGGCCACCGCCGTCATCACCCGCGGGCAGCTCGCGGCGACGCCGCGGCCGGGCCCCCTGCTCGTCGACGAGTACGACGCCACCACCCTGGTCCCCCCGGGCTGCGCGGCGCGCCTCGACCCGCACGGCAACATCGTCATCACCACCGGAGGTGCCTGATGAGCACCCGTGATCTCAGCGATCCCATTCTCCTCGAGCTGGTGAAGAACGGCCTCGATGCCATCGTGGACGAGATGGCCATCGCCCTGGTGCGCACCGCCTACTCGAACAACCTCAAGAACGCCATGGACATGTCGTGCGCCCTCTGCGACGTGGAGGGCCGTCTCATCGCCCAGGGCCTGACTCTGCCTCTGCATCTGGGCTCCATCCCCGACGCCATGGCCCACGTGCGCCGCAAGTTCGGCGCGAGCCTCGTGCCCGGCGACGTGTTCATCCTGAACGACCCCTTCGAGGGCGGGACGCATCTGCCCGACTTCTACATCTTCAAGCCCATCTTCGTGGAGGCGCGGCTCGTGGGCTGGTCGGCGAGCATCGGGCATCAGCTCGACGTGGGCGGCAAGACGCCCGGCGGCAACGGCTGCGACGCGACGGAGATCTTCCAGGAAGGCCTGCGCATACCGCCCCTCAGGCTCTACGCCGCGGGCAAGCCGGTGGAGGCGGTGTTCGAGCTCATCGACCGCAACGTGCGCGTGCCGCGCCAGGTGCTCGGGGACGTGCGCTCGCAGGTGGCGGCCTGCCTCACCGGCGAGCGCGGCTATCTCGCCCTCGCGGAGCAGTACGGGGCCGACCGCTTCGCCGCATGTACGACGGCGCTCCTCGACCAGGCCGAGCGCCTCGCCCGGAACGCCATCACCGCCATGCCCGACGGCCACTACACGTTCACCGATTGGATGGACGACGACGGCATCGATCCCGACCCCATCCCCATCACCGTGACCATCACCGTGGCGGGGGACCGCCTCATTGCCGACTTCACCGGCTCGGCTCCGCAGGTGAAGGGGGCGATCAACTCGCCCCTGCCCTTCACCAAGTCCGCCGTCTACGCGTGCGTGCGTCATCTGGTCGGCGGCACGCCGCCCAACAACGAGGTCTACTTCCGCCCCATCGAAGTGATCGCCGCGCCCGGCACCGTGGTCAATCCGGTCATGCCCGCCGCGGTCGCGGCTCGTGGCCTCACCGGCTTCCGCATGGCCAACGCGGTGTTCGGCGCCCTCGCGCAGATCGCGCCCGACCGGGTCTTCGCCTGCGAAGTGGGCGGCGACACCGGCGTGAGCTTCGGCGGCTACGACGCCGAGCGCCGGCCCTTCGTGTTCCTCGAATTCCTCTTCGGCTCGTGGGGAGGCCGTCCGACCAGGGACGGTGTCGACGCGTGCAGCAGCTCCGTGGTGAACTTCTCCAACAATCCGGTCGAGATCATCGAGTCCGAGTACCCGATCATGATCGAGCGCTACGGCTATCTTCCCGACACGGGCGGCCCCGGCAAGTTCCGCGGCGGCCTCGCTCTCGAGCGGCAGTATCGATTTCTCGAGGCCGAAGGCACGCTGCAGCTCCGCACCGACCGTCGCCATCACCTGCCCTACGGCTTGGCGGGCGGGCGCGCGGGCACGCCATCGCGCAATGTCCTGAATCCCGGCCCGGACGCGCGCGAGCTGCCCGCCAAGTGCACGCTGACGGTGCGGCATGGCGACGTCTACCGCCACGAGCTGGCCGGTGCGGGCGGCTGGGGCAATCCCTTCGAGCGAGATCCCGAGCGCGTGCTGCACGACGTGCTGGAGGAAAAGATCAGCGTGGCCTACGCCCGGCGGGAGTACGGGGTGGCCATCGACGAACGCACGTGGAAGGTGGTGCCGGAGGACACGGCGCGCCTTCGCTCGGCGGCGCGTGGCTGAGCCCTCGGCAGCTCATTTCTCGCCGAGGTACCACACTCCGTTCCAGTCCGGCGCCGGCGCCCCCGCCCGGAACGCCTCGATCCGGGCAAGCAGGACGCGCGACGGCCCGTCGTCGGGGCAGAGGCGCAGGCAGTCCGAGAACCGGTGCTCGGCGGCGTCCCAATCCTGCCGGCGATACGCCTCGAGCCCAGCTCCATAGACATCTCTCAGCTCCAGCGCCGCGCCCTCCACCGCACCGGCGCGGCCGATCAGCTCGAAGATCCGGACGGGCTCGCTCTTTCCCACCACCACCACGGTATCCAGCTCACGCGCCTCGATCACGCCCTGGGCGAGGCGGTGAGTCTCCTCGGCGACGATGATGGTGGTGCCGTAGATCTTGTTGACACCCTCGAGGCGCGACGCCAGGTTCGTAGTGTCGCCGATGGCCGCGAACGACTTCGCGGTGGGCGCGCCCACCGTGCCCACCACCACCTCGCCCGTGGCGAGGCCCATGCGCACGGTCAGGTCGGGCACGTTCCGCCTGAGCCCAAGGAGCTGGGGCAGCTCGGGGCGCAGGGCGATCACGGCGTCGCGGTGGGCGAGAGCGGCCAGACAGGCCGACGCCGCGTGGGTGTCGCCGAGCGCGAACGGGGGAACCCAGAACGCCACCACGGCGTCGCCGATGTACTTCTCGAGAATGCCGTTGTGAGCGCGGATCTGCTCGGCCACCACGGTGAAGTAGCGATTGAGCAGGCCGACCATGGCGGTGGCCGTGAGCTGCTCGCTAATGGTCGTGAATCCCTTGAGGTCGGAGAAGAGGACGGTGGCGATCCGACGCTCGGCCTGGTCGATGTCCTCCTTTGACGTATCGATGAGCCGGGCCACCACCCGAGGGTCGACGTACTTGCCGAAGGTGTCCTTGATCCGCTCCTTGGTGCGGAGCTGCCCCGCCATGCTGTTGAAGGCCTGGGCGAGCTGCCCCATCTCATCACGGCTCGTCACGGGAACCGTCACCGTGAGGTCTCCGGCCTCGATGGCCTTGGCTCCATCCACGACCCGCCACAAGGTCCGGACCAGCCGCTTTGCTCCGACCGCGCTCAGCCCGAGGCCGATGATCACCGCGATCCCGAAGAGGACGAGATTGAGGCGGAGGATGCCTGCCTGCTGGGCGTAGGTGCTCTCGGTCGAGGTCCTGGCCAGGGTCGACAGCTCGTACCGCAGCCCCGCCATGTCGGGTCCCCATGCCTGCTCGAAGGGCTTGAATCGCGGGGCGAGGGCGCGCGCCTCGCCCACTCGTCCCGCAGCCGCCGCGGCCACGATCTCGTCGCCCAGGGCGACGAACGGGGCCTGCAGGCGCTTCAGGTACACCAGCGAGCGCTGCACGCGGGCGAGCACGAGGCGGTCCGCGGCATCCGTGCGCGGATCGGCGAGCGCGCGCTCGAGCAGGGCGTTGGCGCGCTCGAAGTCCGTAGCGATGCGCGCCTTGTCCATGTCGAGGGCGCGCCGGGCAGCCTCCGCCGCGGCCGGCGTGACCTCCCCCAGGAGCAGGAGACGCTCCGCGATGAGCTCGTACTGATCGGTGGCCACGTCGAGATCGGCGATGACGGCGGAGAGGGGAAGATGAAAATCGATGATGGCCGCGACCTTCTGGCTGCTCCGCCGCTGCATGGTTACCGAGCTTACGAGGACCCCCGCGAAGAGAAGGAGGAGCCCCACGGAGAGGGCGAGGATCTTGACGCGAACGGTCACGGCGAGGGTCGACCGCGACGGCGCCGCGTCGGCACGCCGGGCCATGGCATCCAGCTCACGGCCTGTTCCGAGCCGGTTGTCCCATCCGTTCTTCGGCGGCAGCTCAATGCCTGCGAGGGTCTGCCCAAACCCTCGCCGGGTCAAGCCGCTTTCGGCGTCTACGTGCGGGAGCTGGGTCGATAGAAGGACTGGCGGGCGTCTTCATCGAGCCAGCCCTCGTAGAATCGCTTCACCACGGGAAAGACCTCACGGGAGAGGCGACGGCGACGTTCCTCCTCGGGCTTGAGGTCGACGCGGAGGGACGCCGCCAGCTCCTCGAGCGCCGCCTCGCGGTCGATTCGCGTGAACCGCCCGTCGCGCATCACCACCTCGCCCGCCACCATGACCATGGCCACGCCCGAGGTCTTGGCGCGCTGCACGACGGCATCGACTACCGAAGTCAGCGGATCGAGGTACGGGTGAGCCATCTGCTTCCAGGAGAACAGCGCGAGATCGGCGGCGCGTCCCGGCTCGAGGGTGCCGAGGTGCCCGGCATAGGGTGTGGTGGCCGCGCCGTCCTCCGTGGCCATCTTGAGGACCTGTGGGCACGTGGGCACCACGTCGTCCATGCCGGGCACGCGATGGAGCCGAAGCACGAGCCGCATCTCCTGGAGCATGTCGCGATCATCGTTGATGCCCGCCTCGTCGAGGCCGATGGCCACGCGGACCCCGCGCCCCGCCCAATGGTTGAGCGGGCCCACCCCGCTCCGCAGCCGGAGGTTCGAGCTCGCATTGTGGCAAATCATGGTGCCGGAGCCGGCGGCCACATCGATGTCGGCCTCGCTAAGCCAGACGCCGTGGCCGAGGGTGAGCTGCGGCCCGACGAGCCCGAGCTTGGCCAGGTGCTGGAGCGCGGTGCCCCCGGTCCGGCGCTGCGCATACTCCTTCTGATAGGCCGTCTCCACCAGGTGCATGTGCATGCCCACGTGATATGTGGCCGACCAGTCGCGGAGGGCTTCCAGGGCCTCGTCCGAGCACCAGTGCAGGTTGGCGGGGGCGAGCTGGATGCGGGCTCGCTCGCGCGTGTTCCGTCCGCACTTCTCCCACAGATCGGTGAAGATCCCGCGGTGATCCGCGATGGGAATCGCCTGGGCTTCGAGATACCCGACGAGGTCGCTGGACACGGGAGCCGGAAAGCGCCGGGCGAAAGCCTCGTCCGCCTCGTAGGCGAGGCGGTTCTGGTCACGGAGCGCATACGAGTAGGACACGCGCATGCCGATGTCGTCGTACGCCTTGAGAATGCGCTCGGCCACTCCGATCACGCGCGCGGCGGGGCCGATGCGCAAGCCGTGCAGATGCTGGACGGTCGTGATCCCCGACTCGAGCATCTCGAAGGCGGAGTAGAGCGTGTCCAGGTACGGATCGACGTCCCGGGCCGTCATGCGGCTCGCGAACCAGAGCTCGAGAGGATGGTCGGGGGAGCCCAGCTGCAGGGGGGTGAGCCCCACGTGATGATGAGCGTTGACGAAGCCGGGCACCACCACGTGCTCGCCCGAGCCCAGCATCTCGTCAGGGCGGTGGCGCGCCTGGAGCTCGGCGTACGGGCCTACCTCCACCACCACGCCGTCGCGCTGGAAGACTGCCCCGTCGGGGATGACGCGTGCCTGCGTCCGGCTCTCGACCTTGACCACCACGTATTTCCCACGGATCAGCGACGACGCCATTGCGTCAGCTGCCGTAGCAGCTCGCGAGCTGATACCGCGAATCCAGAAAAAGATCCTGCAACTGGGTGCGTCGCGACTCCGGAAGGACCGTGGCCAGTTTCTTGACGACATTGGTCAGAAACGAATCCCACTGACGCCAGTCCACCCCCGCGCCCGTGGGCAACGTGAGCTGGGCCAGCCGGGGATCGCGGGCCGTGGGTGCCTGCTGCGCGTCCAGGCCGACGGCGAGGAGAAAAACCAGGCACGCGGCGCCCCAGAGAATCTTCATGCCCGTCTACTTCGGCACCAGGTCCTTGAAGCGCGGCATCACCTCGCGCGCGAGCAGCTCCATCGAGTGCTGCCAGGCCTTGGGATTCTCGGTGTAGTCGAAGCAGAAGAGCAGGATCGTCCCGAAGCCGCCCACTTCGTCATAGATCGTCTGGAGCCGCTCGGTCACCGTGGCGGGCGAGCCCACCAGCCAGTTGTGGCGGGCGCAGTATTCGGGCGTCACGTCGGAGTCGGGCACGTCGGCCTTGTGCTTCAGGAACTCGACGAAGCCGAACGACCCGAGGAGAGGCAGGAAGTATTCCTTCATCATGCGGCCCATCATGCCGCCCAGGGACAGGCGCATGGCCTCCGCATCGGTGTCGGCGATGAAGACCTCGCGCACGAGACGCCAATCCGAGCGCTTGGCCGTCCGCCCGCTGCGCGCGGCGCCCACCTCCACGGATTCCCAGTGGCTCGCCACGTAGCCGGGATTGAGGTTCAGGCTCATCGGCCAGAAACCTCGCTCGCCCGCCAGCTTCAGGGTGTCGGAGCCCTTGCTGATGCCCGCCACGCCGATGGGTGGGTGCGGCTTCTGGAAGGGGCGGATGTGCGGCTTGAGGGTGTCGAGCATGGTGCCGGTCTTGGTCACGTGCCAGTACTTGCCCTTGAAGTCGAACTCCGGCTCGTCGCTCCACAGGCGCAGGACGATCTCGAGCGCCTCGCGGGTCATCTCGCGGTGCTGGCCTGACATGCCGTCCACGTTGAACATGGCCCAGTCGCTGGGCAAGCCGCTCGCCGCCACGCCGAAATTGAGCCGCCCTTGCGCGAGGTGGTCGAGCATGGCCACGCGGTTGGCCAGCTCCGCCGGGTGGTGATACGGCATGAGGAAGCCGCCGGGGCCGATGCGCATGCGCTTGGTCTGCATCAGCGCCTGCGCCACGAGGAGATCGGGCGAGGGATGCGGCTCCCACGGCGCGGTGTGGTGCTCGCCGATCCACGCCTCGCTGAAGCCGAGCTCGTCGGCCCAGCGAAGCACCTGGAGATCCCACTGATGACCGTCGTAGAGGCTACGCTCGGGCGGGTGGGACGGCATAGTGAACAGTCCGTAGTCCATGGGCGTCTCCCTTTGGTGACGGCGGAGTGTTCGGGAATTCTACGCCAGTTTCGACGCTCCTGCGTGGCGGAGAGCACGTCCCGGGCGGGCGCCGGTGTGCTGCCCGTCGCGTGCCACGGCCGTGCCGTTGACGAAGACGGCGCGGATTCCTGCGGGGAACCGGCGCGGGTCCTCATAGGTCGCGAGGTCCGCGATGGTGGCGGGGTCGAACACCACGAGGTCGGCGACGGCGCCTTCGCGGATGGCCCCCCGGCCGGCGAGGCCGAACTTGGTCGCGGGAAGCCCTGTCATCTTGTGGATGGCCGTGGGCAGATCGATCACCTTCTCGTCGCGAACGTAGTGGCCGAGAATTCGGGGAAAGCAGCCGTAGAGCCGTGGGTGCGGCTTGCTGCCCGCCGCGGGCACCCCGTCGGAGCCGATCATGGTCGTCGGGTGGGCGAGCACGGTACGCACGTCCGCTTCGTCCATGGAGAAGATCACCACGAAGCACGCTTCCCCTTCTTCCTGGACGACGCGGGCCGCCGCCGCCTCCGTGTCGAGGCTCCACTCCGCGGCCAATTGCCCGAGCCGGCGCCCTTCGTAGCCCGGATGCTTCGGCGCGGAGGCGATGAGCACGGCGTCGCCCGAGAGGGAGCCGATGCCTCCGGGGCTGTCGCGACGGAAGGCGCCGTTCTGGACGATGGCGTACAGAGACGTGCTACCCGCGGTGTACGGATACTGGTCGGCGTGCACGTCGAGCCCGCGCCCGCGCGCTTCCTCGATGAGGCGCAGGGAGTCGCGCACCTTGCCCCAGTTGCTCTGCCCGCTCGCCTTGTGGTGCGAGATCTGGACGGGCACGCCGCCTTCCTCACCGATGCGGATGGCTTCCCGCACGGAATCGAGCAGCCCGGCCGCCTCGTCGCGCATGTGGGTGGCGTAGAGCCCGCCGCGCGGACCCAGCTCTCGCGCGAGCTCGATGATCTCCTCGGTGCGCGCGTAGCGCCCCGGCTCGTAGATGAGGCCGGTGGAGAGCCCGACGGCGCCCGCTTCCACGCCCTCGCGCACCCAGGCGCGCATCTGGTCCATCTCGCTGTCCGTCGGTGGACGTTGGGCGAGCCCCATGGCACCCGCCCGCAGCGACCCGTGGCCCATGAGGACGGCGACGTTGAGGCTGGGCCCCGCCTCCTGCACCCGCTCGAGGTACTGGCCGAAGCCCGTCCACGAAGGCGGGGCCGCGCCGGGATGAATCCTCGAGAAGCGCCGCATCGCGGCGTCGTACGGCACCACGCCCGAGCCGCAGTTGCCCACTACGTCGGTGGTCACACCCTGCATCACCTTGAAGGGCATGGTGGGATCCAGAAGGACGGCGAAGTCATCGTGGCTGTGCACATCGATGAAGCCGGGGCTCACCGCCATGTCGCGCGCATCGATTTCCGCGCTTCCCCGCTCCGCCACCGTCCCCACCGCGACGATCTTCTCGCCCACCACCGCCACGTCGGCCCGCACGCCAGGCGCGCCGGTGCCGTCGAACACCGTGCCGCCGCGAAGAACCAGATCGTGTGTCGCCATGGTTTCACTCCCTCAAGCGATGCGAGGTCTCCGTGGCCCCGGCTACCCGGCGACGGTCCGCGTGCGCTCGGCCGCGCGCGCCAGGGTCATCCACACGTCGAGCTGAAGGGCCGGCGTGTCGTAGACCCAGGCGCGCCGGTAGCCCAGGCGCTCCGGGAGCGCGATGCGCTCGGGCGTCTCCGGCACGGGCGGGAACGCGCAGGAGATGTCCATCACGACTCCACCCGATAGCCTCCGGCCACGTCGGCCGGATGGAGGTACACGGTACACTCGAGCACGCGGACGGTGAGGCCGTGGAGATGGTCGGCAAGCCAGTCCGTATCGACGAGCAGATCCCCGCGGCTCATGGCGCGCTCGAACTTACCACATCGCCGCCCGGTCAGGATCTCCATGGCCATTCCGGCGGGAATGTTTGAACTCTCCCTGGTGATCTGTCAGGATCGCGGCGATGCGCTCCGGACCGCTCGGGCATTTCGACGCACACCATCGCCTTGGCCTGGCGTTGATCGCCGCCGCCGTAGGCTTCCTCGTGACGCGAGCGCAGCTGAGCATACCCGTCCTGACCATCGTGGTGTGGAACGTGTTCTGCTGGTCACTCCTCGTCCTGGCGTGGATGCGGATCATCTGGGGCGAGCCCGCGGCGGCGGCCCGGGTCGCCCGTCTGCAGGACTCCGAGCGGAGCCTGATCTTCCTCCTCGTCGTGGTCTGCACCTGCGCGAGCCTCTTTGCCGTCGCATACCTTCTCGGCAGCGCCAAGAGTCTGCAGGCCGGGAGATTGACCTGGCACGTGGTGCTGGCCATCGGCACCGTGATGGCTTCCTGGAGCCTCATGCACACGGTGTTCGCCCTGCACTACGCGCACATCTACTACCGCAAGGGCGACGAGGACGTGGGGACGGAGGACGACGGCGGGGTGCAGTTTCCTGGCGGGACGACGCCCGACTTCATGGACTTCAGCTACTTCTCGTTCGTGATCGGGATGACCTGTCAGGTGTCCGACGTGCAGATCACCTCGCAACGCATACGCAGGCTGGCCCTCATCCACGGCGTACTCTCGTTCGTGTTCAACACGGCCATCCTCGCCCTCAGCATCAACATCATCTCGAGCCTGTTCTGACCCATACCGCTCAGAGATAGTGCCCGAGGTGTTCCCGATAGAATGCAAGGGTGCGGGCCAGCGCGTCCCGGAGGGCGATGCGGGGGGCCCAGCCGAGGGTGGAGCGGATGAGGCGGAAATCCGAATAGTAGTCCCCGATGTCGATGCGTTTGTACTCGGATGGATAGGACCGCACGACATACTCGCCGCCCTGATTGATGGCGATCAGCAACTCGGCGAGGTCCCGCAGACTGATCGGCGGCTCGCCGCCGACATTGAAGACACGGCCGACCACGGCATCGCTCGCCCCCGCGGCCAGAAACGCCTCCACGACATCGTCCACGAACGTGAAGTCGCGCCGCTGGGCACCCTCCCAGACTTCGATCGGCTCGCCCTCGAGGAGGCGCCGTATCCAGAGCCCGACGAAGGTCTGACGGGCGTCCTTGACGCGCATGCGTGGCCCGATGGTGTTCGTGAGCCGCAAGGCGCACGTGCGCAGGCCGTACACGCGCTGGTAGAGAAGATGATAGCCCTCGCCCGCCATCTTGTTGACCCCGTTGACGTCCACCGGGCGCGAGGGATGCTTCTCGTCGACGGGAAGGTAGTCGGGGCGCCCATAGATCTGCCGGGTGCTCGCGAACACGATCCTCACCTCTGGGTTATGCCAGCGGCACGCCTCCAGCACGCTCAGTTGCGCCCGACAGTTCATCTCGAGGTCCTGCTGGGGGAAGCGCATGGAGTCGATGTGGCTCGTTTGCCCGACCAGGTTGAAGAGGTAGTCCTGTCCCCGGGTCAGCCCCGCCATGCCCTCCTCGTCCCGCACATCCGCCAGCTCGACGGTTACCTTGTCCTTGATGCCTTCGATGTTGAACAATCGCCCGCCGTGCTCGGGCACGAGGCTGTCGACGAGCGTTACCTCCGCCCCCACCTCCACGAGGCGCCGAGCCAGGTTGGAGCCGATGAACCCGAGCCCTCCCGTGATGAGGACCCGGCGGCCCTCGTAGGAGCGGTCAGCGAGCATCGGGGCTCCCGGCAGGGGCGAACAGAAAGCCCACGAACTCGCATCGCTCGGGCGCGCCTCGAATGGCCGGCCCTTCCCCGACCAGGATCTCCCGGATCAAGGTCATGCCCAGCCCTTCTACATGGCTCAGCAATTCCTGCCGGTTCAGCACCCAGCTGACGTATTCGGTGACGTAGCCGTGCCGGGAGGGTCGCTGAATGGCCGTGAACGACGCGCCGTGATGGACGATGGGCAGCCGGCCGACGTAGAGATATCGGCGGCTCACCGCAGCGAGCCTGGCTGCCACACTCTTCCAGTCTTCTGAATACTCCAGCGATCCGTTCGCCAGGACGAGATCGTAGTCGCGGGCAAAGCACTCATCGTCGTTGTCGTAGAACGTTCCCGTGGGCTGCAGCTCCCGACCCGCCTTGCACAGGAGCGGGACGTCCTTGCAGTGGTAATCGATCGCGACTTGGGGCAGGAGCGCCTCGCTGATGAGCTTGTAGTGTCCGGTTCCGCCGCCCCAATCGAGGAGGGAGATACGGGCCTTCTGCCGCGCCGCGAGGGCCAGGACGTAGCCGTAGGCCATGCCCACCGCGGTCGCGGGGACGGTAGGCTTGGAGAGGTCCGCCGCCCAGAGATGCATGGGGAGCGGGCCCGTGCCGCGTGTGAGACGCAGCACCTCCGGCCACTTGGCGCGCTGGGTCTCCACGATACTGTCGACGTTCCATCCCTTCACCTGGGGGTCGCGGACGCGCCAGCCGTCCGGAAGGTACTCCCATTCGGCGGGCGGCTCGCTTCCCCGCCACGCCCGCACCATCCGCCTCACCACCCGGGCGAGGATCACGGAGCGGCGCGCCTCGCCGGATCCGTTGTGACGCTCGTCTCCGGCGGTCGGTGTTCCTGGAAGTGCTTGCCCACCACCCGGTCGACGAACTCCATGCGCACGCCCGCCCCCCACATCCGCTTCCACAGGTTCCAGTCGTTCGGCTCCCGCAGGCGCCACGCCTCCACGTCGTAGCGGAAGAAGCGCAAGTGGGCGCCGTAGAGGACCGAGGCATTGCAGATTCGACCGCACTCGGGCGGATAGGAGCCGACGGGCTGCCAGACGCCCGGCTCCATTTCCATCATCATGACGCCATACGCGAACTCGCTTCGACTCTGGAGGCAGCAGGCGAGGAGAGCTTCCAGATGGTCGGACGAGAACTCGTCGTCATCGTCGAGCCAGGCGATCCATTTTCCTCTGGCCATGTCGAGCGCCGCATTGGCGGGCACGGACCCCGCGACCAGCCATCGCAGATACGGATCCTCCGGATAGCGGCCGCGAACAGGAAGATTGTGGAACCGGATCCGGGGATCGCCGAGGGCGAGGAGGTGGGCTTCCGTCCCGTCCGTGCAGGCATCTCCCACGATCACGACCTCGAAGCGCTGGTAGGTCTGCCGCAGAACAGAGGCGACGCTCCGCTCCACGAGCAGATGGGCGCGGTTGTAGGTCGGAATGAGCACGGAGATCAAGGGCTCCGGGTCGCGGTAGACGCCCCGAGCGCCCCGGCGCGCCCGCCACAGCCGCCCGAGATAGTTCAGCCGATACCGGCTGAGCCGGCCGGGGAGCGTGAGCTGCCCTTTTCCTCTCCACCGCTCCACTCTCCATTCGAGCGCGGCTCGCTTCTCGGGCCACGGCAATCCGAGGAAATGCCTTCCCCTCCCCAGCAGATCCACCATAGGCACGCCGTCAGGACTTGACTGCGATCCACCCTGCGAAGTTCATCCAGCGCCAAAAGCAGTCGACCTGCGTGAAGCCCACCGTCTTCAGGAGCTCCTCGTTCCAGCGCGCGGTAACGGGGACGAGGACCCCTTCAAGGCTCAGCCGCTTTCGCTCGATCTCCTCGCGCGTGTACCCGGACGCCTGCTTGAACTGGTAGTAGAGATCCACAAAGTCGCGATCCAGCCTCGCCGTCATCCCGATGACCTTCTCCACGAAGATGAGGGCTCCCCCCGGCAGGAGCGATGCGTGCACGTCCTCCAGGATGCGCAGTCGATGCTCCATGGGCGTGAACTGGATGGTGAGGACGCTGAGAATGACGCTGGCGGAGACCTTCGGGAAATCCGTGCGCAGGTCAAGGTCCAGGATCTGGGCCACACCGGCATCAATGAGGGATTTGAAACGACTGCGTGCCCCCTCCAGCATGGGCCCAGATACTTCCACTCCGACGTAGCGGCAGCCGCTGCCGAAGCGCTCGGCGAGGGGCGCCAGAGCCTCGCCGAGCGAGCAGCCAAGATCCAGAACATCGGTCCCCTGCTTCACATAGCGCAAGGCCAGCTCGGTCATGGCGTGGCGCATCACCTCGTACTGGGGAATCGAGCGTTTCAACATGTCGTCGAAGACCGTGGTGACGCTGGTGTCGAACTCCCAGCGCTCTCCGGCCGGGGTATGTCCGAGGCTGCTGCTCATGACGGGATCCTCCCCCGTGGCGTGGCGACTCAGCACCTTGACGTACCAGCTTACCCCGCACGCTTCGCTGGACGGCTCGGGAAAACTCGTGGCAGACTCGGCACCGCCTTCCCACTCATGAGTCGCCAGCCAGAGGAGGAAACATGTCACCACTGGACGTGAAGGACCGGGGCCTGGAGGATCTGGTCGCCGACGACGCACCCCTCGAGCGCGTCGCGGGCGGGTTCGCGTTCACCGAAGGGCCGGTGTGGCGCGGCAGCTACCTCCTCTTCAGCGACATCCCGAACAAGCGCATCGCGCGCTGGCGCCGGCTCCCCGAGGGCCCGGAACTGACTACGTACGCCACCGGCATGTCGAATGGCCTGACTCTGGATCGCCGGGGACAGGTGCTCGCGGCGGAGCACGATGGCCGCCGCGTGACCCGGGTGGCGGACGACGGCACCCGCACTGTCCTCGCGGAGCGCTTCGAGGGCAAGCGGCTCAATAGCCCCAACGACATCGTGGTCAAGTCCGACGGCTCGATCTACTTCACCGATCCCCCCTACGGGGTCGAGCCCGGCATCAGGGGCGGGTCCCGGCCCACGGGCTGGTGGACCAAGCCGATACCGGGAAAGGAACAGTCCAGTAATGGCGT
>WNFS01000791.1_pt1 | contig 42545 bp, 40 predicted proteins | sample 5400141 | NCBI WGS metagenome assembly WNFS01 (sample SAMN13153358, study PRJNA577476) | soil metagenome | isolation source: 60 cm saprolite under Madrone tree | place: USA:California | collected 2016-06-14
TGGTCACCGTCGTCGGCGCGGCGATGAAGTCGTAGCGGCCGGACTGCATGCCGGGGATCAGGGTCGAGAAGCTCACCGCGTCGATCGTGATCTCACGCTTCATGCGGCGCGCGACCTCGGTGAAGAGGTCGATCTGGAACCCCTCGACGCCGCCGCCCAGCTTGGGCATGGCGTGCGGGGCGAAGGTGCCGTCGACGCCGGTCCTCAGCGGTGGAAGTTTGTCTTGGGCGAAGGCGGGGGCGAGCGCGGGACCCGCCCAGAGGAGAGCTGTCACCGCGATGGCGGCAAAGCGACGTTGCATCATCGTGAACCTCCCAGAGCGATGGTGATGTTCTTGCGTGTCTGGCCCCCGTACGTGGCTGTGGCAGGCGTAGACGAGGGCCTGCGCGAATCGGTGCGTCTCCGAGCGTAGATAGCATGACACCCGTCGCTGCGCAAACCGCGACGCGGTAGCGAACAACCAGCTCGCGGTCAAGATCGATGCGATCGTTGAGATGCGACGTATGGCAGGTGTTCAGGCGGGCCGGGGTGTCAGCGGTACGCCCTACTTCGGCTGGACGGAGACGGTCAGGCTCTCGTCCGCGTTTCGTTTCAGCTTCAGCACCGCCGGCTTCGCGTGCAGCGGCAGCACCGTGAGCAGGGTGAGGTCGGCCTCGTCGATGCTGAGAAGAATCGGCCGCCGCTCTATCTCGATGACGCGCCCCGCCGCCTTGCTGAACTCCTGGAAGATGACGAAGACGTGAACGGTCTTCCCATTCACGCCGGCGAAGTACCAGACGACCGAGCCGATCAGCGCCAAGTCGGCCCAGCGGGCCTCGCTCGCGATCGTGCCGCCCGGTGGAACCGGCTCAGGATTGGTCCGCAGCGAGAACGACCAGTTCAGGCCCGCCCGCCCCGTCTCGATGACGGGCCAGTCCGTTTCGCCGGCGACCGATGATGCCGGCAGCAGCAGGAGCAGCATGGCCAGAAGTAACCGTCTCATGGCTCTCACAGGTCCGCGAGCCGAAGCGGCGTGTCGGCGTGCCGCCAGGCCTTCTCGAATTCCTGCCGCACGAGGACGGCCTCATCCGGCCGGTTCTGCGATGTGAGAGCTCCCATCAACCCGAACAGCGAGCGGCCATTGCGCCGGTTCCGCTCGAGGTCCGCACGGAAGACCCGCTCCGCCTCCGCGTACTGTCCGTTGCGCAGGAGGGCGCCCCCGAGGGACTCCCGTGTCGGCAGGTACCATGCCGGCGGCTCATCGTAGCCCAGCGAATCTTCTCTCTCCACTCCTTTGCGCAGCAGCTCGATCTCGGTCTTCGCGTCACCCTTCGCGCCGGCGATGCGGGCGCTCACCACGTGGTCGGCGACTCGTCGAACGCTTTCCGAGGACACGCCGCCCGCGCTCGCCATGTCCTCCGTGATGCCCTTCTCCGCGCGGAGAAAGTCCCGGTGCTCCTGCTCGGCTCGGGCGACGTCGCCAGTGGCGACAAAAGCCAGGCCGCGGGCGAAGTGCCAGTACGTGACGGCGGTGGCGAGTGCGGCTTCCGGCATGGGCAGCTTGAGGACCTCATCCCACCTGCGGAAGCGCACGAGGATCAAGGTGGAGGTGGGCATGAAGATCTCGACGACCGGCGTCGCCTTGAGGCGCGGCGCGACATGTTCCTCGAGCTTGCGAGCCGCCGCAAGCGAGTCCGTCAGGCGCCCGGCCATGCTCTCGGCCACGGCGAGAAAGTGCAGGTTGTGGCTGTAGTACAGGAGGGCAGAGGGAGCCTCGACCCCCCGCGCCGCGACGGCGGCTTCATCGGCCTGCGCGGCTTCCCGGTTGCTCCGAGCGGCCGACATGTAGTCGCCCAGCCGCTCGTAGATATGCGCCGGCATGTGGACGAGGTGCCCGGCCGCCGGCACGAGCGCGGGAAGCATGACGGCATAGGGCAGCGCCCGCTCCGGGTGCGGCGATGCCTCGACGGCGTGGATATAGTAGTGGATCGCGCCGATATGATTTGGATCGCGCCGGAGCACCGATTCGAGCGCGGCCACGATCTCCAGCGTGCCGTCCTCGGGCCTCCCGTCGGCCGTCCAGAGCCGCCACGGCCGCAGGACCATGGCGGCCTCCGCAAAGAGCGTGGCGGCGTCGAGGTCGTTGGGATAGCGCCTGACGATCTCTCCCATGGCGTTCTTGTATTCGACGTTGAGCGCCTTGCGATCGGCCTGCGGCAGGATGGAGTATCGCTTGGCCAGCGCCGCGACATACTGGCGCTCCTGCTCGGGCCCCGTGGCGGCGAGCATGCGCGCTTTCTCGACGGCCTCGTACGCGGCCCTTTCCCGCTCCGAGTCGATCTCCGAGTTGATGTTCGATCCGAGCGCGAGCGCGATGCCCCAGTACGCCATGGTCATGTGCGGGTCGAGCTGGGCGGCGCGCTCGAAGGAGCGTACGGCTTCGGGGTGGTTGAACGCGTACACGAGCGTCAGCCCCTGGTCGAAGAACTTTTGCGCATCGGCGCTGACGGTGGACACCGGGTGATGGTGGGAGCCCAAGCCTCGTAGCAGTGTCGCGGTCGGCTCCCCGCCAGCGACGCTCGGCGCCTGGGCAGGCTGGTGGCCCTCGGCGCCATGAGAGAGCAGCAGGGTCAGTGCGAAGCCCAAGCAGAGGGATCTCATACCCACGTCCCGAGCATGAAGCGGAAGAAGCCCCTGGCTCATGCCAGAGGGTGACCCGTCGCGGAGCGATTGGCAAGAGACTTCGGTCGTTCGCCGTCCGCTTTTTTCCGACGACCGAGTCGAGAAACCTTACAGTTCAGAAATCGAGAGGGATGCCGCGAGTCGAAAGGCGCTGTTCTTCCAGCAGTCTCGCTCTTGGCTCGGCGCATGCACGTTTCACGCTTCCTCGCGCGGGACGCGAGGTCGACATTGCCATGACAGTGGAGACGAGGGAGAGGCGACCATGAGGGACTGGATGGCCTTCGCGACGGCGGCGGTGGTGGCTTTGCTGACGAAAATGTTGCTGGCCTAGGGTCATGCCACTTCACGACCTGAGCCTGCCGGTTGCCTTGCCCGCGGCCATTGCCCGCATCACCGGCTGCCCACGGTGTGGCTCTGTCTGCCGATTCCTCGATGACTGCCCGGTCTGCCTGGGTCAGGCGCTGTGTGCGCGCTGTCTGTTCGGGCCGCGCGTCGAAGATGACGAGGTTCATGCCGCGCTCGTGCTCGACGCCTAGGGGCACTTGAGGCGATTCCCGAACGGGTTTGGCGGCTTACCGCTCGTCACGTTCCGATCACGACAGCCCCTCCTGAGCGGTGTCACACTCGAGCGTCGAGTTCGCCCCCGCGGTCGTGATGCGTATCGCTGTCGACCCGCGGCGGAGCGTGGCTGAGAAGAGACATCGACCTCTGTTTTGCCAGCGGCCGATCATAGAAACGCTTGTCACAGTCGAGGCAACGATACACCTGCTTGCGGCGCAGCATGAGAACCAGACGCTCGAGGACATCCTCATGCGGGGTACGGCTGATCGCTTTGCTCTGACATTTTGGACAGACGTGTTTTCTTCTCATTGCGAAGGCCAGGGAATCGAACGTGGCTTCCCAGCGTTCGTGGCACAAGTCAACCAAAGTCTCCTCTTGAGAAATCCGTGGGGCTGCTGCCCTCGACACTATCCGTGAGGAGACTGACTTCAAGAAGCGCGCCAGTGAAGACAATCCTCTGCGTTCTTGCTACTTAGAGGCCAAAGCCGGAAATCTGAGATTCCCAGACAGGCAATTGTTTTCCCAGAACGGGAATCCCGCGTGGCCAATGCAGACGATCCGACGCTATGAAAAGATTGCGCTCAGCGCAAAGCGTGGTCGGGTGCGGTGCGCGGACCGAGTTGCTCACGCAGGTAGTCGCCGATGGCCAGTGTGCAAGCCAGCCCCTGTGGTATCGCCTTGGTCAGAGAGACGAAGGCGTGAATCTGCCCAGGGTATTCGCGATCGCTGACGTCGACCCCGGCTGCGCGAAGCCGATCAGCATACGCGTGTCCTTCGTCGCGGAGCGGATCGAAGCCGGCAGTGATCACCAGAGTCGGTGGCTGCCCCGTCAGATTGCGGGCGCGCAGAGGCGAGGCCCGGAGATCCGTGCGATCTGCCTCCGTGAGGTACTGCTCCATGTACCAGACGATGCGGTCGCGCGGGATGACGTGTGCGTCCTCCAGCTCTCGATGCGACGGAGTGTCGAGCGCGAAGTCGAGAGCGGGATAGATCAGCACCTGACAGGTCGGGACCGGCCCACCCGCGGCCGACGCGAGCTGCGACACCACCGCCGCGAGGTTCCCTCCGGCTGAGTCGCCCGCGACGCCGACGCGGGCCGGATCCGCGCCGATCTCGCCCCCGTGCGATCGAAGCCAGCGGTAGGCGGCCACGCTGTCCTCCACCGCGGCGGGGAACTTGTGCTCGGGCGCCAGCCGATAGTCCACGGCGACGACCAGCGCGCCCGAGCGCTGGGCGAGCCGCGCGCAAAGGCCGTGATGAGTCTCGAGGTCGCCCTGGACCCAGCCGCCCCCGTGGAAATACGCGAGCACCGGGCGCGCCGTTCCCGCCGCGCCCACGGGATCGTAGAGGCGCGCCAACAATGCGCCCCCCGGGCCAGGGATGCTGATGTCTTCGATGCGCGGCAACGCAGGGGCCGGCTCGTCCATGAGCGCGACCATGGTGCGGAGCTGCTGACGCAGCTCGGGCACCGGCGGAAAATAGCCCGGCACGCGGATGGATTTGACGAACTCGCCGACGATCTGGGCTTTCGGGTCCATCGTCCGCCCACCCAGGCTGATCCGGTGGCCCTCCAGGAAGCGCAGCGCCTCCGCCTCGCTCATCGCGGTGTGGGCCAGCTCGAATGTCGGCTTCGTCCGCAGCTCACTCATATCGCCTCCCATCACCTTCTTCGTCGGCAGGCTCTTCGGAAGCGGCGGGACCTGGTGGCCGGTCCGCGCCGCTGCCGGCCCTAGGCCCGATCGAAGAGCTTGAGTGCCAGGGCTCCGTGCGTGACGGCCGCTCCCGCTCGCAGCGCAGCGGCGAGGAACGCAGCTTCCGTGACTTCCTCCCGGGTGGCTCCGGCCTGCTTGGCGTTCCTGGTATGGACATCCAGGCAGTACGGGCACTGCGTGGTACACGCGACGGCGAGGGCGATCAGCTCACGATACTTGCGGGGGATTTTCCCGTCGTCCCGGCCCACGATGGCGTCGAGCTCGACGAAGCCCTTGAACTCGGCCGGCGCCAGCTTCTTGAATTCTCCGAGGACCTTGAGATCGTCCGTGTCGTGGTAGTGACTCATGGGCTCCTCCTTACCGAGGTGAGTGTTTCTGACACCGCGACCATACCCCTGCATCAGCGTGAATCCCGATGACCAGGGAGAGATTGTACGCGACTTGACAAGTTCCGTCACGGGCATGAGTCATCGCCGTCCGGAGCGTCTCCACGCTTATCTTGGACGTCTGGGCTTCTCTTTGCTAGTCTCCGCATGCAGGCGCCGGCGAGCAGGGTGGCAGGACCCACCAACACCCGTCAGGGCGCCCTTACCCGAGGAGACGATCATGGCAAGCGACCCCATCGCTGATCACGCGCGCCGGGACTTTATGCGCATGGCAACGGGCGGCCTGGTAGGGCTCGCGCTCGCAGCTCGGCCGCACGTCGCCGTGGCGCAGACACCTGGCTCGCCGTTGAAGATCGGCATGATCGGTGCCGGACGCGAGGGCGGTGCGCTCGGCAGGCTGTTCGTCAAGGCCGGCCATCCGGTGATGTTCTCGTCGCGCCATCCCGATGATCTGAAGGGCCTCGTCGCCGGCATCGGACCGCTCGCGCAGGCCGGCACGGTCGAGCAAGCGATCGCCTTCGGCGACGTCGTGGTGCTCGTCATCCCCTATACCGCGATGGAGCAGATTGGCAAAGCCCATGCGGGCGCCCTCGCCAAGAAGGTGCTGGTGATGGATGTGACCAATCCGATTCCGCGGCGCGACGGTGAGGATTTCGTCAAATCGGTCAACGATCAGGGGGGAGCGGGGCTGGTGACCGCCAAAGTGCTGCCGGGCGCGCCTATCGTCCGCGCATTCAATGCCATCGGCTCCGGCAGGCTGGGCGAGATCGCACATCGCCAGGGTGCGCCGGTTGGGGTGCCAATCGCGGGCGACGATCCAAAGGCCATCGCGGTCGCCGAGAGCCTCATTCGTGAGATCGGCTTCGAGCCCGTTCTCGTGGGCGGTCTGGCCATGGGCAAGCATCTCGTGCCCGGAACGCCGCTCGGAGGCGAGCACACGCCGGCAGAGATTCGACAGATCGCCCCCAGCCTGCGCTAGGCGGGGATGGCGCCCATGGCCTCGCGGAAGACGACGACGGTGCCCGCATCGAGCCGCTGGCGGCCGCGGCGATCGCCCTTGCGCGGGTCGATGCCTCTCCGCATCATCACGCGCTTGCGGCGCTGACCGACGCGCCGGTCCTCGATGACGCAGACCGTGGGATTTCCGGAGACTGCTCGCTCCAGGAGTTGGCGGAACTCGCGGTCGTAGCGCGGGGTGACGATCATCACCCGCGTGATCATCGGGCTCTCCCTGGAGCGAGTCCAGAACGGCTCATGGCCTGAAGGGTGACGCGTCACGCAGCCAATGGCAAGAGACTTCCGCCGTTCGTCGCCCACTTCTTTCCGAGGACCGAGTCGAGAAATCTTACGGTTCAGAAAATCGAGAGGCGCGCGGCGAGTCGAAGGAGCTGTTCTTCCAGCAATCTCGCTCTTGGCTTGGCGAATGCAGGTTTATGTCTCTTCGCGTGGAGGCCGCTCAGAGTTCCAGCCGATACAAGCGGACCCATAGATCCGGCTCCGTCCCGCCCTCCTTCTTCACGTTGAAGCGATCGCCGGCCGGGCCGGGCACCGGTGTCGTCCGCCACAACGATGGCCTCTGCGACAGCTGCTGGCGGAATTCCTCCGTGGCCCAGATCTGTCCCGGCGCGACGTGTGGCTCGACTCGGGCCGCGCACAAGATCGCGTCACCCCCGGCAATCGCGGTTTCGACGTCACCGGCGCGCTGACGCGTCTGGACTTCGCCGTGATGCAAGGCCATGCGCAGGCGAGGCTGCCCGGGAGCCTGGTAGACGTCGTCCATGATCTGCCGTGCCATCTGGGCCAGCGCCACGGGGTCATCGTGGACGATCATGATCGCATCACCGCCTCTGGCTTCGGTGACGAGCGCGCCCTGGCCCCACTTCTTCACTCCACCCTCGAGCGCCTTGCGGACGGGGGCATCCGCTCCCGAGCGCATCAGAGTGCCGAACCCGTGGACGTCGGCCTTCAGGACACAGAGCCGGTCGACGCGGACGGTGTGGTCCGCGGGCTGCATTTCGCGCCACGGGCGGCCGTAGCCCACGATGTTCACCCGGTCGATCCGTTGGAGATAGGCTGGATTGGCTCGGCCGATCACGTCGGTGAGGACCGGATGCACCAGATAGTGGGTGGCCGGAGGCAGCACGCCGTCGGGTTCGAGCGTTGCTTCGCCCGGTCGGAGGAACCGCTGCACCGCCTCCCCGCGCACGCGATCGTGGTGAACGTAGCCGAGCAGCCCGACGCGATACAGGGCGCAGAAGGCGTGCGTCCCGTCCACTCCGTCATCTCCTTCCTGAAACAGCAGCTCGACCTCGGCGCGCGTCAGGATGTGCCCGGGCAGGCGACGCAGAAAGCGATCGAGCTCCAGGTCGCCCAGGTGCGGGGCGATCTCGGCCAGATACTCGTAGGCGATCTCGGCCGCCGCCTGGTTCACCCCTTCCTTGAAACGGTACTCGTCCCGACGCTCCTCGGGCCGGAGCGCGCCCAGCCGCTCGCCGATGGTCATCAGGTCGCGCGGCCTGAGCAAAGTGTGCCGGCACACGTAGTCGAAGGCGTCCTCCTCCTCGCGGGTGTAGGTGTGCGCCACGTGGGTGCGGCCCAGGAAGGCCTCGAGCGGGTGGGTGCGCCACCGCTCGGGCCGGACCATCCGATCGGCTTTGAGAAGGCGGATGTTGTTGACGAAGATCTCCCGCAGGCTCTCGGGGGAGTAGACGATGTCGACGGCGCTGCCCCGATACTGCTGCGACATGGCCGTCCGTTGAGGCAGGCGCGCGTACGCCTCCTTTCGTACCGCGGCAAAGACCTTGATGTGATGATTGATCCGGCGGAGTTGATAGGCGACTTCGACGAGACCGAGCTGCGCGAAGTACCAGACGTTCGGCGATAGCTCGCCGGTGACGCTCGGGCTGGCGCCCCGGTCTTCCACGTGCTTGTTGAAGTACTCGTCGATGCCGTCGATGAAGATGGCCAGCGAGGATTTGAGGGCTCTCAGCCTCGGCACGAGGTGTCCGTCCGTGTCGGTGGCGCAGCGCTGGAGCTCGCTCGGAGTGAAATCGAGAAGGCGCACAAAATGATCGATGACGCCGTGCAGGCGGTCGTCGTCGATCAGCCCGGCGAGGCGCGGGTTGACCTTGAGATCGTTCACCGCGTCGGCGTGCTTGAGGGCCGCGATCGCGATGGCCGCGAGCCAGAGCTTCGACCAGGGCAGGGCGGAGGCGGCGAAAAATCCGAGCGCCTCCCGGCCGAAGATCTTGTCGCCGATCGGCTTGTCGAGCAGGTTGCCGGCGGGAAGACACCCCGATCGGCCTTCTCGCTGGTAGAGGATCCGCTTGGCCTTGAGGAGGAGCGTCTTGCCAAACCCCTTGGTCGCGATGACGATGAACTTGTCATCCCGGTCCGGAGTCAGGAAGCTGTCGATCTCGGGAGTCCGGTGGAGGAGCGACTCGTCGAAATCCTCCGCTACCCGAATGTCATCGGCGTCAACGGTCCAGGCTCGCATATCACCCCCGGGACTGGCTGCGGAGGCTCAGAGCATAGCCTCTCCGCGCGGGCCCGTCTAGCCGCATCGGCGAATTCTGCCCCGATGCGAGCTCACTTCTGGTTGCCGTAGAGCCGCCACACTCCCTGCTCCCGCCGCGCCACCTCCGGCTCGTGCTGCCAGGAGAGGACGGGCATCCAGGTACCGAGCACCCGCAGCCGCCCGGAGACTTCTCCCGTCGAGTACACCCATGCGTCCTCACCCACGGTGCGCACGTCGTCGATCCGAACCTTCGCCCGAAGCGTGTCGTAGAGCCCGAACAGCGCCCAGAGCTGCTCACGGATGGCCGGCTTCGTGAGCGAGTCAGATCGATACCGGTCTGAGACGTAGCTCAGCACCCCCGCCGCATCCATGGCCAGCAGGCGCCCGGTCGCGAGGGCCAGCGCCTGCTGGAGCTCGAGGACCACAGTGCGCGGAGCGGGAGCGCCGGGCAGGCCCTTGCCGGGCTCCTGGGCCTCGGCGGTGGACAGTACCCCGAGGAAAACTCCCGAGAGTATCGCCATGAATGTGCGTCGCTCCATCGTGATCACGCTCGGCCTCCGTGTGAGATTCATATTGTGCCTGCGGGCGTTGATCATGGCGAGCGCGGAGATCGTGAGCATCATGCACGTGTCAAGGACGATCCTCCGGTGTAGACTCGGTCCGCCGATACATCCTGAACAGGAGGCGTCATGACCCAGCCAATCACGATGCAGATCTTTTCCGACTACGTCTGACCCTGGTGCTATCTCAGTACCGTGCGTATTGAGAGGCTGAAGGCCGAGCACAACGTGAAGGTCGAGTGGGTGCATTTCCCGCTGCACGCGGACACACCGGCGGAAGGCCGCGCGCTGGCCGACCTGTTCGCGGGGCGCAACGTTGACCGGAAGGCCATGCATGCGCAGATGAAGGCGCGCATGGACGCCGAAGGACTGCCGTACGGCGAGCGCACGATGACCTACAACAGCCGGCTGGCCCAGGAGCTGGGCAAGTGGGCGGACACGCAACCGGGGGGAGAGGCGCTCCACGACGCGCTGTTTCGCGCCTACTTCGTGGAGGCGCGCGACATCTCGCAGCCCGCGGTACTCTTGGAGATCGCGGGGCAGGTGGGCCTGTCGACCGCCGGCGCCCGCGAGGTGCTCGAGAAGCGGACCTTCAAGGCCGCGGTCGACGCCGACTGGGAGCTCTCACGCCGGTACGGGGTCACCGGCGTGCCGACGTTCGTCGTCGGCCGCCAGGGCGTCGTGGGCGCGCAACCCTACGAGGCGCTGGAGGCACTCGTGCGCAAGGCCGGGACGCAGACCAATACGGAGGGATAGGCCATTGCTTCCGGCCCCGGGCTTCCATCATCTCCACCTGAACTCGGTCGATCCCGATGCCGCGACCGATTTCTATGTCCGCCAGTTTCCGCGCTCGGCCAAAACAAGCTGGGCTGGCCTGCCCGCGCTCACCGCGCCGAACAACGTCCTGGTCCTGTTCACCCGAGTGGCCACCGCTCCCGCAACGTCGCCTCAGAGCGCGATCTGGCACTTCGGCTGGCACGTCACGGACACGCGCGCGAGTCTCGAAACGTACAAGGGCCGTTCGGACGTCCCGCTCCTGCCGCTGTACACCACGGATGACGGCGGTTCGGTCTTCGTGAGCAGCGACACGTGGCCGAGCACTGGCCGCACGCCCGGCTTGACGAAAGCGCAAATCGCCGAGGCCAAGACCAAGGGCGTGCAGCCGACTCGCACGGGCGGCTTCGGCTACATGCGGGGCCCCGACGAGGCGCTCGTGGAATACGCAGGAAACCATCCGGCCGAGCGCTTCAACCACGTGCACATGTACCAGGACGATCCCTTCTGCGCCCAGCTCTGGTATCAGAAGCACCTCCACGCGCCGGTATTCGCGGGGCGCACCAGCCAGACGCCACTGACTGAAGCCACCTGCCGGGTGCCGCGCGGACCCGATCGCAGCTGGCCCGCACTCGACCGGGACGGGATGTTCCGCGCGCCGTCGGCCGCGGTCGTGTTCGGCGACGTGGCCTTGCCATGGTACGTGCGACAGGGTGACCGGCCGCTCGTGAGCACACGCGGGCAGCTCCACGACCACATCGCGCTCAGCGTCACCGATCTCGAGGCTTGGGTCAGCAAGCTGCGCGGCGAGAGGGTCACGTTCCTCGAAGAGCCCTACCGGCTCGGCGACACGCGCGCGGTGATGATCGAGGGACCGAGCCGCGAAGCGCTGGAGCTGGTCGAGGTCGGGTAAAGACGCTGGGCGAGCAGCCGTTGCCGCTCGGCCGGTCCTTCTCGGAGTAGCGCCGAGACCTGACGAACCTTAGCCTGCACCGCGGGACAACCCGGCCAGCAGGCGGTAGCAGGCATCCAGCGAAGGCACCTGGAGTCCCATCTCGGAAGCCTTCCTGACCGCGTAGCCGAACGTCTCCTCGATTTCGAGGCGCCGACCTCGCTCGAGGTCCTGCAGCGCGGACACCTTGTGTCCGGGGACGCGCGCCTCCATCGCCTCGCCCAGGCGTCGCGCCTGCTCCACCCACTCTCCTCCTGGCTCGGCGACCAATGTCCTGGCCGGACTCACGCTCATGAGGTCCTCCAGTGGGATCGAGAGATACTCCGCAAGCCCCGCAGCTTCCCGGGCGAGCACGGTCTGGAGGCGCGCCAGCTCCGGGTCCTTGAGCACTCGGTAGGTCGGCAGCCGCGTGAGCACCGCCAGCGGCGTCAGAGCCAGCCAACCTATGTACTTCGACCATTCGACCGTTCGGATGTTTTCCGAGGCGATCGCCTTGAGACCGGCGGACTGAAGGGTCGCGGTGATCGTGCGCACTCGATCCGACGGGCCGTGCGGCAGCTCGCCGATATAGAGGCCCTCATTGCGGGTGAATTGCACCGTTCCGCCCGGCATGACCTCGCCGCTGAAATCCGCGGCCGCGCCGAGGACAGCTGGCCGACCGAACGCCGCCGCGAGCTGGTCGTCCTTGAGCACTCCATTCTGAATAGAGAAGGCGCTCGTGACCTGCACGTGGCGCAGTGGCTCGAGCGCGGACTCCATGTCGTAGGTCTTGACCGTGAGGACCAGCACATCGGCGGTGGAGAGCTCTCGGGGGTCCTCGGCGATTCGCGCGGTCACGGTGAAGTCCTGCAGACCCGTGAGCCGGATACCGGCCTGACGGAGGAGCGTGGCCCGGGCGCCACGCGCAAGCACCGTCACATCTTCGCCGGCCTGCGACAGATGCGCGGCCAGGATCGACCCCAGCGCGCCGCCGCCCACGATGAGCCACGTCATATGACGTCGTCCCTCCTTGCCGTGTCGATTGCGAAGGTGTAGAAATGATGGCGACATGACAAACGCGAGCTCCGGCACGGGACTTCAGCTTCGTTCGACCGTCAAGACGAACGGCATCCTCGAGCTATCGCTCGCCAGGGTCACCACCCCTGAGCCAAAACCGGAGGAGGTAATCGTACGCATCGACGCCTCCCCCATCAACCCCTCCGACCAGGGCCTCCTTTTCGCCGGAGCCGACATGAGCACGGTCAAGGCATCCGGCACGGCTGAGAACCCCGTGGTGACGGCCCGCATCTCGCCCGCGGTGATGAAGGCAATGGCCGGGCGCTTGGAGCAGTCGTTGCCCGTCGGCAACGAAGGGGCCGGCGTGGTCGTCCAGGCGGGTACCTCTCCGGCCGCGCAGGCGCTGATGGGGAAGACCGTGGCCATCCTCGGGGGCGCCATGTACTCGCAATACCGCTCCATCAAGGCCGTGCAATGCCTGGTGTTACCGCCCGGCACCACGCCGGCCGAGGGCGCCTCCTGCTTCGTCAATCCGCTCACTGCTCTCGGCATGGTCGAGACCATGCGCGCGCAGGGTCACAAGGCGCTCGTGCACACGGCGGCCGCCTCCAATCTCGGGCAGATGCTCAACAAGATCTGCATCAAGGACAAAGTCGACCTGGTAAATATCGTGCGCAAGCCCGAGCATGTGGACGTGCTGAAGAAAGCCGGTGCCACTCACGTGTGCAACTCGAGCTCACCCACCTTCATGGACGACCTGACCGAGGCGCTCGTCGCCACCGGTGCCACGCTGGCCTTCGATGCCATCGGCGGTGGAAGACTGGCAGGGCAGATACTCACCGCCATGGAGGTTGCCGCGAACCGGACCGCGAAGGAATACAGCCGCTACGGATCCACCACGCACAAGCAGGTGTACATCTACGGCGGGCTGGACCGCGGGCCGACCGAGTTCAACCGCGCCTTCGGCATGGCCTGGGGTATCGGCGGCTGGCTGCTCACCCCGTTCCTGCAGAAGGTCGGATTCGAGGCCGCCCAGAAGCTGCGGGAGAGAGTGGCCGCCGAGATCAAGTCCACGTTTGCGAGCACGTACACGAAGGAAGTCTCTCTCGCCGAGGCGCTCCGGCTCGAGGAGATCGCCATCTACGGCAAGCAGGCCACCGGCGAGAAATATCTGATCAACCCGAACAAAGGCGTCCGCTGAATCAGCGGAATCAGGGCCGCGGCGACGTGACCGCCGGCACTGCCTCCAGACGCGCCGCGACGCTCTTGTGCCAGGGCGTGCCCACCCAGGGATCGCGATCCTCGCTGGCCGTGAGCTCGTTCGGCGCGACCCCGGTTCGCACCCGGTGGTCGCCCTCGGGATGGTCGACGCCCAGTCCGTTCGGAAGGGCGAGGTGCCCCGCGGCCATCGCATCGTCCACCGACACCGTGACGATGACGCTGGCCCGCTTCGTGCTGAGCCGGGCGCGTCCGCCGTCGGCAATGCCGAGCCGGGCGGCATCACCGGGAGAGACGCGAAGCGCGCCATCAGAATCCGACTTGCGCCACTGGGGATCGCGCATGATGGTGTTGGCCGTGAATGACCGACGCTCGCCCGCGGAAAGCAGGAAGGGCCAGGCGGGATCGTCGCCGGGCGGCCGCTCCTGACGAAGCGCGGCCAGCTCGCCGAGGAGCTCCGGGATGTTGAGGTTGACGCGTCCATCGTCGGTCTGGATTCGCCGCCACGTCTCGTCGTACTCGTCGTCGGCGAACACGACGCCTGAAGGGCTGGCGAGGATGGCATCGAAAAGCCTCTCGCCCGCCCCGAAGCCCTCGCCGAATCCGGCTCGGCGAACACTGGCGGGGTTCAGTGCCGCGCATCGGTGCGCCGCCGTCCACAGCGCGGCCGCCGAGGCGGCCCCGTGGGGCAGCGTGGGGCCCAGCGCGCGATACAGCACGATCGGGGTGACGGCGCCGAGGCGCGGGTTGGCCTTGGTGGCCTCGGCGAAGGCCGTCGCGAACTCGCGTCGACCCCGCCGCGCCGCCGCGCGAAGCGGCTCCAGCTCCTGATCGCTGAACACGCCGGCGGCCTCGACGAGCCGTGCGTGGATCTCCGGCTCGGGCAGGGGCCCGTCCGGTGGTGCCAGCAGCGGGTGACGGAGATGAAAGACGTTGCGGGGGAACTCGAAGTTGAAAAAAGTCGCCTCGTACTTCTCGAACTGGGTCACCGCGGGGAGGACATAGTCCGCCAGACGGGCCGTCTCGGTCATGAACACGTCGATGGCGACCACGACCTCGAGCGCGTCCAGGGCCTCCCGCATGCGCTGGCTGTCGGCGATCGAGTGCGCCGGGTTCCCCGACTCGACGATGAGCGCCCGGTAGCGCCGGGGATGCTCGGTGAGGATCTCCTCGGGGATGATGTTGCACGGCACGAGGCCGCTCAGGATCCTCGCCCCCACCACCGGGCTGACGGGTGCGGTGCGCGGATCGAGCTCGCTCTTGCTGGCGCGCACGATCGGCACGAGTGTGGCCGGCGCATACTGCCCCCCCGGCTGACCGAGGTTGCCGGTGAGCACCCACACGAGCTTTTCCAGGTAGCTCACGAGCGTGGAGTGCCGGTTCATCTGGACGCCCAGGTCCTCGAACACCGCCACGCTCGAGGCGCGGGCGATGCGCCGGGCCGCGGCCCGCACGAGCGCTTCCTCGACCCCGCTGATCCTGCAGTAGTCCGCGATCGGCACCGCGGACAGGGCGGCGATCGCGTCGGACACGCCCGAGGCGTGCTGGTCGAGCCACGCGGCATTGGCCAGCTTCTCCTCGACGAGGATGGCGCCCAGCGCCGCCAGGAGCCAGGCGTCCCGGCCCGGCCGCACCTGCAGGTGGAACTCGGCGAGCTCGGCCGTTTCCGTCCGGCGAGGGTCGATCACGATGATCGAGCGGGCAGGGTCCTTGGCGATGTTCCGCAGGGTCAGCCGAGCGTGGGGGATGCTGTGCGACTGCCACGGGTTCTTGCCCACGAACACGGCGACCTCGCAGTGCTCGAAATCGCCGCGGACCGGCGTGCCGAACATGAGCCCGTTGACCCAGATCTCGCCGGTTTTTTCCTGGGCGATGGCGCTCGAGCGGTACTTGGCACCGAAGGCCCTCAGCGTGGCGGTGCTGTAGAAGCCGCCCAGGTGATTGCCCTGGCCTCCGCCGCCGTAGTAGAGAATCGTCTCCCCGCCGTAGGCGTCGCGAACCGCGGCGAGCCGGGCCGCGACCTCCGCGATGGCGGTGTCCCAGTCGATTTCCTCGAAGGAGCCGTCCGCTCGCTTGCGCAGGGGATGGAGAACCCGCTCACCCCGGCCGTTCTGGTAGTGGTCGAGCCGGAGCGCCTTCTGGCACGTGTATCCCTTGGAGGCCGGGTGGGCCTTGTCCCCACGGATCTGCTCGAGGCGGCGGCCGTCCTCCCCGCCGAGCCGCACCAGGACTCCGCAGTTGCACTCACACAGGATGCACGCGGTCGGCTTCCACTCAGCCTGGCTCTCGGTTCCGACGGCGGTATTCATCTGGGCATCTCCTTGACCAGGCGCGGCTCGTATCCGCGGCCGACTCTCCTGCGCCCCGCGATACTTTAGGTATCTTTTAGATATCGAGATAGTATAGTTTAGATATCATGCTGTCAACCCGCAAAGGGAACAGGGCGAGATCGAGGATCGGCTATCAGCACTTTTGCCCGGCGGCGCGCGCCCTCGAGGTGATCGGGGAGAAGTGGTCGCTGCTCGTCGTCCGCGATCTCCTGGCGGGTCCGCGTCGATTCAGTGATCTGCGCCGCTCGCTGACGGCCATCACTCCGAAGGGGTTGAGCGCCCGCCTCCGCGCGCTGGAAGAGGAGGACGTCATCGAGCGCGAGGCGGCGAGCCCGCGCGAGGTCTGGTATCGCCTGACGGCCAAGGGCCAGGCCCTCGCGCCCGTGATCGACGCGCTGCTGGTCTGGGGCATCGACCATGCGCTGGGGCGGCCGCGCCCCGGCGAGGCGATTCACCCCGGCCGCGCCCTGGACGGCGTCACGCGATACCTCGATCGCCGCGGGGTGCGCCCGGCGCATCCCGTCGCGTGGACCGTGCGCTTCGCGGGCGATCGCAGCTATACGCTTCGCTTCGACGGCCGGAGCTGGTCGCGGCAGCGGGGCGAGTCGGATGCCGACGTCGTCGTCGAGACGTCCCCGGAAGGGTGGGTGAGATTTCTCGGTGCCGACCGCGCGGGGCGCCGCCGCTGGCTCGCCAAGTCGCGGATCAAAGGGAACCGGGAGCGACTCGAGGAGCTGGCGTCCGCCTTCGGGCCCGTGCACGCATCGCCCACATGAAGCTCGGCACCTCGCTTCGATTCCTGTTTCCCACCTCGCCGGCTACCCATGAACGATTTCGCGGCCTCCTCGCGTCTCTGCCGAAGGGGGCGTTCATCGAGAGGCCGATGGGCGCGTATGCGCCGGACGAACAGGCGCGCAACCTGATGGAGGTCGCCTCGGCAGCGCGCGCGGCCGGGCTCGACGCGCTGCTCACCGGCGACAGTCACGCCGCCAACCCTGCCTATGCCGCCACCTTCTCCCCGTTGCCGACCGTCGCCCGGCTGATGAGCGTCACCGGTGACATGCCCGTCGGGGTTGTCCTGCTCGCCCCCTTCTACCAACCGCTCCTGCTCGCCGAGCAGATCGGCACGCTCGCCGCGTTCGCCGAGGGACCGCTGATCGTGACCTTCGTCCTCGGCGGCCGCCCGCAGCAGTTTCAGGCTTTCGGCATGGAAGAGGGCAGCCGTGTGGGCCGCCTCGACGAGGTGGTGGCGGTGGTCCGGGCCCTCCTCTCGGGCGAGCGCGTCACCCACCGCGGCCGCTACTACACCCTGGAGGGCGCCACCATCAGTCCGCTACCCCGGGTGCCCGCGGAGATCTGGCTCGGCGGGACCGTGCCGGCATCCGCCGAGCGCGCGGGACGGCTCGGCGATGCCTGGCTGACGGGGCAGAACGCAGCGGACGAGGATCTCCGGCGGCAACTCGAGCTCTATCGGGCCGCGGCGGCGCGCGCCGGCCGCCCACCGCGACCCGTCTTGCGCCGCGACATCTATGTCGGCGAGTCCGACGAGGAGGCGCGCGCCGTCGTCGGCGCCATACTCGCCGAGGGGTATCGCGGCACTGGCTTCGATCAGCTCCTCGTGGGCAGTGCCGACACTGTCGTCCAGGCTCTACGCCGCTACCGGGACATGGGCTTCGACTACGTGATGGTGCGCCACATCGTAGGCGACCATCAGCTCATGCTGCGCTCGTTCGAGCGCATCGGCCGCGACGTGATGCCCCAGATCCGCCATCTCTAGCCGTCACGAGAGGCTCACCGCCGGGGACGCCGCCCCCGCCCCTCGTTTCCTTGCGCAAGATTTTGCGTCGCGAAGTCCCAGTTCAGGAGGTTGTCGATGACGGCGGTGACGTAGTCCTTCCGGCGGTTCTGATAGTCGAGGTAGTAGGCGTGCTCCCACACGTCCAGCGTGAGAAGCGGCGTCGCGCTCGTGGGAAGGGGATCCTCGCCGTCGGGAGTGGCGACGACCTTCAGCTTGCCGCCCTGGGCGATGAGCCACGCCCAGCCGCTTCCGAATTGCCCCACCGCGGCGTCGGCGAATGTCTTCTTGAAAACGTCGTAGCCTCCGAACGAGCTCCGGATCTTTTCCGCGATCTCCCTCGGCGGCTCCCCGCCGCCTTTCGGCCGCATGCTGTTCCAGTAGAAGGTGTGGTTCCAGGTCTGCTGGGCGTTGTGGAGGATCTGCACTTTCTTCGGGTTGCCGACCGTTTTCCTGACGATGTCCTCGAGCGGCATGGCGGCCTCGGGCTTGCCCGCGATGAGCTCGTTCAGCTTGTCCACGTAGGTCTTGTGATGCTTGCCGTAGTGGAAGCCGATGGTGTTCTTCGAGATGAAGGGCTCGAGAGCGTCCTCGGGCCACGGCAGAGGCGGCAGGCTGATCGGTGTGGCCGTCGTCAGTTTCGGTTTGGTCGTTGCCATGTGAACCTCCTCGGGCTAGTCTACACTTTCTCAGGGCCAAGAGGCGGCGAGCCGAAGCCAGACCTTGATAATCGCCCGCGTTCGTGAGACAAGCAGAGGTCAAAACTCTCCCGGAGGCCTGCTCATGCGCTCTCGTCTAGTGCTCGTCCTGATCGCGATCCTCGCTGTCACCTTCGTGCCGGTTCCTCGCGCGGCCGCCCAGCAGAAGACCCTCGTCGTCACCGGGTACGGCGGCCGGTGGGAGGAGGTGATGAAGAAGGTTTTGGTGGAGCCCTTCGAGAAGAAGCATGGGGTGAAGGTCGAGATCGTCACCGGCATCACCACGGAGTGGGTGGCCAAGCTCCTCGCGGCCGGCCCCGACAATCCGCCCTACGACGTGGTCTTCGGCAACGAGCCGGCCTTCCCGATCCCGCGCGAGCGCGGCTTCTTCGAGAAGCGCAACGAGGCCCTCGCTCCCAATATCAAGAACCTCTACCCGAAGGCGCTCATCGGCGACACGAGCCTTGCCATGTTCTGGGGCCGCATCGGCCTCGCCTACCGCACCGACTCCGGCATCAGGAAGCCCACCTCCTGGAAGGACTTCTGGGACGAGGCGTACACCGGCAAGCGGGCGACCTACGTCATCGGCAATACGCTCGGCATCAATTTCCTGTTCGTCGCCTCGAAGCTCTATGGCAAGGACTACTTCGATATCGACGCGGGGGTCGCCGCCATCAAGCGCGCCCAGCCCAAGCTGGTAGACTTCACCGGCACCGTCGAGAAGCAGCTCGAGCAGAAGGAAGTCGTGCTCGCGGTGCTCCACGACGCCTCCGCCCACGATTTGCAAAAGCGGGGCATCCCCGTCGACTGGGTGGCTCCCAGCGAGGGCCAGCCGATCCTCGACCAGATCGTTCAGGTCACGCGGGGCTCGAAGAACAAAGAGCTGGCGTGGAAGTTCATCGACGCCTATATCTCGCCCGAGGTGCAGCTTGCCTTTGCCACCGAGCTTTTCTGGAGCCCGACCAACAAGACGGTCAAGGTCCCGGCGGATGTGGCGAAGAAGATCGTGAGCGGGCCGGCCGACGTGGACAAGCTCGTGCTCTTCGACTGGGCGTACGTGGCCAAGCAGCGGCCGCAGTGGACCGAGAAGTGGAACAAGGAGATGCGTTGACCGAGACGCCCGGCGCCAGCGATACCGTCACGCTCGTCAACCTGACCAAGCACTACGGCGCGACGCGGGCGCTCGACGGAGTGTCGCTCTCGGTGGCTCCCGGCGAGTTCTTCACGCTCCTCGGCCCCTCCGGGTGCGGCAAGACCACCACCCTGCGTTCGGTGGCGGGCTTCGTCACGCCGGACGCGGGAGAGGTGGCGATCAACGGGCGAACAGTCACCCGGGTGCCTCCGCACCTCCGGCGCGTCGGGATGGTGTTCCAGCACTATGCCCTCTTCCCCCACCGCACCGTGGCACAAAACGTGAGCTTCGGTCTCCGCATGCAGCGCGTGGAGAGGGCGGAGATCGTCCGGCTGGTCGCGGAGGCGCTGGCCCTCGTCCAGCTTCCGGGCCATGGTGCCCGCTATCCCGGCCAGCTCTCGGGCGGCGAGCAGCAGCGGGTGGCGCTGGCCCGCGCGCTCGTCACCCGGCCGGCCGTCCTCCTGCTCGATGAGCCGCTGGGCGCGCTCGACAAGAAGCTGCGCGACCACATGAAGATCGAGCTCAAGCGCCTGCAGCGCGAGGTGGGCATCACGACGATCTACGTGACGCACGACCAGGAGGAGGCGCTCACGATGTCCGACCGCATCGCGGTGATGTACCGCGGGCGCGTCGAGCAGGTCGCCCCGCCGCGCGGGCTCTACGAGACGCCCGCGACCGCCTTCGTGGCCGGCTTCATCGGCAACATCAATCTCCTGTCCGGTCGGGCGGCCGGCTCGGGCAGGGTGGAGTGCGGCAGCGCGACGCTCGCGGCCACCGGCGCCGCGCCCGCCGGGGCCGCCGTCGCCCTTGCCCTCCGCCCGGAGCGGATCCGGCTCGAGCCCACCGGCGCGGTCGACACCGTGCTTCCCATGACGGTCGCCCACGTCGTCTACCAGGGCGAGACGGTCCGGTATCTCCTGAAGAGCGACGCCGGGCTCGAGCTGCAGGCCCTCGAGCTCGGCGAGGTGCGCTTCTCGGCCGGTGCCCGCGTGCGAGCCGGATGGGCGGCTGCCGACGCCCGCATCATCGAGGAGGAACGCGCATGACGAAAGTCGGCTTGATCACGGTCGGGCAATCACCCCGCAGTGACGTGGTGCCGGACATGGCGGCGATGCTCGGCGGCGACGTGGAGATCGTCGAGGCGGGCGCGCTCGACGGGCTGAGCCGCGACCAGATCGCGGCGCTCGCGCCCGAGGGCGACGACGAGATCCTCGTCACGCGCCTGGCCGACGGCTCGTCGGTCTTCGTGGGCAAGAGCCACATGATCCCCCGCGTCGAGGCGCGGATCGCCGCGCTGGAGGACCAGGGCGTCGCGCTCAACGTGCTGCTGTGCACGGGGGCTTTTCCTCGGCTCGCTGCGCGCCGCCCGTTCCTGGAGCCGCAGCAGCTCCTCCTCGGTCTCCTCCGGGCCACGACGTTTCCCGGCCGTCTCGGCGTGCTGACTCCGTCCGAGCGGCACGTCTCGCAGACCACCGCGCGCTGGCGCGCCTCGGGCTTCGACGCCCACGTCGTCCCGCTCTCGCCCTACGAGGAGACCGATCCCGCCGCGGTCCGCCGAGCCGCCGACGCGCTGCGCGCCGGCCGCACGGGCCTCGTGGTCATGGACTGCATGGGATTCGGCCGCAAGACGCGCGAGGAGATCGCGTCCCTCACCGGCGTGCCCACCTTGTTGGCGAACCTCCTCGTGGCCCGCGTGGCCGCGGAGCTAGTCTCGGAGGGGTGCTCCGCCCCCCTTCCGAACCTCCCCCCCGAGCCAGACTGCGCCGGCGAAGCCGGCGCTCGAACGGCGTGAGGCGCCGCGCCCGCGTCCTGCTGCTGGGGCCGTACGTCCTGCTCCTCACGGTCTTCTTCGTGGCCCCGCTCCTGCTGATGCTCGCGATCAGTTTCTCGCGGCAGTCGTACGGGCAGCTCGACTGGGCCTTCACCCCGCAGCACTACATCCACTTCTTCACCGACGCCTACTATCTGAGCGTGCTCGCGGATACCCTCTGGCTGGGAGTGATCACCACCGCCGTCTCCCTGCTCCTGGGCTATCCGCTCGCCTACCATCTCGCGCTGACCCGCTCACGATGGAAGCCGCTCCTGATCGTCTTCATCCTCTCTCCGCTCCTCGTCGGCATCGTCATCCGCTGCTATGGCTGGATGATCCTGCTCGCCGATCGCGGGCTCATCAACGAGACCCTCGTGCGGCGCGGATGGCTCAGCAAGCCGCTGCCGCTCATGTACAACAAGTTTGGCGTGGTGATCGCGCTCGTGCACGTGTTCCTGCCGTTCATGGTGCTGTCGCTCACCGGCGTGCTGAAGCGCATCGAGCCCCAGCTCATCGAGGCCTCGCAGACCCTGGGCGCCTCGCCCCGGCGTGCCTTCTTCGAGGTGACCCTGCCGCTGTCGCTGCCCGGCATCCTGGCGGGCTCGCTGCTCGTGTTCTCCCTGGCCATCAGCTCGTTCGTGGTGCCGATCCTGGTGGGCGGCTTCAAGGTGCACGTCCTGCCGATGGTGGTCTACGAGCAGATCCTCTCGGTGTTCGACTGGCCGTTCGGCGCGGCCAATGCCTTCGTGCTGCTCCTGATCTCGGTGGCCCTGATCGGCGTCTACATTAAGGTGACCGAGCGCGCGCTCCGAGGGATCGTGTGATCCTGCGCGCGGTGGTGGGTCTCGTCTATGCCTTCCTGCTCTTGCCGATGGTGATCGTGGTGCTGGCCGCCTTCAACGCTGGCAACTACTTCACCTTTCCCCCGCAGGGATTCTCGCTGAAGTGGTTTGCCAACTTCTTCCAGCGCCGGGAGTTCATGCAGGCCCTCCGGCTTTCCACCGAGTTGGCCTTCTGGACCGCGATGGCCTCCACCGTCATCGGCACGGCCGCCGCCATCGCGCTCGTACGCGGACGCTTCCGCGGGAGAGATCTGCTCAACGCGTTCGTCACCTCGCCCCTGCTCCTGCCCCAGATCCTCACCGGCGTCGCCCTTCTGCAGTTCTACACGCTGCTCAAGATGCAGGCTTCCTACGCCGCGCTGCTCATCGGCCACATCGTGGTGACGACCCCCTATGTGATCCGTACGGTCACCGCCACCCTGACCCATTTCGACGTGGCCCTGGAGGAGGCCGCGCAGAGCCTGGGCGCCCATCCGGTGCGCGCGTTCTTCGAGATCACGCTGGGGGTGATCAAGCCCGGCGTGGCGGCGGGGGCGATCTTCGCCTTCGCGATCTCCTTCGACAACTTCACCCTGTCGCTCTTCCTCACCAGCTCGAAGCTGACCCCGCTTCCCATCGAGCTCTTCGCGTATCTCAAGTACTCGTTCGACCCTACCGCGGCCGCGGTGTCCGCCTTCGCCATCGGGGTGGCGCTCGTGCTCGTCCTGGGCATCGCGCGCTTCATGGGGCTCGAGGAGTTCACCGGCTTCTGATGAGACAGACCTGATGCGCCCAGTCACTGAAGATGAGATCGAGAGCCTGGCCATCGGCGCCTGGATCCTGGGCACGGGCGGCGGCGGGAGCCCGTACCTGGCGCTGCTCAACATGCGCCAGCTCTACCGGCAGGGCGTGGTGTGCCGGCTCATGGCGGCGGCCGAGCTCGCCGACGACGATCTGGTGGCGGTCGTCTCCAACATGGGCGCGCCGCTGGTCGGCCAGGAACGTCTGACGGACCCGAAGACGATGGCGCTCGCCGTCACCATGATGGAGGAGTACCTCGGTCGGAAGTTCCGCGCGGTCATGTCGCTCGAGATCGGTGGCGGCAACTCGATCCAGCCCTTCATGGCCGCGGCCCTGCTGGACCTGCCGGTGGTGGACGCCGACTGCATGGGGCGCGCATTCCCCGAGGCGCAGATGACCAGCTTCGCCATTCACGATCTCAGGATGTACCCGCTGACCCTCGCCGACCAAGGCTCCGCGGACCGGCAAGGAAGTCAAGGAGTGCGCGATCCTCGGCTCCACCTCCAAGGCCATTGGCATCGGCCGGGCCGTGCAGGCGGCGCGGCGGGCCCACCGCGATCCGATCGAGGCGGTGCTCGAGGTCGAAGCCGGGACCCGGCTCTTCAGCGGCAAGATCCACGACATCGCGCGGCGCACCACCGAGGGCTTCCTCCGGGGCACGGCGACGATCGAGGGTCTCGACGCCTTCCGTGGCCACAGCTTCTCGCTCGCCTTCCAGAACGAGTTCGCGGTCGGCTGGCTCGACGGCCTGCCGCGGGTCATGACGCCCGACCTCATCTGCGTGCTCGACACCGTCTCCGGCGACGCGATCGGCACCGAGACGCTTCGCTATGGCCAGCGGGTGACCGTCATCGCCCTGCCCGCGCCTCCGATCCTGCTCACGCCCAAGGGCCTGGAGCATGTGGGCCCGCGCGCCTTCGGCTACGACCTCGACTTCCACTCGGTGTTCGCGTGAGACGGCGGATCGGCATCGATGTCGGCGGCACCAACACCGACGCGGTCCTCCTGGAGGAGGACGCGGTGGCGGCGGCGGTGAAGACCCCCACCACCACGGACGTGACCACCGGCATCACCCGCGCCCTCGCCGCGCTGGTGGAGCAGGCGCCCGCCGCGCGCGAGGCGCAGGCGGCGATGATCGGCACCACCCACTTCACCAACGCCGTGGTGCAGCGGCGCGACCTCGGCCGGGTGGCCGCGGTGCGCATCGGCCTGCCTTCCGGCGCATCGCTCCCGCCCTTCGTGGACTGGCCCGAGGACCTCGCGGGCCTCGTCCGCGCCGAGGTCGTGATGCTGGAGGGCGGGCACGAGTTCGACGGCCGCCCGCTCGTCCCTTTCGACGCCAGGGGCATGCGTGAGGCCGCGCGGCGGATCCGTGCCGCCGGGATCCGCTCGGTCGGCGTCGCCGCCGTCTTCTCGCCCCTGAACGCTTCCTGCGAGGAAGAGGCCGGCGCGATCCTCCTCGAGGAGTGCCCCGACGTGACGGTCACCCTCTCCCACCGGCTCGGGCGCATCGGCCTGCTCGAGCGCGAGAATGCCGCCCTCCTCAACGCCTGCCTCATCGAGCTGGCCCGGCGGACCACGCGGGCATTCACCGAGGCGCTGCGCGCGAGCGGCATCGCGGCGCCACTCTACCTGACCCAGAACGACGGCACCGTGATGCTGGCGGAGGTGGCAGAGGCGTACCCCGTCTACAGCTTCGCCTCGGGGCCGACCAACTCGATGCGCGGCGCCGCCTTCCTCTCGAAGCGCGACGAGGCGCTGGTCGTCGACGTGGGCGGCACCACCACCGACATCGGAAGCCTCCGGCACGGCTTTCCGCGCGAGGCCAACAACGTGGTCGAGATCGGCGGCGTCCGCACGCTCTTCCGGATGCCCGATCTCCTCTCGCTGGGCCTGGGCGGTGGGACGATCATCTCTGGGGCTGGGGTCTCGGGGACTGGTGGATCGCTCACGGTCGGGCCGGCCAGCGTGGGCTATCGTCTCGCCGAGCAGGCCCTCGTGTTCGGGGGCGACGTCCTCACCGTCACCGACGTCGCCGTGGCCGCCGGGCTCCTCGACCTCGGCGACCGCAAGCGCGTGGCGTCACTGCCGTCCGCGCTGGTGGAAGAGGCCCTCGGGCGCGCGCGCGCCATGATCGAAGAGGGCGTGGACCGCATGAAGACCGATGCGGGCGACACGCCGCTGATCGCGGTGGGCGGCGGGTCGTTCCTGGTGCCGCCGCGTCTGGCCGGCGTCTCCGAGGTCGTCAACGTGCCGCATCAGGCGGTGGCCAACGCGGTGGGCGCGGCGATTGCCCAGGTGAGCGGCGAGGTGGACCAGATCTTCCAGGATCTTCCGCGGGAGGAGGCCATCGCGCGCGCCCGGCGGGCCGCCGAGGACAAGGCGGTGGCGGCCGGCGCCGACCGCGCGACCGTCACCGTGGTGGAGGTGGAGGACCTGCCGCTCGCCTACCTGCCCGGCAACTCCCTGCGCACCCGCGTCCGCGTCGTCGGAGAGATCGCGCGCTGAAGACGGCGCGACCCACCGGGTTCGGATTGTGCTCGGGCGAGGGTAGGGACCGAGGGCGCTATCTTGACAGACGCCCTCCCGCCCTGATGTAATGGTACGCGCGTTCGGATCGCCCTGGAGAACCGATCAGAGTCAGGCGAGTCGGAGGCCGAGATGGCACAGAAACAGCCTGAGCGCTTTCGTCTGCGGGAGTTCCTCTCGAAGGTAGGCCCGGGTCGGACCGTCCAGGAGTATCGGAAGGGTCAGGTCATCTACGCCCAGGGCGACCCTGCCGATGCCGTCTTCTATATCCAAAAAGGCCGCGTCAAGCTGACCGTCGTCTCGTCACGAGGGAAGTCGGCGGTGGTGGCCATGGTGGGCCCGGGAGAGTTTTTCGCCGAAGGATGCCTGGCCGGCCAATCGGTTCGCGTGGCCACGGCGGTCACGATGACCGAGGCGCTGCTCCAGAGAATCGAGAGAAAAGCCATGATGGCGGCGCTTCACCAGGCGTCGCCGCTTACGGAGATTTTCATTGGGCACCTCTTGTCGCGCACGGCGCGCATGGAGGACGACCTCGTGGATCAGCTGTTCAACTCGAGCGAGAAGCGGCTGGCGCGGGTGCTGTTACTGCTGGCCCATTTCGGAAAGGAAGGAAAATCCGAGCCTGTCCTTCCCAGGATAAGTCAGGAAACGCTGGCGGAAATGATCGGCAGCACACGCCCGCGGGTCAGTGGTTTCATGAACAAGTTCCGGAAGCTGGGCTTCGTCGAGTACAACGGCGGTCTGCACGTCCATAGCTCCCTCATCAATCTCTTCCTGCACGACTGACCCCCGCGGCCGCCAATGTTCCATTTGGAACAGATTCTAAAGTAGAAAAGACGGGAACACTCCCGTACCCTAGAGCCGATGCCGACCCTGCGCGAGCCCGCGAGCATCCTCGTCGTCGACGACGATCCGGGCACCCTTCAGAGCATCAGCGATGTGCTGGCGCGGTGTGGCCATGGCGTGCAGACCGCGCGCGAAGCCCGGGCCGCCCTCGAGCTGCTGACCAGCAGCTCCGTCGACGCGGCCATCCTGGACCTCCATCTGCCGGATGTCTCCGGGCTCGCCCTGCTGCAGGCCATCAAGACATCGGCCCCCACCACAGAGATCATCATCATCACGGGCTATGCCTCGGCCACCACCGCCATCCAGGCCATCAATAGCGACGTCTTCGGCTATCTGACCAAGCCGTTCGAGATGGATCACTTGTTGGCGACGATCGACAAGGCGCTCGCGAAGCAGCGGGCCGAGCGCGCGCTCAGCGAGAGGACCCGGTCGCTCGAGAGCCTCATCGACACGGCGGCGGTCGCCATCGTCTCGCTCGATTCGGCCGGGTGCGTGACCACCTGGAGCAAGGCGGCGGAAGTGATGTTCGGCTGGAAAGAGCACGAGGTGCTCGGCCACCCCGTCCCCACGATTCCGGACGCGAAACGAGCCGAGTTCGATCAGGCCACCGCGCGGAACCTCAAGGGCGAAGCGACCCTGTACGAGTCACATCGCCTGCGAAAGGACGGCACCCTGATCGACGTGCTCTCCTCCACCGCCCCGATCATCGACCGCCAAGGCCGGGCTTCGGGCACCCTGGCGGTTCTCGTCGACATCACGGAGCGCAAGCACGTCGAGGAACAGCTCCGCCAGGCCATGAAGATGGAAGGGATCGCGCGCCTGGCGGGGGGGATCGCCCACGACTTCAACAATCTCATGACGGTGATCACCGTGCGCTGTCAGCTGGTGCTGGGCCAGCTACCCGCTGATCATCCGAATCGGCGTGACGTCAAGATCATCGGGGACGCGGGAGACCGCGCGGCAAGCCTGACCCGGCAGCTTTTGGCCTTCAGTCGGGCCCAGATTCTCGAGTCGACCGTGCTCGACATGAACGAGGTGATCGCCGACATGAAGGCGGTGCTCGAGTCCGTCCTTCGGGAGGATGTCGACCTCATCATGGATTTGGACCCGTCGACGGGCCCGGTCACCGCTGATCGCGCGCAGCTCGAGCAGATCATTCTCATCTTGGCCATCAACGCCCGGGACGCGATGCCGGAAGGAGGGCAATTGACTCTCGGCACGCGCAATGTGGAGCTGGACAGCGCGTACGTGCGGCGGCACCTCGACGCGCGCCCCGGCCCGCATGTGGAGCTCACGGTGAGCGATAGCGGGAGCGGCATGGATGCGGCGACCCGCGCCCGGATCTTCGAGCCCTTCTTCACCACCAAGGACATCGGCAAGGGCAGGGGGCTCGGCCTGGCCGCGGCCTACGGGATCATTCATCAGAGTCATGGCCACATCACGGTGGACAGCGAGCCCGGCCAGGGGACGAGCTTCCGGATCTATCTCCCGAGGCCGGAGGAGAGTGCCGCCGCCGTCACGGCCATCGAGTCCGGCGGGGCGCCTCGGGGAAACGAAACCGTTCTCCTGGTGGAGGACGAGCCCAGCTTCCGCGCGCTCGCGCGCGAGCTTCTCGAGATGCTGGGATACACCGTGCTCGAAAGCAAGGACGTCTCGGATGCCCTCCGCATCGCCGAGCAGCATGCCGGGACCATCCACCTGCTCATCACCGACGTGGTGATGCCCCGAATGAACGGCCGCGCGCTCGCCAAGGCCGTCCAGGGCTTCCGCCCGGCTATCAAGGTGCTCTACATGTCCGGCTACACGGACAACGTCATCATCCACGAAGGCATCCTGGATCCGGGCACCCCGTTCCTGCAAAAGTCGCTCACCCCGAGCAAGCTGGCCCGCAAGGTGCGCGAAGTTCTCGATCCTCCGCCCCCGCGTGGCGGCGCCACCCGGTAATCAGAAAAGCAACAAGTCCCGCGCCAGCAGCTCCCGCAAGCGGATCACGGGCGGCGCGCTCCCTGATATACTGCACGCCATGTCGACGACATGGCCCGAGGCGAAGGCGGTGGCCGCGGCGGAGGACGACGTCCCCATCCTGTATATGCAGCGGACGCGCGACTACTATCTCGCCCTGGGCTACGGCACCCCGTATCGCTGGGCGCATTTCGTCGAGGTCCCGTTCACGCCGCTCCAGACGGCGCTCGACCGGGCGCGGGTGGCGCTGATCACGACCGCGGCCCCCTTTCAGCCCGAGGCCGGAGACCAGGGCCCCGGTGCTCCCTACAATGCCGCCGCCAAGTTCTACAAGGTGTACTCGGAATCCACGGCGAGCGCGCCCGATCTCAGGATCTCGCACGTCGGCTACGACCGGAAGCACACCACGGCCAGGGACATCAACACGTACTTCCCGCTCGAGCGCATGAGAGAAGCGGTGGCGGCGGGGCGCATCGGCTCGCTGACCTCGCGCTTTCACGGCGCGCCGACGAACCGCAGCCACCGGGAGACCGAGGCCGACCTCGCCGAGCTCCTGCGGCGCTGCCGGGAAGATGGCGCCGTGGCCGCCGTGCTCGTCCCCAGCTGACCCGTGTGCCACCAGACCGTGAGTCTGGCCGCCCGGCACCTCGAAGCGAACGGAATCCCGACCGTGATCATGGGCTGCGCCAAGGACATCGTCGAGCACTGCGGCGTCCCGCGCTTCCTGTGGAGCGATTTCCCGCTCGGCAACTCCGCGGGCCGGCCCTTCGATGTCGCCTCCCAGGCCCAGACCCTCGAGCTCGCGCTGCGGATCCTCGAGAGCGCGCCCGCCGCCCGCACCACCGTGCAGTCGCCGCTTCGGTGGAGCGAGGACGCGTCCTGGAAGCGTGACTACAACGACCTGACGAAGCTCACCCCGGAGACGATCGCCCAGCGCCGGAAGGAGTTCGACGTGGTCAAGACCATCGCGAAGGCCAAGCGCGAAGGGTCGTGACCAAGCCGTTCGCGGGCGTCCGCATCCTCGACTTCACCCGCTACCTGGCGGGGCCGTACGGCACCTACCAGCTGGCGCTTCTCGGCGCCGACGTCGTGAAGATCGAGTCGCAGGAGGGCGACGAGACGCGCGTCTCGCCCGCCGACCGAGCGTGGGCCGAGCGGAAGATGGCGCCGTCCTTCCTGTCGATGAACGGCAACAAGCGCAGCATCGCGCTCGACCTCCGGCGGCCGGAGGCGGTGGAGATCGTCAAGCGGCTCGTGGTCGGCGCCGACGTCGTGTGGGAGAACTTCCGGGGCGGCGTCATGGACCGGCTGGGCCTGGGCTACGAGGCGCTCTCGGCCGTCAACCCAAGGCTCATTTACTGCGCGGTCTCGGGCTTCGGCCGCACGGGGCCGGAGCGGACGACGGCCGCCTTCGACGGCAAGCTCCAGGCGATGTCCGGGATCATGTCCATCACGGGCGAGCCTGAGCGCGGCCCGACGCGCGCGGGGTTCGCGATCTGCGACACGATCGGCGGCATGACGGCGGCGCTCGCCGTCTCGAGCGCGCTGTATCAGCGCACGCACACCGGGCGCGGCCAGCTCGTGGACGTCGCGATGCTCGACGCGGCGCTCGCCTTCCTCGCCGGCCCCGTCTCCGAGTACACCGTGGCGGGCGTGGAGCAGCGCCAGATCGGCAACGGGTCCGTGAGCAGAAAGCCCACGGCGAGCCGGTTCCGGGCGCGCGGTGGCTACCTCGTCCTGTCGGTGCTCACCGAGAAGCAATTTGTGAGCCTGATGCGCGCGCTCGGGCGCGCCGACGCCCTCGACGATCCGCGCTTCAAGGACTGGCCCGCCCGCACCGAGAACGAGCCGGCGCTGCGCGAGATCATCGAGACCGCGCTGGCGAGCGACACCCCCCGGAGCTGGGAGGCGCGGCTGACGGCCGCCGACGTGCCGTGCGGCTCCATCTGGACGATCGACGAGATCGTCGGTCACCCGCAGCTCGAGCACCGCGACGTGCTCCAGACGATCGACACCCGCTACGGCCCGATGCGACTCGTCGGCGCCGGGTTCCGGCTGGAGCATGGCAGCCCGGGCCTCGATCGGGAGCCGCCGACGCTCGGCGAGCACACCGACGAAATCCTGAAGGAAGCGGGCTACGGCAAGGAAGAGATCGCGCGGCTCCGGCGCGAGGCGGTCATCTGAGGGCCGCCGCCTAGTTCAGCTTCGACATCTCGGCCACCGCCGTCCGGAGATTGTCTCGCGCGCCATTGAGATGAGGATGCACGGCGAGCGTGCGGCGAAAGAGCCGGGCGGCCTCGTGGAACTGCCCCAGCATCAGATGGCAGAGTCCCTGGCCCGAGAGCGCGCCGAAATGATTCGGATTGCGCGCGAGGGTTTCCCCGCAGTCCGCGATGGCGCCATCGTAGTCCTGGGCGAGATAGCGGACGGTCGCGCGCTTGTTCCACCCTTCAGCGAAGGCGGGCGCTTCCCCGATGAGGCGCGTGAATGTCGCTTCCGCGGCCACCAGGTCCTGGCGCTCCATCGCCTCGATGCCGTCACGCAGGAGGCCGTCGAGCCGCGGATCGCCCGATCGATGCCACATGTGCCAGAGGGCGTCCGCGGCGCGCGCCGCCTCGGCCGCGTCGTCGCCGCGGAGCGCCGCCAGCGCTTCGCTCTCGGTCATTCAGGCCACCGACCGGCTACCCGCGCGGCTTGACCCAGGTCTCGGACCACGCGAGCGTGGCGCTGCTGCCCTGGCGGTCTCCGCGCATCTCAGCCCAGGCGCTTCCGGTGGCGACCTTCCCGTTGATCTCGATCTGGGCGCCGCGGGCGGGGAAGAAGGTGCTGAACACGCCGATGGGCCGGTCGTTGAAGCCGGGAGGGGCGTTGAGCACGAAGGGCTCGATGCAGTCGTACCAGGAGAGCACGATCCGCGCGTCGGCTGCGGTGGCCGTCTCGGTGGCGGTGGACCAGGGGCCGCCGCGGCGCTCGAAGCGGGCGGTGACCACGGGCATGGCCGTGTCGGCGAAGGCGGGGAAGAGCAGGGTTTCGATCGTGGACTGCAGCCAGCGCGCCACCGCGATATTGTCGCTGTAGATGCGGGCGCGGCTGTCCGTGAGCGTGCTCTGGATGAAGAGCGCGTGGCCCGCACCCGCCGGGCACCACAGCACGCGCCAGTGGCTCACGCGGTCCGTCATGGTCTTGCCCCCGTCGGGGCTCAGCCGGATGAAGGAGTTCTCGCCGGTCATCAGGACGGCGTTCGGGTCGACAGGTGGCGGCATCGGTGGTCTCCCTTTCGAGTTTTGTGTGCGCGGCCGAGGCGCGGCGCGGTACATTCAACCCCCGACAGAAGATACGGGCGAAGCCCGCTGGGAGCAAGGGGCGGCCCATGCCGCGCACCCACCACAGGAGACCGCGATGAGCACACGCTATTTGCACCTGGTCCGCATGGACGTGGCCCATGATCACGAGAAGACCTTCAACGACATCTATGACCACGAGCACGTCCCCGCGCTCCTGGGCGTCCCCGGTGTCGTCAAGGCCACTCGTCACCGGAATTCGTCTCCCACCGATCCCCGATACATCGCCGCCTACGAGATCGAGAGTCCCGCCGTCCTCCAGAGCCCGGAGTGGAAAGTGGCCGCCGAGTCCGGCCGCTGGCCCAAGGAGGTGCGGCCCCACACGATGAACCGCCACATCGCGACGTATCAATGGGCGGGAAGCAACGCGGCGCTGACCTACCGGACGCCATACATCTTCTGGGTCCTGATGGACGTGGAGCGCCACAAGGAAGATCTCTTCAACGAGCTCTACGACAGCGAGCACGTCCCGCTGCTCCTGAAGCTGCCGGGATGCGTCAACGTTGCGCGGTACCGGACCGACGCCCCGGGCGAGCAGCGCTACCTGGCCGTCTACGAGGTCGAGCGAAACGACCTGCCCATGTCGAAGACGTGGAACGATACCTCGGACATCGGCCGGTGGAAGCCGGAAGTGCGCCCCTACACCTACAACAAGCGCTACATCGTCAGCGAGCCCATCTGATGCCGACGGACATCGCGCTCACCGGGCTCGCCATGCCCCTCGGCGAGTTCCCCGAGATCGCCCGCGAGGCGGAGTCCCGCGGCTACCGTGCCGCCTGGGTGGGCGAGGCCTCGGGCGCGGATGCGATCGTGCTCTCGACCCTCATCGCCACCCATACCTCGACGATCCGGATCGCCAACGGGGTCATCCCGGTCCAGACCCGCACCCCCATCGTGTACGGCCAGGCGGCGGCGACGCTCGCGCACCTGTCGAACGGCAGGTTCGCGCTCGGGCTCGGCTTGTCGAGCGAGATCATCGTCGGCCAGTGGCACGGCCTGCCGTTCGCGCCCTCGATCCAGCAGATGCGGGAGGCCGTCCAGGTCATCCGGATGACGGCGGCGGGCGAGCGCGTGAACTTCGAAGGGCGGTTCTACCGGCTCAAGAACTTCCGGCTCGCCCTCCCGGCCCCGGCGCCGCCGCCGCGCATCTACCTGGCCGCGCTCGGGCCGAAGATGTGCGAGCTGGCGGGCGAGGTGGCCGACGGCGTCCTGCTCAACTGGATCCCGCCCTCGGCCGTGCCGTCGTCACTGAGCCATGTCGAGGCCGGGGCCAAGCGCGCCGGCCGGAGCCTCGCCGACGTGGACGTCGCCGTGTACGTGCGGACCTGCGTCACCGATGAGCGCGAGCCGGTGCGCGAGACGCTGGCCCGGGACATCACCGGCTATGCGATCGTCAGTGCGTACGGGCGCTTCTTCGCGGAGTGCGGCTTCGCCGAGGAGGTCGAGGCCGTCAACACGGCCTGGAAGGCCGGCGATCGCGCCGGCGCCGTCAAGGAGATCTCCGAGCGGGTCCTCGATGGGCTCGGCGCGGTCGGATCGGTCGACTTCTGCCGAGAGCGAATGGCCGCCTTCGCGCGCGCGGGGGCCACGCCGGTGGTGCTGCCCTTTGCGCCGCCCGGCGCGGTGGCGCGGGCGTCCCTGCTGCGCACGTTCCGGACCTTCCCCTGAGCCGTGCTATGATCCGCGACGTACCCACGACCGCGGAGGATCCTCAATGACCAAAGTGCCGGCCGTCGCGTTCAGTCATTTTGGCATACACGTGACAGACATCGTCAGCATGGAGAGCTTCTACACCCGCGTGGTCGATACCCCGTGGCACACGCCCCAGCCCTACGCGGAGCCATTCGACATCGAGGCACCGGTCGAGACGATTCTCGCGAAGACCGAAGCCCTTTGCCGGAACCGTCCCGGGTTCACGTCGCGCGCGGAGTGGCGGGCGGCGCAGGTGAGCCGGATGGCCGCGGCCGGGTAGCGAGCTCGGGACCCCCGACCCTTCGCGAGGACCGACGTGTCCCCATCCCCGCTCGAAGCCGCGCAGAAGCTCGCTCCGCTGATCCGCTCCTGTGCCGACGAGACCGACGCTGCGCGCGAGTTGCCGCGGCCCCTCTTCGAGGCGCTGGCCGACGCGGGCCTGTTTCACCTCGCGGTGCCGCGCTCCATCGGCGGAGGCGAGATCGACCTGCCGAGCTACGTCGAGGTGATCGAGGAGATCGGCAAGGCCGACGCCAGCACCGGCTGGGCGGTCAACCAGGGCGCCATCTACGCCACCTACGCGGCCCGGATGCCGCGAGAGGTCGCCCGCGCGATCTGGATGGAGACCCCGCGCAGCGTGGTGGCGAATACTCCGGCCCCCACCGCGCAGGCCGTCGTGGTGCCGGGCGGCTACCGGGTGACGGGCCGCCAGGGCTTCAGCACCGGATGCCGGCACGCCTCGTGGGTGGCGGCGCACGCGCAGATCATCGAGAACGGCCAAGTCAGGCTCGAAGGCGATCAGCCGGAGATGCGCTACTTCTTCGTACCGGTCGCCGAGGCCGAGCTGCTCGACACCTGGCACGTGCGTGGCATGCGCGGCACGGGCACGCATCACTTCGCCGTCCACGGCGTCTTCGTGCCCGCGGAGCGCACCGTGCTCTCCGCCACCGCGCCCGCGCTCGAGCCCGGCCCCCTCTACAAGATCCCGCGCACGCTGGCCTTCGCCTCAGGCGACGCCGCGGTCGCGCTCGGGATGGCGCGCAGTTGTCTCGACGCCTTCTTCGAGCTGGCCGGCGCGAAAACGCCCCGTGCCATGCAGGCGCTGCTCCGCGACCAGTCGATGGTCCAGGTCAATGTCGGCCAGGCCGAGGCCGCGCTGCGCTCCGGCCGCGCGTTCCTGGTGGAGGCGGTGCGGGATATCTGGAGCGAGGCCACGGCCGGCTCGGTCACGCTCGAGAAACGCGCCGTCCTGCGCCTCGCCACCACGCACGGTATCCGGCTGGCGGCGCAGATCATCGACACCGTCTACAACGCCGCGGGGGCGACGGCCGCCTACGAGGGCAACCTGATCCAGCGCCACTTCCAGGACATCCACGTGATCACCCAGCACCTGCAGGGCCGCCTGGCTCACTACGAGCTGGTCGGCCGCCACTGGCTCGGCCTGCCCGTCGACGAGGGCAGGCTCTAGCAGGCCGCTGACGACCCGCTGTCATTCAGCGGATCCTCCCGCATCTCGTGGTCATCTGCGCTGCGACAAGGGGGGAGCAGCCGAAGGGGAGGCCGGCCATGATCGAGCATGGGCTTGATGTCATCCACGCTCTGAAGCGGCTCGCGATCGCCATTCTGATCGTGGCCGCTCTCGCCGGAGGGGCCACGGCGCAACCCCGTCCGGCGCCCGCCACCAAGCCGGAAGGTGAAATGCGGTGGGCGCTGTACGTGACGCTCGCGCCGGCGTGGTTCGACCCCGGCGAAGTCGCCGGCAGCTTCCTGACGCCGTTCTGGGTGCTCTACGCGCTCCACGATGCGCTCGTGAAGCCGATGCCCGGCAACCTCATGACGCCGAGCCTGGCCGAGTCGTGGACGGTGAGCGCAGACCAGCGCGTGTACGACTTCAAGCTGCGCGAGGGTTTGAAGTTCCACAACGGAGATCCGTTCACCGCGGACGACGTGAAATTCAGTTTCCAGCGCTCGAAGGTCGGCAAGGTCCTGAAGGATCGCGTGCGCGAGGTCGAAGTCGCCGGCCCCGCGCGCGTGCGCTTCCATCTGCACGAGCCCTTCCCGGATTTCATGGCGTACTACGGCACGCTCGCGTCGGGCGCGGGCTGGATCGTGCCGAGAAAGTACGTCGAGAAAGTCGGCGACGAAGGCTTCAAGAGGCAACCCGTCGGGCTCGGACCGTACAAGTTCGTGAGCCACACGCCGGGCGTCGAGCTGGTCATGGAAGCTTACGAGGGCTACTGGAGGAAAGTCCCGTCCGTGAAGAGGCTCGTATTCAAGAGCGTGCCTGAGCCGACCACGCGCGCGGCGATGTTGAAAAACGGCGAGGTCGACGTCGCGTACATGCTCGACACGCCGGCCGCGCTCGAGCTGAAGCGCGATCCGAACTTCCGGCTCGGCTTCTCCGGCGCCATCGGCGTCCACTATCTCGACTTTTTCGATCAATGGGACCCGAAATCACCCTGGCACGATCGCCGCGTGCGGCTCGCGGCGAATCATGCGGTCGATCGCCGTGCACTCAGTGAGGCGGAGACACTGGGCGCCTCGCGGCCGACGGGTAGCATGGCCCCGCGCAAGTTCGACTTCACGCTGGCGCTCCCGCCCTACCCCTACGATCCGGCGAAGGCGAAGCAGCTGCTCGCCGAGGCGGGCTTCCCGAACGGCTTCGACGGGGGCGACTTCTATCCGTACCCGCCGTACTGGTCGGCCGGCGAGACGATCGTCGGCTATTTCGCCGCGGTGGGGATCCGCATGAAGCTGCGCACGATGGAGCGCGCAACGTTCCAGCCCGCGTGGGCGGGCAAGAAGCTGAACGGCGTCTGCATGTGCACGATGGCGAATTTCGGCAACGCGGCCACGCGACTGGCCGACGCCGTGCAGAGTGACGGCGCCTACGCGCGTGGCGCCGATCCCGACATCGACGCGCTCTTCAAGCAGCAAGCGCGGGAGACGGATAGAAAGAAACGCGAGGCTATGCTCCACCAGCTCCAGCAGACGGTCTACGATCGCGTGCGGTTCGGTCCACTCTACGAGTTCGTCTGGGCGAGCGGTGTCGGGCCACGCGTGGCCGAGCCGGGGCTGATGCTGATCGATCCCTATCCGTGGTCGGCGCCGCTTGAGGACGTGCGGCTGAAGGCGAAGTGAGACCTGACGCCCGGAAGGAGAGACCGATGGACGAGCTCGCTCTCCGGGAGCTGATCGGTGAGGTGCGGATCGGCCGGCTGAGCCGGCGGCATTTCGTCCAGGGTCTGGCCGCCCTGGGACTCACCGCTCCCCTCGCGGCTCAGCTGCTCGCGTCGTCCGGGCTGGCACAGCCGAAGCCCGCTGGTCCGGCACCGGCGAAGCGGGGCGGAGGGGGACCGCTCCGGCTGCTCTACTGGCAGGCCCCCACCGTCCTGAACCCGCACCTGTCGGTGGGCGTCAAGGACTTGGCCGGCTCCCGGATCTTCTACGAGCCTCTCGCCGAGTTCGATCCGGACGGAAATCTCGTGGCGGTCCTCGCCTCCGAGCTGCCGAGCGCACAGAACGGCGGCATCGCCAAGGATGGCACGTGGGTCGTGTGGACGCTGAAGAAGGGCGTCCAGTGGCACGATGGGAAGCCCTTCACGGCCGACGACGTGGTCTTCACCTGGGAGTACGCCGCCGATCCCGCCACGGCGGCGACCACGCTGTCGATCTACCGCGATCTCGAGCGCGTGGAGAAGCTCGGCGAGCACGCGCTCAAGGTGGTCTTCAAGCAGCCCACACCCTTCTGGGCGGAGCCATTCTGTGGCAGCGGGGGGCTCATCGTTCCGAAGCATGCCTTCGCCGGGAACCGTGGCGCCAAGTCTCGAGAGGCGCCGGCCAACCTCAAGCCGGTCGGCACCGGACCCTACCGCTGCGTGGACTTCAGGCCGGGCGATACCGTTCGCGCCGAGTTGAATCCCGGCTACCACGTGGCCAACCGCCCGTTCTTCGACACGCTCGAGATGAAGGGAGGCGGTGACGCCGTCTCGGCGGCCCGCGCGGTGCTGCAGACCGGCGAGTACGATTTCGCCTGGAACATCCAGGCGGAGGACGACGTCCTGCGACGACTCGAGCAGGGCGGGAAGGGGCGGGTACTCGTGACCCCGACCAGCGCCCCCGAGTTCATTCAGCTCAACTTCTCCGACCCGGGGAAGGAGATCGACGGCGAGCGGTCGAGCGTCAAGGCGCCGCATCCCTTCCTGACCGACCCGGCCGTGCGCGCGGCCCTGGGCTTGCTCGTGGATCGCGCCACCATCCAGGAGCAGATCTATGGTCGGCTCGGTCAGCCCACGGCCAATTTCCTCAATCTGCCTCGCCGGTTCCAGTCACAGAACCTTCGAGCGGAGTTCAGCGTCGATCGCGCCAATCAGGTGCTCGAGGGCGCGGGCTGGAAGCGCGGCGCCGACGGCCTCCGCGCGCGCGACGGCAAGCGGCTCAAGATGCTGTTCCAGACGTCGATCAACGCGCCCCGCCAGAAGACGCAGGCCATCGTCAAGCAGGCCGCCGCCAGGGCCGGTGTAGAGCTCGAGCTGAAGAGCGTTCTCGCCAGCGTCTTTTTCTCCTCGGACGCGGCCAACCCGGACACGGCCTCCCACTTCTATGCCGACCTGCAGATGTACTCGCTGTTCATGGGGCGGCCGGACCCGCAGCGCTTCATGGAGGCATTCACCTCGTGGCAAATCGCCTCCAAGGAGAACAAATGGTCGCTCAGCAACGTGACGCGCTGGCGGAACATGGACTACGACCGGCTGTGGCGGGCGTCCGAGGGTGAGCTGGATCCCCTCAAGCGCGCCGCGCTCATGATCCGGATGAACGATCTGGTGGTGCGGGAGGGTGTGGTCATTCCCCTCCTCGTGCGAAACGAGGCCACCGCGGTATCCCGCAAGCTCCAGGGGGTCGACATCACGCCGTGGGGTTCGAACCTCTGGAACCTCGCGTCCTGGACTCGCGAGGCGCAGTGACGACCGGGAACAAGAATGCGACTACCGCGGGAGGGCGGGTAGAACCTCGCGCCCGAACAGCTCCACGGTGCGCACGGGATCGGCGGCGAGGCTGACCGTGAACATGAGCTGTGTCGCTCCCGCGGCGGCGGCGGCGCGTGCCTGGCCGATGCAGTCATCCGGGGTGCCCGCGATGGCCAGCCGCGCCCGGAGATAGTCGAAGAGCCCGAGCCGCTTCACCAGGGCGGGATCCATCTCGCGCTGTCGCGTGGTGTAGCTCCGGCGAAGCTCGCGCACGCCAGAGACCAGCTCGGGCGGGACGCCGCGCCCCTCGGGATCGGGCCCCAGGATATACGCGGCGACGAAGCCGAGAATATTGCCGAGCGTCTCGAGGGCGGCCTCGCGCCTCTCGCTCACGTCGAGGCAGGCGATGGACCACACGTCGAGATCGCCGGCCGGCCGTCCCGCTTCCCTGGCCCCCGCCTCCATCAGGTTCCGCGCGTGGCTGACGTGCTCGCGCCCGAGGCCATAGTTCACGAAAGCGCCGTCGGCCACCGCGCCGGCCACGCGGAGGGCCGTGGGTCCCGAGGCCGCCGCGTAGACGGGCACGCGCGTCCGCACCCAGGGCAGGTGAGCGTCGACCCCCCGCCACGAGGCCGCCTTGCCGCTCAGCACCTCTCTGAGAAAGGCGATGCCTTCGCGCAACGCCTCGGGACCCGCGGGAGCAGCGCCGACATTGGTGACGCCGCTATGCCCCGCGCCTATGCCCAGGATGGTGCGGCCGCCCGAGGAGAGGTCAACCGACGCCGCCGCGGAGGCCGTGATGGACGGATGGCGGGTGACCAGGTTCGTCACGCAGGTGGCAAGCCGGACGCGCGAGGTGGCGGAGGCGGCCAGCGTCATGGCGACCCACGGGTCCATGGCATTACCCGGCGTATCGGCAATGCCCACCATGTCGAAGCCGTAGTCGTCCCCGAGACGCGCCATGCGAGCCGTGTACTCGGGCGTGTGCGGCCAGAAGAAGAACCCGAAGCGCACGCGGCCGCCCTTCAGGGCTTGAGAGGCGGATAGTCGCGCGAGTAGGCGGGGTTCTTCAGAAACTCCTCCGGCTTGTAGGTCCAGAACTGCGAGACGAGCGGATAGGTGTGCACGATGGTGTTGACGAGCTTGCCGCCCTGCTTGTCCACGCGGACGATGTACACGTTCTCTGTCGGATTGCCGTACTCGTCGAGCTTGATGGGCCCGCGTGGATCGGGAGTGGCTTCGATGGCACGGCGGATGGCCGCCACGAGCTTCTCGCGGTCCTCCACCTGGCCGTTCAGAGATTGCGCCGCCTCGGCGATCCAGCGCCCAGAGCTGTACATGACGGCATGGAAGTAGGCGGGCGTTCTCCCGAACTTCGCCTCGGCCAGCTTCATGAACGTCTGGTTGGCGGGATTCTGGAGGGTGGGGCTCCACAGGAGCGCGCCCACGATGCCGATGGCCTCGTCCCCCATGCCGCGAAGCGCGCTCTCGTCTGTCATGACACCGGTGCCGATGAGCGGGATCTTGCTCTTGAGTCCGGACTCTCCGTATTGCTTGACGAAGCGCACGGCCTGGCCCGCCACGAAGACCGCGCAGACGGCGTCGACGTCCGGCGGGACCTGGGCCAAAAACGGCGCGAAGTCCAGCGCGTTCAGCGGCACCCAGATCTTCTGGACGACCTTGCCCCCGCTGTCCTCGAAGACACGCTGGAAGCCGCCGATCTCCTCGTGCCCGAAGGGGTTGTCCATGGCGATGGTCGCTACCCGGCGGTACTTGAGCGTCTTCGCCGCGTAGTCGCCCAGCGGGTGCATGATCTGGCTCGCCGCGAAGTTCGAGCGGAGGAGCCACTTGGCGATCTTGCGCTTGGTCAGGTCGTCCGGGGTGGTGAGGAACAGCGTCGGCAACTGATCGCGCTCGATGAGGGGCACCAGGCTATTGCCGACATTCGCGAGAAGGACGCCGGTGAGGACATGGATCCTATCGTGACTGACGAGCTTTCGGTACTTCGCGATGGCCGTGGCGGAGTTGCCCTCCGTGTCCTCCTCGAAGAGCTCGATCTTGCGGCCGCCCGCCTGGTAGCCGATCTGCTCCAGCGACAGCTTCAGGCCGTCGAGCATGTCCTTGCCGGCCTGGGCAAAGATCCCGGTCTGAGGACCGAGGTATCCGATGCGGATCGTCTCCGCGGCAGCCGAGGGGCGGGTTACGAGGACGATGAGACCCCATGCCATGAACGAGCCGACGACGACGCGAGTCAATCTCATGCGCGCCCCTCCTTGAGTGATCGCAGCCGGCCGCTAGCCTAGCACGTGGCGACTTGGGCTACCCGCCATGTCTGTCGTCGTGGGCGGAAGCCTCATAGGATCGAGCGCGGCCACTGCCGTTTGACCACTCCCTCATACTCTGGCAGGATCGACGGGCGATGCTAGGGACTTCGTTCACGCTGTGCCCGCCGCCAAGCCGCCTTCAATCCGTGAACCCGTCTTCCCGCGTCACGAGAGGAGCAGACTCATGAGCAGGACGTCTGTCGTCGAAAAGTGGGTGGACGAGGCGGCGGCCCTCACCAAGCCGAGCAAGGTCATCTGGGCCGATGGATCCAAGCAGGAGTACGACCGGCTCGTCGAGGACATGCTGCACGACAGCACGCTTCTCGAGCTGAACCAGCAGACCTATCCGGGCTGTTACCTGCATCGCAGCCATCCTCAGGACGTCGCGCGTACGGAGCAGCTCACCTTCATCTGCACGCGCGACAAGGACGACGCGGGGCCCACCAATAACTGGATGGAGCCCGCCGAAGCCAAGGCGAAAGCGGGGGCCTACTTCAAGAACAGCATGAGCGGGAGGCGAATGTGGGTCATCCCGTATCTCATGGGGCCGGCGGGCTCGGCGGCCAGCCGCACCGGCGTCATGGTCACCGACAGCGCGTACGTGGTGGCGAGCATGCACGTCATGACGCGCGTGGGGCAGGTGGCCATCGACCACATGCGCTCCGACGACGATTTCATCGCCGGCCTGCACGGGATGGGCGATCTCTCGCCGGATCGGCGGCTCATCCTCCACTTCCCCGAGGAGAAGCTCATCTGGAGCGTGGGCTCGGGCTACGGCGGCAATGCGCTCCTCGGCAAGAAATGCCACGCCCTCCGCATCGGATCCGCCCAGGCCCGGGAGGAAGGCTGGATGGCCGAGCACATGTTCATCCTCGGCGTGGAGGATCCCGAGGGGCGCATCACCTATTTCGGCGGGGCCATGCCGAGCGCCTCCGGCAAGACCAACCTCGCCATGGTCGTCTCCAAGCTGCCCGGCTATCGCGCGTGGACGCTCGGTGACGATATTGCATGGATTTACGTGGATGCGCAGGGTCAGCTCCGCGCCGTCAATCCCGAGCGCGGCTTCTTCGGCGTGGCGCCGAATACCAGCGCCGCCACCAACCCGAACGGCATCCGGATGGTGCGCTCCAACACCATCTTCACCAACGTGGCCATGACGCCGTCGAAGGAGCCCTGGTGGGAAGGAATCGGCACCGACGCGCCCACGGACACGCTGGACTGGCAGGGCAAGGCTTGGGCTCCCGGCGGGGCGCCGGCCGCGCATCCCAATTCGCGCTTTACTGTTCCATGCAGTCAGTGCCCGTCCATCGCCCCCAACTGGGAGGACCCGGAGGGCGTGCCGATCTCGGGCTTCATCTTCGGCTCGCGGCGGACCAACGTCATCCCCATGGTCTTCGAGAGCTTCGGCTGGCAGCACGGCGTCTTCCTCGGCGCCGCCATGAGCACCGAGACCACCGCGGCCATCACCGGGCAGGTGGGCGTGGTACGCCGCGATCCCATGGCCATGATCCCGTTCTGCGGCTACAACATGGGCAGCTACTTCGCGCACTGGCTCGCCATGGGTCCCCGGCTCGTCAATCCGCCGAAGATCTTTCGCGTGAACTGGTTCCGGCGCGACGCCGAGGGTCGCTTCCTGTGGCCGGGTTACGGCGAGAACGCGCGCATCCTCAAGTGGATGGTCGATCGCATCCAGGGCCGCGGCCAGGCCGTCGAGACCCCGCTCGGCTTCATTCCCACTCCCGAGAGCCTCGATCTCAGCGGTCTCGACATCGACCGCCGGCGCGTGGAGCGCGCGCTGGCCTGGGACCGCGACGAGTGGCTGGATGCCCTCGCCGACCTCGGCCCCTTCTTCAATAGCTTCGGCCGGCGGCTGCCGGGCCAGATCCGGCAGGAACTGGATCTCATGATTCATCGCCTCAGGACGAGACGGTAGACGATGGAATTCGGGGCGGCCATTTTCTTCACGGACTATTCGATGGCGCCGGTCGAGCTGGCCGTCGCGCTCGAGGAGCGGGGCTTCGAGTCGCTGTGGACACCCGAGCACTCGCATATCCCGCTCTCCCGGCAGTCGCCTTTTCCCCAGGGCGGCGACCTGCCGAAGAAGTACTACGACGTCATGGATCCTTTCGTCACGCTGTCGGCGGCGGCCGGGGCGACGTC
>WNFS01000269.1_pt1 | contig 42385 bp, 40 predicted proteins | sample 5400141 | NCBI WGS metagenome assembly WNFS01 (sample SAMN13153358, study PRJNA577476) | soil metagenome | isolation source: 60 cm saprolite under Madrone tree | place: USA:California | collected 2016-06-14
CAAACAACATCATCTTTCGCATTCCCACACCGACGTTTGGCGCGGGACTGATGGCAAACATTGACGACTCAACTCTGCTGGCCAATCACGCGGCCCAGGCAAACAATGGTCTCGGCATCGGCGGTACCTTCAATCACAACGGCAACGATGGCACCATTAGCCGTTTTGGCTGGAAGGCGCAGAACAAGTCGCTGCTGATCTTCGCCGGTGAGGCTTACAACGTGGAAATGGGGATCTCCAACGAACTGTTTACACAAGATCGGCCGCTGCCGGGTGAGGACCAATTGGGAAGCGGACTTCCGGCCAACTGCCTGAACCTCGCGGGGGTCGGCTACCCCGAGGACACTACCCACTCCAATGGCACCAGCGCCTCCACTGTCACCAGTGACACCGCGCTGTTCAATGTCTTCATGCAGTTCCTGGATCAACCCACACCCTCTACTACCTCGCCAGGTGGAGCAGCCTCGATCGCTAATGGTCGCAGGCTTTTTAGCGCCGTGGGCTGCGCGGTCTGCCATACGCCGTCGCTCACCACCCAGCCCTCTCATCTAACGGCTGGTTTGGGCAACCCTGCCAACTTGTTCTCTGACATCGAGATCCACCACATGGGGGCAACGTTGGTGGACAACGTTTCCCAAGGCGGTGCCGGTGGAGATCAATTTCGTACGGCTCCCCTGTGGGGGCTGGGACAGCGCATCTTCTTCCTGCACGACGGCCGTTGCAGCAACCTGCTCTGCGCTATCGAGGCGCACGAGAGCAACGGCGGCGAAGCCAGCACTGTGGAGGCGATCTTCGACCAACTGCTAACACCCAGTCAGCAACAGGACATTCTGAACTTCCTGCGCTCGCTGTAATCCTTTGCATGATTTCTCCGGGTGAGACGCGGAAGCGTCTCACCCGGTTTTTTCGCTCTTAGAGACTCCGGGGTTTGAATATGGATCGTAGAATCTCGTGTTGCCTGGTACTTCTTGGTTTTTCCATTTCGCTCCATGCCCGCGCGCAAGGCCCGCCTCAGAGCGGAGGCGATTTTTCCAACAATGCGCAACCGAACGCGCTCCCGTCGGGCGCCATTCTGCTCAAGGGCGCCTGGTCGAGTGCCAGCGACTCCGTGACCCCTCTCCCGGAAGGCGGGAGAGTAGCCGGCAGTGTATATAGCAACCAGTATCTTGGTCTCACTTACGCTCTATCCCGGGATTGGACCGAGAAGTACAACGGCCCCCCGCCTTCGGACAATGGCTATTACGTACTCGCCCAAATCCGGCCTGCAGAAAAATTCAAGGGGACAAGCCGAGGCACCATTTTGATCGCGGCCCAGGACCTGTTTTTCACGCCCACGTCGGCCAGGAACGCGCTGGAACTGACCAACTACAGCAAGGACGCTTTGAGCCTGGATTACAAAGTGGAACAACCACCGGCGCTTGTCAGGATTGGGAACCATTCCTTCGTCCGCTTTGACTACGGTTCGCCCGTCGCCGAGTTGCATTGGCACGTCCTAGCTACTCAAATCCGCTGTCACATGGTCCAGTTCGTCTTTACCAGCCGAGATACCGAGCTACTTGAGAGTCTCATCCAGGAAATGGGCAAGATGACCTTGCCGGTTGAGGCCGGTCCCATTTCGGGGAGCGGAGGCGGTGAAGTCCCTGTGTGCATCAAGGACTACGCCCAGGGCGAAAACGTACTGGAGAGAATTGATCCGGTCATTGTCGAACGCCGATTCAATGCGGTTCCAGTGCGGATCATCATCGATAAAGAAGGCAAGGTAAAGCACGTTCATTTTCTCAGCGCCTTTCCTGATCAAGCTAAGGCCATTACGGATGCCTTGTTTCAGTGGCGGTTCCGACCTTACCTGCGCGACGGAAAGCGCGTCGAGGTGGAAACGGGCATCATGTTCGGACGAGCGCCACGCCAGCCGACATCTTCCTCCGCCGAGGCGGTAAACGAATGATCAACTCTCGTCTGCGTGGCAAGCGATCCGGTGTATGGAAGATGCTCTCGGTCGTGGCACTGCTGGTCTTATTTTCAACCGGGGCAACGGGAGCGAACCACGTGACTGGCTCGGTCCGCAATCAGAGCCGGGGCGAACCCGCTGCCGGCGATGAGGTGATCCTGATTCGGCTGGGCAACGGAATGTCGGTGGAGGCGCGCGCAAGGACGGATGCACAGGGGACGTTCACCCTCAATGTGCAACGTCCTGACAAGCCGCACCTGGTGCGCGTGTTTCACCAGGGTGTTAGCTACGATCAGCAGGTTTCCGCAGGGCAGGCTCGTTCCATCGAAGTGTTCGACACGGCCACACAGGTGCAGGGCATAACCGGCGCCATCGAAATCCTTCGCACGGGAACTAATGGAGACCTGCTTCACGTTTCTGACCTAGTGGAGATCAAGAACGTTTCCAGCCCGCCTCTGACGCAAGTGGGTGAGCACACATTTGAAGTGTATCTGCCGGCGAGTGCCAAGATTGATTCTGTCATGGCCGCAGGTCCGGAAGACACGGGCATGATGATTTCCGTGACGCCCGTGCCCGGCCAGCCCGGACACTACACGGTGAATTTCCCCTTGCGTCCTGGAGCAACCAAGTTCGCGTTCAACTACGACCTGCCCTACCACGGTCACGTGGCTTTCCAAACAAAGCATGCGTATCCGTTGCAGCGGTTGGCGGTTATGATTCCGCTGGCCATGAAATTCTCCTCGTCCTCACCAGCCTTCGAGATCCTGGCAACCGGCAACAGCCGCTATCAGGTCCACATAGTGAACCAAGTAAAGGCCGGGGAAGGCCCGCGGTTTGAAGTCTCCGGAACCGGGGTACTTCCGCCTCCCGGACATCAAGCCAAAACCCAGTCAGCTTCTCTACTTCCGCTTAATCCAACGCAGCCCGCGCGCGCTCGCCCCGCTCTGCCTGTCTTGGCCAGGATCGATTCGCCCTTGAAGCAGCAGGCACGGCCACCCTCACAGTCGCTGGTCTTGGTAGGAGTGACTTCCATCCTCCTTGCAGCCTGCACGCTGCTGATTTGGCGTGGACGCAAAGCACAAAGCTTCTCAGCGGAACGAACGGTTGCACCCCGGGCCCGCCAAAGGCAACGCTCCGTAGCTTGACCCGTCTTTCATCCCTCCCGCGAATCGGATATCCTCTCTTCGTCCCAAAACTCCAAATGTGGCGGCAGGGAATGGCGGCTAGCTTCCAAGCCCGGCTTTCGGTCTGGATCGTTAAGTGGCGCGTAAAACGTCGCTTGAAGGGTGTGCGGGATTATCGCGTTGCGAGGCGAATCCTTCATCCCGACCCGTACAAAGTTCCGTCCGCCGTCCGTGTCTCTCCCGCACAACTCGGCGGCGTCCCGGGCGAGCGGCTCGAAGGGCCGTCGCCTGACAATACTGTGCTCCTCTATCTTCACGGGGGAGGATACTTCGCCTGCTCGGCGGAGACCCATCGTTCCATCACTGTTTTCTTTGCGCTCCAAGGGTTTCGCGTGTTTGCTCCGGACTATCGGCTCGCGCCCGAAAATCAATTTCCAGCCGCTGTGGATGACGCCGTCGCGGTCTATCGTTCGCTTCTAAGCGCGGGCCACACTTCGGAGCGCATCGTCGTTGCGGGGGAGTCCGCTGGCGGTGGTCTTACACTCGCGCTCATGCTCGCTCTTCGGACAACAGGCATTCCGCTTCCGGCAGCCGCAGCCGTCTTTTCTCCCTGGACCGATCTTGCCGCTACCGGTGACTCCATTCGAACCAACACCGATCGCTGCGCCATGTTCAGCGGTTCAGACATCGCGGCATCCGCACGCTACTATCTTGGCGACACCGATCCCCGCAATCCCCTCGCGTCCCCTCTCTACGCCGATTTCGCCGGCTTTCCACCTCTTCTCATCCATGTCGGCGGCGACGAAGTTCTGCGCGATGACTCCACGCGCCTCGCTGAACGTGCCCGAGCCGCTGGCGTTTCCGTCCAACTGAAAATCTGGCCGGTCGTACCGCATGCCTGGCAGCTCGCCCCGCACCTGATTCCCGAAGCACGCCAATCACTCAGAGAGAGTGCGGCGTTTCTCCGCGGTTGCGTTGGGCCCAGGGAATCCAACAAGGAAGTGATGACACACACATGACCGAAACCGCCGCTGGTTTCCCAGAATCTGCCGTGACGAATGTCCAGGTTCTCATCGTGGGCGCCGGGTTTTCCGGGCTCTGTATGGGCATCAAGCTACTCGAAGCCGGTATGAAATCGTTTCTCATTGTCGAAAAGGGCGAGGACATCGGCGGCACTTGGTGGGACAATCGTTACCCCGGATGCGCCTGCGATATTCCTTCTCATCTGTATTCGTTTTCCTTCGCTCCATCAGCGGAATGGACCCGCATGTATCCGGGTCAGCGGGAAATCCACCACTACCTGAAAGGCTGTGTCGGGCGTTACGGGCTTGGGCCATATCTATTCCTTAACACTCGGTTTCGCGAAGCCATTTGGGATGAATCCGAAGGAATCTGGAATGCAACGGTAGGCGACGGAATGCGTATTTGCGCCCGCGTGCTTGTGTCCGGCATGGGGGCGCTGCACGTCCCGCGCTATCCGGAGTTGCACGGCGCCGAACGCTTTTCCGGCCCGGTGTTTCATTCCTCGACCTGGGATTACAGCGTGGACCTGGACGGCAAGAACGCATCACCGACAAATGGAAGCGCCGCTTCCACGCGATCCCACTCACGCGCTGGGCCTTCCGGCAATATATCTTCTGGCGCCAGGAAGTTCGCGTCCTCGGTTTTCTCGGCAATCAGACCTTCCGCAAGAAAGTCGAGGACATTGCCCGCCGCCATCTCGCGCGCAGGATCAAAGACCCCAAACTGCGCGCCACGCTGACGCCCGACTATCAACTGGGCTGCAAGCGCATTCTTGTTTCGGATGATTTCTATCCGACGCTCAACCGCACCAATGTCGAACTTGTCCCCGAGGCTATCGCCGAGGTCCGCGAACGCGGCGTCGTCACGAACGATGGAGTGGAGCGCCCGGTCGACGTTCTGATTTATGGCACGGGCTTCCGTGCCACCGAACCGTTCATCGGCGTTCGCGTGGTGGGGAAGGGCGGGGTGGAAATTCACGACGCCTGGCGCAAGCGCATGACCGCCTATCTTGGCGTTACCGTCAGCGGCTTCCCCAATTTCTTCATACTCCTCGGTCCCAACACCGGACTGGGCCACAATTCTGTCGTCCTCATGATCGAAGCCCAGGTCCGCTACACGATCAAGTGTTTGAAGCTCATGCATCGCCGCAGGCGGCGGATCATGGAGGTTCGTCCTGAGACGCAACAAAGTTTTGTCGATGAAATCTACCACCGCATGTCCGGCACCGTCTGGCAATCGGGCGGCTGTCACAGTTGGTATCAAGATCATCAGACCGGCGAAATTACCACGCTCTGGCCCGGTTCCGTCCTGGCCTACTTTCGCCGCACCCGCTCGGTTTCCGCTTCAGACTACGAATTGAAAATTTGATATCTCCGGGATGAGATATTTACTGCATCCCATTTGTCTCCCACTGTTCCCTGTGCGAAGATACCTAGGACGGAACACTATGAGCACGTCCCTCGGCAAACACGCCATACTCACCAAGCCCGACGATTTCGGGAATCTGCTGGAAGATGAAGGTATCATCTTTACGACTCTCGACAAGGCTGTGAACTGGGCGCGCAAGAGTTCCATTTGGCCGCTTGGTTTTGGCTTGGCCTGCTGCGCCATCGAGATGATGTCCATGGCCGCCGCGCGTTTTGACCTCGCGCGTTTCGGCGCCGAAGTCTTCCGCCCATCCCCTCGCCAAGCCGATCTCATGATCGTCGCCGGCCGTCTCTCGCAAAAGATGGCTCCCGTCATCCGCCAGCTCTACGACCAAATGCCTGAGCCCAAGTGGGTCATCTCTATGGGTGCCTGTGCCACTTCCGGCGGCGTTTTCAACAATTACGCCATTGTGCAGGGTTGCAACCAGGTCATTCCTGTCGATGTGTACGTCCCCGGCTGCCCTCCGCGCCCCGAGGCCGTTCTCTACGCCATCCTTCAGCTTCAGAAGAAGATCGACAATGAGAAGGGTTCCTTCAGGCGCGCCATGAATCTTTCCTGATCGCTGCCCGGAACGTCTGGCTGACTCCGGCATGCAAGCAAGATCACTCTCCCTGAGAACGTCAGTCCTGGTGCGGTCCGCCCGGGTCGTTCCCATTCTTCTTGCCGTAGCGCTCCTCTCGCTCAGTTGTGGCGGAGGAGCGACACTTCGGCCGCCTCCTCCGGCGAGCTACAAACTGGTATGGAGCGATGAATTCAGCGGCCCCGACGGCGCCTCGCCCGATTCATCGAAGTGGACGTACGATATCGGCGGCAACGGCTGGGGCAACAAGGAACTCGAGTACTACACCAATCGAACGCAGAACGCTCGAATCATGGGCGGCAATCTCGTCATCATCGCCCAAAAAGAAACCTACACCGGCTCGGATGGCGTTACACGGAGTTACACCTCCGCTCGTATGAAAACCCAGGGCCTGTTCAGCCAAGCCTATGGCCGCTTCGAAGCGCGCATCAAGATTCCCGCGGGGCAGGGAATGTGGCCCGCTTTCTGGATGCTCGGCAACGACATCACCTCAAATGGCTGGCCGAAATGCGGCGAGATTGACATCATGGAAAACATCGGCAAGGAGCCGGGCACCGTTCACGGCTCGCTCCATGGCCCTAGCACCACCGGCCCAACGAGCGACGCCACCGCTCCCTTCGTTCTGCCCCCTGGCCAGCATTTCGCCGATGACTTTCACCTCTACGCCGTCGAATGGGAACCCGGCACAATCCGCTTCTACGTCGACTCAAGTCTCTACTCCACGTTTTACTCGTCGCAGTGGCCCGCCGGCGGCACCTGGGTTTTCGATCATCCCTTCTTCATCATTCTCAACGTCGCCGTTGGAGGTGATTGGCCCGGCTCGCCCGACAACACCACCGTTTTTCCTCAGCATATGCTCGTCGACTACCTCCGCGTCTACACCAAGCCGTAACTCTAAGCTCGCCCCAGAATTTATTCTGACTCGGTCGGACGGTGAGCACTGTCCCTTCCTATTTTTTCTCTGCGCAGTCTGTGTCTCTGCGTTTAAACTCTCTATCTCGACCCTTGCTCGAGAAGGGAACTACCGCATGTCCATGTCAACTGATCCCGCCCGGCAACTGCTACGCCACACCGTCGCCACCGTTGCGTACCGCGCTGGCAAAGCCCTACGCGGCGCCCCAGATCACTTTGCCAGCTTCCACATCGGAGACAAGACGCGTACGCCTGCGCAAATCCTTACGCACATGGGCGACCTCTTGGACTGGGCCCTTTCGATCGCGCAGGGCAAACAGACCTGGCACGAGTCTACGCCGCTGGCATGGAACGCCGAAATCGAACGATTTTTTGCGACGGTGAAAAAGTTTGACGACCATCTGGCCGGAGCCGAACTGCTTCACGGATCGGCGGAAGGACTCTTCCAGGGCCCTGTCGCCGACGCCCTCAATCATATCGGCCAAGTCGCCATGCTCCGCCGTCTCGCGGGCTCCCCGATCATGGGTGAGAGCTATTTCAGAGCTGACATCGCCGCAGGACGCGTCGGTCTCGAACAATCGGTTCCCCGCCGCGAATTTGAGTGAATCTGGCACCGCCTCCTGCCGCGACTTCTCCGGCGCTGCCATTCCAATTGTGGAGGGTGACAAAGACATCCGACATGCGCACCCCCTATGCTCCCATGCACTTTAGAGCCTAAGTGTTCAGGACCGTCGCAGTGCCGCCGGCCCACTGCAGTACACTCCCCGAAGCGTTGGCTTCTTTGCGGACGTAGCCCATGCCGAGGATGTGCGGAGGATCCCAAGTCTTCGCCGCCCGCGTGACGTATCCGACTTCTGTGCCGTCCAGAGTCAGCAGCGCGCCTGTTTCAGGCACGACCTCGCCCGAAAACGTCAGCCGCACGCGCTGACGGTTTACCTGGCCGCGCGAGCGCACGCGCTCCACGATCTCCTGTCCGGTATAGCAGCCTTTGGTGTAGCTGATGTGGCTGTCCTGCAATCCCGCTTCGTGGGGGAGCTGTTTTTCTCCGAAGTCATAGCCAAACCACGGCACGCCTTGAGTGAGCCGGATTGCGCTCAGCGCCGAGTATCCCGTCGGCCCGCCGCCGTGCGTGCGCGCCTCATTTGAGAGAATCTGCCAAAGCTCTGGCAATTTTCCGGCTTCGGTGACGAACTCCGCGCCGGGCACTCCTCCCAAAGAGCGCTTTACGATTCTGCAGGGAATTGCATCCCGCGCCGGCGCTGTTCCAACGGTGTCATCCAGGTCATTGCGAGCAGGGACACCGGCTTGGCTGAAGTTGAGATCCTTCCCTTCGCTCAGGATGACACCGGGGGGAAGAGGAATGACACTTGGGAAAAAACGACGAGGTAGTGCAGCGTCCACACTGGCGAGCTCGCTCAATTGTGCAAGATCAACACCCGCGAGATCCTTCACCATCGCGGCAGCCTGTGGCCCCTCCAGCGCCAGCGTGCCGTAGCGTGCCGTCTCATCGGTCAGCGTCACGTCGTCCATGATAATGTATTTGTCGAGCCACTCGACCAGCCGCTCGCGAATCATCGCGAACGAAACGCAGAAGAGCCGGTCCACGAAAGAATACGTCTCGATCTCCGCGAGAATGTGCCCCTGCGGATTCAGCAGCAGAGAAACGGTGCCGCAGCCTGCGGGCAGGTCCTTGATGTTGTTGGTCAGAACCGCATTCAGGTAGCGCACCCGGTCGGGCCCGGTGAAGGAGAGATGCGCGCGGTAGTTCTTGTCGATCAGCGCCACCGTCTCCCGCGCATAGTGAAACTCGGCGCCCGCGTCGCCAAAGTCATCCGGCAGGGCGCAGCCGAACCAAACGCCCATCTTCGCGCCCGCGGCAAGGTGCGCCGCCCCCAGCGGAGTGTTCAGAGCTGTAGTTGCAGTAGCCATTTCAACGCCCTCGCTCATCCTCCTGTATCTTGAAGCCATCTCATAGATGCGCTTGCGGAGGTGAAGGATTTTCCTGCCCTATGAGTCAGTCTTAGTCTAGCAAAGGGCATTGTATCAACGAGCGGGGAGTCCATGCGGCGTCTGCCGCATGGCCCATCATCGCAGATGATATAATCCCCGTTATGAGCGAGGGCCGATTTGTACTCAATGCCGCCACCGACGGATTGATCCACATCACTATCCCGGTAGGGATATTGCAGTGCAATTGCTCGATTATCGGTGACCCGGTCACTCGCGAAGCACTGGTAGTGGACCCCGGCGATGAAGTAAATCGCATCCTGGACCTTCTCGGCCGTCATAAGCTCACGGTAAAGGCCATCGTCAGCACCCATGCGCACATCGATCACGTCGGCGGCCTGAGCAAACTTCATCAATACACGGGCGCTCCCGTGCTTATGCACCGCGACGACTTGCCGCTCTATCAAGCAATGGAGATGCAGGCGTCGTTCCTCGGCGTCCACCCGCCGGAGCTCACCGAGGTGGATCAATTGCTGAAGGAAGGAGACATTCTTCGCTGGGGATCGTTTGAAGCCCAGGTCATTCACACACCGGGCCACACGCCCGGAAGCGTCTCGCTGTATCTCCCGCACGATGCCGGCAAGGTTACCGCCGTTCCGACAATACGTACCGTTCTAGGCGAGGATGGCGAGAGAATTGCCCTCACTGATTTGTTGAAGAAACCGGCGGCTGCTGAGGATGCCGGGCAAAGCAGGGCTCAGGATGAAGCGGAGAAAATCACGCCTCGCGCGCCTCAGCTTTTTTCGGGAGACACGCTTTTTGCCGGCAGCATCGGCCGCACGGATCTATGGGGCGGCTCCATGGACCAAATCATGGATTCACTGCGATCAAAATTGATGCACCTGCCGGACGAGACCAGCGTGCACCCTGGCCACGGCCCGGTCACCACCATTGGGAACGAGCGCCACTTGAATCCCTTCTTACGGCCGGAATAGATATCCTGCGTACCGGTTATCTCAAGTTCACTGTTGTGGCTTGTAGTTTCTAATGTCACTTTTCAAATGGTTGATTTTCCTTCTTTTCCCTTGCACGTCGCAGTTCTTCCATCACCGATTGCACCAATTCCTTCGCGTGCACCAGCTCTTGATCGATGATGCGCAGGTCCATCGCCGGAACGGTCGGATTGCGCTGGCTAGTACAATACACTCCGTGCTGGCCCACCAGAACCAGGGCATTCGTAAGACGGTCGAGTGACACCGCCAGCCGGCCCCGCTCGCGGCCAAACATCTGCTCGAATTTGTCCAGTTCTTCTTTGTGCTTTTCGAATGCCGACATCATCTCGCTCCCTGTTTGTACTCTCCCCAAGAGTGCCATAGCAGGCGGTTGCACTTCGGGCACACGCGGCTCGCACCAAACTTTACCCCATCGCGCACGCGTAACATAATTCGCTAAGCCACCATGAAGTGATTTATGCCCTTCATGGCAAGTGATGCGAAGGCTTAGTAAACGCCCGGTCCTTCAAAGAGCTTGGGTAGGGATTGGGCTGGAGCAACCAAACAATGCGACGTTCTGACCTGGTTCAGCACAAGGAAAGGGAAAAAGGTGCGTCCACGCGCACCTCGCAAATCGTTTTTGGCGAGAGGCAGCACCTTCTCCGCGTTCTCGATTCCCTGGAGGGCACGGAGCTGCCGATCGCCCGCATGCAGCAGGAGCGGCGCATTCTCGAAGAATTGATTCATGCGCGCACCCGCGATTTGAATCAAATCAATACGGCGTGGGATGAAAAAATCGGGTTAGTCCTAAGCTCCGATGCCAAGCCGGAAATGCTGGAGAAACTCGTCAAGCAAGCGCCGGAAGAGGATTTTTACCTACTGCGCCTGATCAGCGAGCATCCGCGAGCCAATGCCAAAACGCTCAATAAGCTGGCGAAGCATCCATATGGCGCGATTCGCGAAAATGTGGCGCGGCACCCCAACGCGGATGCTTCGACGTTGACTTGGCTAAGCCGGGATCGCAGCCAGCCGCTCTGGTATCTCGTGGCTTTCAATCCCAACACCCCCACGCCGTTGCAGCGGCGCTTGCGTGATCGCCTGAAGCGTCTCGGGGAGAACCAACCTTCCAAATAGGTTTCGAAGCGCACCGTTCGATGCGGATTCTGCCGCAAACGTTTTCGGCGTCTGCCCGTACTCCGGAAAAGGTCTGCTGCGTTTGCTGCGTTTAGTGGACGGTGATGGAGACGGTGGCGCTGGTACGGCCGTAGGCGTTGGTGGCGTAAAGCGTGTAGATGGTGGACTGCGCGGGCGCGACGGTGATGCTGGTGCTTCGGACGGCGCCGGCATCTGGGGAAACAATCACATAAGAAACGCCGCTTACCAGCCAGGACAAAGTGACCGGCGTGCCGGCGGAAATGGAATTCGTGCTCGCCGTGAAGGAAGTGATTTGCGGCACCGCTCCGCTGGGAACATTGTTTTGAGTGTACAGCGGCGTCATCTGAATGACTTCGAAGTCGGAAGTGTTCACCTGCCCAAGAGCGTGGAGGTCATTGTTATCCCAGCGGTCATCGGGCGCGCCGCTGAGATACAGATTCGAACCGTTGTCGGCCATGATCATGCCGTATTTTTTTAGCGCGTTCAAGATCACCTGGTTCATTGCCGAATACGCGGAGACGTCAAAGTTGGACTTCAGACGCATGCGCATTCCCATGGGAGCAGCGGTTGCGTTGCTGGAGTTCGCGGCCCAGTGCGAAGCGGGAGGAATGAATGCGGCGCGGCTTTGTTGCAGCGTGAAACGCAGGGCGTGGGAAATCTTTCCAGCAACGACTTCGTCGTATCGCGCGAGTCCGGGAAAGATCGGAAGTCCGGCGGCATCGGCGCTAGTCCAAGTGTAGGGACGCTGTTCGTTCGAAATAAGATCCCAAACTGCTGCCGAGCCAACGTTCCAGGAATTTCCGGAGATATAAGAACTGTAGAGTTCGTAGAGGAAGCAATTCGAATTGTCGAGAACCAGGACATGACGGTCGCCCGTGCCAGGATTGGGGTAGCCTTCGATCGGCGCCGTGACTGGAACAGGCATGGGCCCGGGATCGCTTTCACTGCCGTAGGCGGTGAAATTGACCGTGACCGGCGGTTGCTGCGCGCCAACGATCAGGTAGGGGATACCGATCGTCGAGCCCTGATACTGGCCCGCCCCAAAGTCCGCGTGGATGCCAATGCCGCTGCCGATGAAATTGATCACCGCCGTGGAATTGGGATCCACGGGCGCGGAAGAAATATCGGTGTTCCAGAGACTGTCGGCAGCAAAGGGCACGAAGCCTCCGAGACTCGCGCCTTGACCGATCGACATGCTGCCACAGTTGGAAGGTTGCGATGAGCCGGTGACTTGAAGATCGATACTGGAAGAGGAACTGCTTCCGGGAGAAGGGTTGGCCACACTGATGGCGTAGGATCCCGCGGAGGAAGCCGCGCCTACGGCCGTAAGCTGGGTGGTAGAAACGAAGGTCGTTTGGAGTGGGGTCGCGCCAAAGAGCACCTGAGCGCCACTTACAAATTTGCTGCCGGTGACCACGAGAGAGAAATTTCCCGTGCCTACGCTTGCGGGATTGATGCCGGTAAGACCCGGTGTCGGATTCAAAAGCGTGACGCTACTCGATCCGCTAGCCGAGGCGTCCGCGGCGCTGGTGGCCCGGATGGTGATGGTATTGGGATTTGGAAGGGCAGCTGGCGCCGTGTAGTTTCCGCTGGTGTCAATTGTTCCGCTTGTGGTGGTGCCGCCAGTAGTGCCGTTGACGGACCAGCTGACCGCAGTGTTGGTCGTACCGGACACAGCAACAGAGAATGGAAAGGTGTCACCAGCGCGAATATTGGCCGTAGGGGGCGACACAACTACACTGACCGAAGACGGCGGCAGTGAAGGAGGCTGGTTGGTGCTGCGGGCAGTTCCCGCACAGCCAGCAACGGATATGGCCAGCAACACGATACTGAGATGGAGTAATTTGCGCATCCCGAGGACATGCACTGAGAGCCACTCAATGCTGTTTGTAGCTTGAGGGAGTGTGATGTCCCGGGGTACTGGACGAAAGGGCAGAAGTAGGCCGATGTCCCCCATAGCCGATGTCACCGTTCAATTCTCCGAGCACGGTCCCGCTGCGGCGGAGAATGTCAGGTTGGCAGTATGCCGCAGGTCGACTCTCTTGGGCACTTCAGTTGGTGGGGACACCGAGCTGCCAGAACAGGAAGCTGAGAATGTCAGTATTTTCCTCGATCTGCTTGTTGATGGGTCTTCCCCCGGAGTGGCCGGACTTCGTGTCGTAGAGCAGCAGAATCGGGCGACTCGAAGCAGTGGCGGCTTGCAGCTGCGCGGTCATTTTTCGCGCGTGTAAGGGCGCCACGCGGGTGTCGCCATCTCCGGTGACGAACAGCGCCGACGGGTACTTTCGGCCACCTACGACGCGATGGTAAGGAGAATATTCGTACAGATATCCGAATTGATCGAGATTTTCAGCGGTGCCATACTCGGGAACCCAGTACGGTCCATCGAAGAATTTTTGATAGCGCAGCATATCCAGGAGAGGATACCCGCAGACGACGGCCTGGAACAAGTCAGGGCGTTGCGTCATCGCCGCTCCGACCAGCAATCCGCCATTGCTGGTGCCATCGATCGCCAAGTTGGAGGAAGTTGTGTATTTCTTGGCAATCAGGTATTCGGCCGCGGCGATAAAATCATCAAAAACAGTCTGCTTTTTCCCGAGCATCCCCGCGCGATGCCAATCCTCGCCGAATTCTCCACCGCCGCGAAGATTCGCGTCGGCAAGAATTCCGCCGTGCTCGGCCCAAACAAGCGCGAGCGGCCAGTAATTTGGCGTTTCACTGACGTCGAACCCGCCGTAGCCGGTCAACAAAACGGGATTCGAACCTTCCATCTTCAAACCCTTCTTGTGGAACAAAAACATAGGCACGAGCGTTTTGTCCTTGGATTGGTACCAAACCTGTTGAATCTCGAAGGCGGCGGGATCAAATGGCACCTTGCCTTTGGCCCACACTTCGGATTTCGCGCGCTTCACGTCGTACCGGAATATGGATGGTGCGTAGTCATAGGATGCGAAGGAAACAAAGAGCTCAGGGCTTTCCCAACGCCCCGTGGAGGTTCCGACCGAGCCGAGCGCCGGCAGAGCGATAGAACTTTCCGGTTTGCCATGGCCATCGAAGACCTTCAGCTCGGAGGTGGCATTACGCGTGTATTGTCCAATCAGCTTTCCGCCGGCGGCGGCGATGGATTCCAAGTGCACGTCGCTGGCGGGAACAACCTCACGCCAGTGTTCGCGCTGCGGGGTCGCGAAGGTTGTCGAAAAGACGTGCCACTGGGGAGCTTTCCAATTCGTCAGGATGAAAAAACCATCCCCCGCAAAGGTCGGGTAAAAGACTGCCGTCTGGTCATTGACCGCGGCCACCACCGGGCCGTTCTCTTTCACGTTCTGAACATAAATCTCCGTTTTTTCCGATCCGGAACCGTAGATGACTAGATAGACGAGATAGGTGCCGTCCTCCGACAATTGCAACGTAAGAATCTTCTCTCTCCCCAGAGTGTTTCCGTAAATGAGTTTGTCGTTTGTGCCGTCGCTGCCCATCAGGTGGTAGAAGGCGCGAGGCCCATCAGGAGTCACCCGCGAATAGTAAACGCCCTTATTGTCGGGTGTGGGCTCCAGGCCGAAATACTGTGCCTTGGGAAAGGCATCGGGGAGAGTTATTTTTGCTTCAACGTCCAGTACCCGGGGTGTGATTTCGTCCTGCCCTCCGTCTCGCCGACCGTAGAAAACGAATCTGCCGTCGCGGCTCACATTTTCAAAGGTGACAGTGGCGGAGTGATCGGAGCTCCAGGGCAGGGGATCGATCAAAATCTCGTCGGCGGCGTTCAAACCGCGGCGAACACAAAGAAAAGAGAGGTCCTGGCCTGCCAGGCGTTTGCGGAAGAAATAGCGCCCGCCTCGTTCCACCGGCGCTTCGAAGGAATCGTTATGAAGGAGATCCGTAATCCGTTTAGTTAGTTCCGCGCGGCCCGGGAGCTTGGAAAGCGCACTTTCCGTGCACTTTTGCTCGGCATCAATCCATGTCCGGGTCTCGGGGTTGTTTTGATCTTCCAGCCAGCGGTAGGGGTCAGTCACAATGGTGGTGCCATAGGTGTCCTTTGCCGAATCGATTCGCGCCGCGGGCGGACACTTTGCGGCTGGCGCAGGTTCCTGCGCGCGGGCGAGATCCGCGGTCTGCAGACTCATAGGGACAAGCAGCACTCCTTGGAGCATCCATCGAAGTGCTCCGATAAGACTCCACCGACCGCGAACAACATGGGTCGACCGCGTCTGCACGATTCCTCCTTTCTTCCGGAAGGAGGGATAATATCACCGAATCTCAGGGAGAACTGAGGCTCTTCAATAGTAGAATCGGCCGCAGCGATCTTGAGTGGGACAATTTGGTGATCTCCAGGTAAGAATGGCAGCCAGTGGCATTCAACCCGCAGGTGAGATTGCGTTTCTGCGCGAATCCAAGCTGCGTGTCCTGTTGCTATCCCTTGCACTCCTTATCCCGTGCGTGTGGCACAGGCGCATCGAAGCCGGTGATCTGCCGAGCCATGTCTATAACGCGTGGCTTGCGCAATTGATTGAAAAGGGGCAAGCGTCGGGGCTCTACATTGCCAAGCAGTGGAACAATGTTTTGTTCGATGTGGCATTGCTGCGAGTGGCGAATCTTGTGGGCATTGCGACAGCGCAGACAAGTGTTGTTTCTGTGTGTGTGTTGATTTTCTTTTGGGGAGTGTTCGCCTTGGTCGCGGTGGTAACGGAGCGCCCGCCGTGGTTTCTGGCGCCCTGTATCGCCACGCTGGCTTATGGCTATTCCTTCAACATGGGTTTCATGAACTATTATTTGTCGGTCGGGCTGGCTTGCTTCGGGTTGGCGATTCTCCGGCGTGCGCAACGAATCGATTGGATCGCCGCCGCGGCGTTCGCGCTGCTGGCGATGCTTGCTCACCCGATCGGTTTTCTGTGGCTAGTTGGCACGTTCGCCTACATCAAGATCAGAGCGAAACTGTCGGGGTGGTGGAAATTGACGCTACCGCTGGCAGTGGCTGGCGGATTCGTTGCGGTGCGCTGGTATGTTGCGCGCCGGGCGTCGCTGCTCGGAGATTGGGATCGCGGACCGTTCTATCTGTATAACGGCGCAGATCAGCTGGGGCTCTTCGGAACGCGGTACTTTTGGCTGGCGGCAGCGGCGCTTTTCTTCGGGATTGTTTGCGCAGCGAACGAACTGTATTCGCGGAGGAAGGAAATCGATTGGTGGCCACAATTCGGATTGCCGCTCGAATTGTACGCGGTGACGTTTTGCGCTACGGCGCTTGTGCCTGAGAATTTGCGCCCGTCTCCAGAGGGAGGATGGATCGGGTTGCTGGCATCCCGGCTGACGACGATTTCGGCTATTTTCGGTCTTTGCCTGCTGGGAGGCATCAAGCCGCGAAAATGGCACTTGGTAGGGTTCGGAATTTGCGCCGGTGTTTTCTTCGTGTTTCTGTACCAGGATACAGGATGGCTGAACCGGCTGGAAGAGCACTCCGAGGAGTTGGTGAGGAAGCTGGCGCCGGGGACGCGGGTCATTGTCACGATTGAAGCGCCGGAGGGTTCACGGATGGAATTTGCGGGGCATGCCGCCGAGCGCGCTTGCATCGAACACTGCTTCAGTTACGGGAATTACGAACCGTCGTCGCGGCAGTTTCGGGTGCGCGTGCGGGAGGGGAGCCCGGTGGTGACTTCATCAGCCGATGATGCGCAGGACATGGCGTCGGGGCAGTACCAGGTGCAGGACGGGGACTTGCCGATTAAGCAGATTTATCAATGCGATGCTAACGACCTAACGAAGCTGTGCATCCGGGACCTGGAAGCCGGGGAGATCAACGGGCGGATTGGATACAAACCACCGGTCCAGTGAATCCCATTGGGGCGGGAGCGTTGGACAACAGCCCAGCCAGGGAACTCGGAGATGCCTAGCACGGACCACTTGGTCGATCCGCCGTTCCAGTTTCCTGCGTCGCGGAGCTCTGCGGGTTCGGTACTTGATATGGCGTTGTGCCGGCTAGGCTGGCTGCACACTCCACGAGTATCTGCGGAATTGCTGGAAGCGTGGACGGCAGGGTGGGAATCGACTGCTCAGGCCTCGTGAAGTTAAAGGCGCTCGTGAGATCGCCAACGGTGACCCGCCGCCATGCGCTAAGGTTGGGCACTTCCGCACCAAAACGTTTCTCGAGGAATCGCAGTACTGAGGTGTGATCGAACAGAGCCGACGATACAAATCCGCCCCGGCTAAACGGAGAGATCACCAACATGGGCACACGAAAACCCAACCCGATAGGGCCGAGAATGGGAGGAGTGCCGACCACCGTGGGGTCCGGGACCGCGGGGGCAGTAATGTATTCGTCCGGTGTGCCTGGAGGCGCCGTGACCGGCGCGACGTGGTCAAAGAAGCCGCCATTCTCGTCGTAAGTGGCGAATAGCACCGTCTTTGCCCACAGCGCTGGATTGCCAGTCAAAGCGCTGATAATCGCGGACAGCGTGTTCTCTCCAAAGAGTGAGGGCGCAGGCGGGTGATCGGAGTCAACGATGGAGGCCAGCACCCAGGAGACTTGTGGCAGGTTTCCCGACAGCGCGTCGGTCAGAAAATCAACTGGAAACTGGGGCCCGAACGCGTTCTGGTAGAGCGGCGATGCGGGGTCCTGGAAATTCTTGAAGTACGACAGAACATTGTTCGAGAAAATGCTCAAGATATTCTGGTCAGGCGACGAGTAAACCTTCCACGAAATTCCGCGAGCCTGAAGTTGTTCGGGCATGGTCGTATAGGTAAGTTTCCCTAAGAACGACGAGCGATTTGCGATCAGCGTTTGAAGTAAGGGTCCGCCATGCTGTCCAGCCGGGTCAATGGAAGCCGCCATGGTGTAGAGACGGTTCGGATCCGTGGGGCCGATCACCGAGCTGAAATAGTTGTCGCATATCGTGAAGGCGTCAGCCACGGCGTAGTAAAAAGGAAGGTCGGCGCGGGTGTAATAACCCATGGTGAGGACGGCATCGTCGGTATTGATCGGGAGGCGAGAGGTCACAAAGCCATCCATTGCGCCGCTGTCCCAGCTCTGGTGCTGTGGCACCCAGTCGTGCGTGATGTCGTGGGTGCATGCTGCGTTCGTCTTGGAAGTGTCGAGATGGAATGGCAGCAACACGCCGGCCGGCGGGTTGCTGCTATTTGCCGGGTCAGGTTGCTGGAATGCCGGACTTTGGTCGGAGAATCCACGCACGCCGCGGTAGCTTCCGAAATAATGGTCGAAGGAACGATTTTCCTGGATGAAGATGACCACGTGCTCAATGTCAGTCAATTTGGAGCAAACGGATGGAGCGGGAACGGGGGAAGTATCGCCACCGCCGCATCCAGGCAGAAGCGCGGCCGCGATCTCTGCTGTAGCCGTAGCGGCACCAATCCTCAATAGTTCTCGACGGGTAACATTCCTGGACAGCATGGAGAGCTTTTTACCCCTCCTTTCACTGCGTTGCCCCGGCGAAGCTGACCCTCCCGAGCAGCTTCCCATGTCAGGGTTAGATGTTCGGCCGACCGGCGGCGCTAGCCCGCCTCGCGTCATCAGCAGGCGGGCGCGACTCTCGAGGGCCCTGGGAGGGCGAGACGATCATCGTCGAGAGGACCAGCTTCCGCGATACGATTGCACGGTCGTGATTGGCGGTAGGACGGGTCCGACCAGATCGAACGGCGCAACCTAGCGCATCTTCATAAGCCCTAGAGCGGACTGCAAAATAAAACGCAGGGCAAAACGATGACGGTGCGTGTTTTCGGCGATGGATCACTTAGGCCAGCGTTGTCGGTCACCGTGAGAGTCGCAACGAATGTTCCAGGCGTCGAGTAAGTCACATTGCCGGGCGCAGCCACATTACTAGACCCGGGGTTGCCGCCAGGGAATGACCAGGAATATCCAGTGACTGTTCCATCGGGGTCCGTACCCGACCCAGAGAAGAATACGGACCGACCGGCGAAGATGATCACATAGCCCGAGGGACTGTCGATCGATCCCGTGGGCGGTACATCTGCTGGACCAAGTGACCCGAGCGCCTGAACTAAGTCCAACCTGCCGTTGCCCATATCGGAGCCTAAGGGCACGGCATGAGCCACAGCGGCGGCCGCTTGAGACTCATTGGTATTCGCTTGCTTGTTCAGCAGCAGGGAAGAACCGCCGGAAACAAACGGCGCGCTAAACGAAGTTCCCCATCCCGCGGCGTAGGTGCCAAAGGGATAGGTTGTGACAATGGCCTCGCCCGGAGCGGCAACCCACACAATCTCATCGCCATAGTTGGAAAACGAAGACCGCGTATCTTGGTCGCTCGTCGACGCAACTCCCATCACATCGGTTTGCCACTCGGCAGGGTAAACATTAAACGGCGGAGCTGATTGGCCTTCGTTCCCGGCCGACGCCGCGCAAATGACGTTGTTCTGTTTAGCGTAGTCCAGCGCCTTCCTCAGTTCCCGCGACCTCGTTTGGGTGTCAAAGCTCATGTTGATGACGTTGGCGTTGTTCTGCACCGCGTAATAGATGGCCTGCAGAATATCGGAGAGAGACCCTGTGCCGTCCGATTTGAAGGTCTTCAAGGGCAAGAGCTGCGCTGTCGGAGCGACTAGGTGGATCACGCCCATTACCATGGTACCGTGGCCGAACGCGGCGTACTGGTCGTTGCCATCTAACACAGCAGCCGTGGATTGATCCAGTACAGCGGCAGTGGATTGATTGACTTGGGCCGAGGAGCAACTCGAGCAGGGTGGAGGCGGACACGAAGTGAAAGGGCAGGACGAAGAGGAAATATCTGTTAATTCTGAACCACCCGGCTGATTGCGCGTAAAGTCATAGCCTGGCAAAAGAACACTCTGTAGCGCGGGATGTGTGGGATCCACGCCGGTGTCAATATCCGCGACAATTCCGGCGCCACTGACTCCAAACTGGCTTTGCGCATCCGGGACCCTGACTTTCTGTGCGGCGGGTTGGTTCCGATAGCTATTCCACACGTTTCCGCCGGAGTTGGGATAAGGCACCCCAGTTCTGTCGGACATCAGGTCTGCCGGCAATGGCGAGGGGAGCACGTTCAGTGCGCCAACCGGAAATAAGTTGAGCAACTGGTCCACTTCGGCACGTACAATTTCCAGCGGGTTGCCCGGGAGATCTAGCAAATCGCCTAAGCTAAGCGGACTGGTGATCAGGAAAAGTTGCCCCAAGGGATCGCCAAGCCCCCGCACCACAGTGCAGAGGGGGGGCAATAGGGGAGGGTTGCACACCGTTTGAAGTGTCTGGAGATCGAGTGTCGTGCGGACGATGAACCGGTTGTCGGCGGAGGCTCCGGAGGGCCAGAGTCCACCGAGCAGCAGGAGCACACAGAGCGCTTTGAACTTCATAGCTTACCGTCCCTTCTTCCTCTTCGCTTCCCCTTGGGATGCATGTCTTTCTGAGCCTCAGAGTCAGCAGGTGTCTCAGGAGCTTTCGATTCTTCTGTGGTCCCACCCGTGACGCTCTTCGAGTCGGGCAAACCGAACGATACCCAGTAGTTTTGCCTAGCTCCTATCTCCAGCGAGACGCCCGACTCAAAATTGAATTCAAAGCGAAACTCGCCCCACTCGTTCGTCTTAGCCATGCCCATCAACCCCTCATGGCCTTGAAGCACTATGGGGACGCTGCTTAGGTGCGGCTCGGGCTTGGCGGTGTCCAAGACCTGACCGACCAGGGTGATGCGCTGCGAATCTTTGTGCCCTTCGAGGGAAAGATCGGCCACTAGACGGTCGGATTCATAAAGGAGTCGGCGAACTGCAGGTTGTGAGGATCGGGCGCCGGCGCGCGACGGTCGGAGAAAGCTATCAAAGACCAGTGGCGCGTTACGTGTGACCTGTGGGGTCGTGGACATCCGGCGGAGCAGGGAATCCAGGCTCGGCCACAGCTCTTGTAAGAGGATATCTTGGGGAACCCGCGGAAGGAAATAGGCGTCCAACACTTGGAGGAGGTCTGGGTCTCTCTCTTCACCTACGAGAACAATGGTGCGTCCTCGCAGATACGGAACCATCTTGTGGAAGGCAGCCACGACCCGAGCGGGCGGAGAATCTGCCTGCTGCGGATCCAGGATCGCGGCATCCGGTCTTCCCCGCTCAACCAGCGTGAGCGCCTCTTTGAGGGTCGGAGCGACGAGATACTGATACCCCATACTCCCGAGCAAAACGCGCACGTTGTCGCACACCAGCGCATTTGCGCCGAGCATCAACACTTTGGGCTGGCTTTGGGCGATTTTCACAGCCATCTACTTCGCGATAGCCCCTTTCGAGGCTAGCACCCTCCGGGCCACCACATAAGAACATACAAGGCTGGCCCGTCAATGCAGGAAACACCCCATTCGACGTCGGGGCAACACCCTAATCGGAATTCAAAAGGTTCTTCGGAGAACCGCAGACCTAGCCTGCCAAACGCATTTTCCGGCCGCTTGCCAGGAGTTTCCGGCTCGTCGCCCGAGGAACTCGAATGCCTAGTAGTCGCCCCGCAGGCGGATTTCTGTTTGCTTGCTGAGTGTCCGAAGGTGGTTAGATTAGAAAGAGAGGCTGCTGCCGAGTCGGCGCTGATGAATAGTTTCGCGACCGCGAGTTTGAGGTCCCGCATGAGGTGAAAGAATTGGTAAGAGAGTCGAGTTGGACATCGGGCCAAGGCTGACTCTACTCGTCTTCCACGCAACTCCTGCCGACCGAAACGGTATGTCAAGTGGCACCTGCCTTCTGGCTCTAACACGTTTCCCGCCCCAGGATCTTCCCCGGTATCGATAGCGCGTGCATTCCCGTATCTGGTTCATTTGCGTAGACTTCCGAATGGCAACTGTTGTTGCTAGTTCTCCCGACGTTCAATTGGGGTGTTTCCCTGATTGTCCGTTCGTTCGACATGGACGTAGCCTCATTTGTTGGGAGCGTAGCTAGAGCGTGCCTTCCCCGTTCGGGGCACTCTCTTGCTAGCGCAACACGCTGCGGCCACCGAGTTCGTTTGGCCAAGACCGTCACTTCGATTTGCGAGATTCTCGCGGTTGCCGAACGGTGGCGACATCGGAGGCTGCTTAGAGGGATTTTTGGTTTAAGGCGGAATGCGAGATCAAACTCGCTTTATCCCTTGTTCGGACGCATTTTCGGAGGCAACTCGGCCGGCATCCGATTTAGGCACCGACAGCGAGCAGGTGCAAGATGTATATCCCGACCGGCCGATATGAAAAGCGCGCTGCCAAGGCAGTGGCGGTAGAGGTTTTGCACCTCGACGAATCGCGACTTAATTGGACGGCGGTAACTGAAAACGTGAGCCCTCGAGGCGCGCGCATCGTGACCGAATACAATTGCGCTCCGGGGAAGCGCGTGCTGGTCACTGCTTCAGACCAAGGTGTCAAGTCGCTGGCGCGCGTGATTTACTGCCAACCCCTAGACAGGACAAGATTTGCTCTCGGCCTCCACCTTGTAGTGCGTGTCGAGGAGTGGGGCTAACCGGCTGGCGAATGGCCTTTTGTCCCGCGATCTCCCTGTAGTAACTAGATGGCCGAGCAGGCTCGACGTCGACCGTACACACGCTCCTCGAAGGATCGCAGGGCGGAGACAAATTGGCTCTTGCATCAGGCCAATACCTGCTAGAATTGGCTGAAGGTGAGAGACAATGCTTCCACTCCATCTCCAGCCGCAGAGCCACGTTCCGCTCTACATCCAACTTCGCGATCAATTGCGGGCGCTCGTCCACGCCGGAGATTTGCGCCCGGGTGACCGCATTCCCGCCAGCCGTGAACTCGCGACCATGCTCGGCGTTCATCGCACCACGGTAGCCAATGCCTACGCCGAGCTGGAATCGGAAGGTCTCATCCAGGGGCACGTGGGACGCGGTACGTTCATTAAGGGAAACGGTAACGGCCTGAAGATCACCCCGCCAGCACCTCCAGTTCTGAATGGAAACGGGGGCATCCGGTGGGAATTGCTCTTTGCCGATGAACGCGGCGAAGAAATCCTCAGCCGTCTCACCGCCAATGTTCCGGAAGATGCACTCTCTTTTGTGATGGCCCGCCCGGCAGAGGAGTTCTTTCCCATCGAAGAGCTCCAGACTTGCGTGAACGCCGTGCTTCGCCGCGAAGGGACGGAAGTGTTGAATCTTGGTCCGTCCGATGGCTATCCGCCTTTAAAAGCGGCACTGCTCGAGATGTTGCACCGCGACGGTATTGCGGCCAAGGATGAAAATCTGCTCGTTACCGATGGCTGCCAGCAGTCCTTCGATCTGATCAGCAAAGCCTTTGTGCGTCCGGGCGATTCCGTGATTATGGAAAACCCGACGTATCCGGGAGCGGTGGCGATCTTCCATGGCGCTCGCGCGAGGTGTCTGAGCGTTCCGATGAGAACCCACGCGGAGCCGGGGACGCCGCTGGGACTCGATTTGGAAGCGCTGGAAGCGACGCTGGCGGCCAATCGCGTCAAGCTTATCCTCCTGACGCCCGACTTCCAGAATCCGACCGGAACGTCGATGCCGCTGGCATCGCGACGCAAGGTTTTGGAACTTGCTGGGCGGCACCAGGTCCCGGTGGTGGAAGATTATATTTACGCGCGGCTGCATGCGCGCGAGGAACGCATCCCCTCGTTGAAGCAACTGGACCGCTCGAACCTGGTCATTCATATCGACAGCTTTGCGAAAGTGGCTTTTCCTGGCTTGCGGGTTGGATGGATTGTTGCTCCGGCGGCGGCGATTGAACGATTGCGCGTGGTGAAGCAGACGACCGACCTGCATACCGATCAGCTGGCGCAAGCTACGCTCGCGGAATTCCTACGGCGGGGACTCTTCGGCAAGCATCTCGCCAAAATGCGCAAGGTCTACAGTTCGCGTCTGGCTACACTAGATGAAGCACTACGCAAGCACATGCCCGAAGGCACACGGTGGACACGGCCGGAGGGGGGAATGTGTCTGTGGCTGGAGTTGCCGCCGGGATTCGATGCCAGCGAATTGCTGATCCACGTGAAAGAACGTGGCGTGCTGTTTGCGCCGGGACGGTATTTTTACGTGCAGGGACCGCAGCCGAACACGCTCCGGCTGGGATTTGCGAGCCTCGATGAAAAGCAGATCGCGCGGGGCGTGGCTACGTTGGCGGAATTGCTGAAGATTGAAATGCGCAAGCGGCAGCGCGGAGTCCGCAGGGCGGAACGCAGCCGGGTGGCGCTGGTCTGAAGAAATAAAGCAGGCCGGTAACGAATTAAAGAAGGACGGTGTACCAGGAATTGAACGAAATGATTATGCTGGCGCCGAATGCGGTGAACAAGTGCTTTGGCTGCGGCGGGGACAATGCCGGCGGGATGAAGCTGACGTTCCAACAGGACAACGTGAATCGGCGGATTCTCGGACGCTTTGTTTTGGGTGCGCGGTACCAGGGTGGCGCGGGATTTGTGCATGGAGGAATTATCGCCACGCTCCTGGATGAGGCGATGGCGAAGGTTTGTCGGTTTCGTGAGGTTCGCGCAGTGACGGCGGAATTGACGGTCGAGTACCTGAAGCCGGTGAATGTACAGGATGAAATTGTTGTGGAGGGTCGCGAGACGGAACAGAAGGGAAGAAACATTTTTATGACCGGAGAGATTCGCGATACTGCCGGTTTGGTGCTGGCGAGGAGCAGGGCGCGGTTTGTGATTATCGAGTGAAAAAGATTTGACGGATAGAGACCATCGAGAAGTTCAAGCAGCGAGAGGAGATGGAAGATGGACGCGAAGAAGGTGAATGGAAGCGGTGCCGGAAGCAAGGGATCGAATGAGTGGCGGGTGAAGGTTGGCCTTGCGGAGATGCTCAAAGGTGGCGTGATCATGGACGTCACGAACGCCGAGCAGGCCAAGATCGCCGAAAAAGCCGGCGCGTGCGCGGTGATGGCGTTGGAGCGCGTGCCTTCCGATATCCGCAAAGAGGGTGGCGTGGCGCGGATGGCATCCATCAAGGTGATTCGCGAAATCATGGCCACGGTGACGATTCCCGTGATGGCCAAGGTGCGCATCGGGCACTTCGCGGAAGCGGACGTGCTGCAGGCGCTGGAAGTGGACTTTATCGACGAGAGCGAAGTGTTGACGCCGGCCGACGAAGAGAACCACATCTGGAAGCACGATTACCGCGTGCCGTTTGTTTGTGGTGCGCGCAACCTCGGTGAAGCGCTGCGGCGCATCGCAGAAGGCGCGGCGATGATTCGGACGAAGGGCGAAGCGGGCTCCGGAAATGTGGTGGAAGCGGTCCGGCACATGCGCGCTATCGTCAGCCAGATGAAGAAACTGACCACCATGCGCGACGACGAATTGATGCGCGAAGCGAAAGAACTGGGCGCGCCGCTCGAACTGATTCGCCAGATCGCCAAAACAGGCAAGCTGCCGGTGCCGAATTTCTCCGCGGGCGGCATCGCCACTCCAGCCGACGCGGCGCTGGTGCGGCGCCTGGGGGCGGAAGCGGTGTTCGTCGGATCAGGCATTTTCAAGTCCAGCGATCCCGAGACTCGCGCGAAGGCGGTGGTGAAGGCGGCGACGCATTTCGAGGATCCCAAGGCCGTGCTCGAAGCCCACGAAGAATTGGGCGAAGCCATGAGGGGACTGGATGTCCGACAGATGGAGGAGAAGGACATGCTGTCGACGCGGGGATGGTAGCGATTCTCAAGCACTTTCAACCTGGGCGTAAGAGGCGCAGCATGCTGCGCCCTGCAAGGAAGGCGTGAAGTGCGTGGAGTGAAGATCGGAATTCTGGCGGTTCAGGGAGATTTTGAGGCGCACGCGGCGATGTTGGCGCGGCTCGGCGCAGAAACGGTCGAAGTGCGTACGCCCGCACAACTCCAGGGCTGCGACGGGTTGATTCTGCCGGGCGGCGAAAGCACGACACAGCTGCAGTTCCTGCAGGAAGAGGGCCTGGCGGACGCGATCGGGAGATTCGCAAAGCAGGGTGGAGCGATCTTCGGGACCTGTGCCGGGGCTATACTACTGGCTGCGGAAGTGCAGAATCCGAGGCAGGATTCCCTGAAACTGCTGGACATGACCGTGCTGCGGAATGCTTATGGGCGGCAGATCGCCAGCGACGTGGTCAACGGGCCAACGAAATTGAAGAAGCAACCGCTGGAAATGGTCTTCATTCGCGGCCCTATCATTGAGCGGGCCGGCCCGGACTTGAAGGTTCTCGCGGAGTATGCCGGAAAGCCCGCGCTGGTGCAGCGTGACAATATTATGGCGGCCACCTTTCATCCTGAATTGACAGACGACACCACTGTGCATGAGCATTTTCTCAGGCTTGTGGCGGCGGGAACGCATCAAGCGGCGGGCAGCGCGATATCCTAATCGTGGAAAAAGAAACGAAGGCTGATTCCGGTGCCCGGCATTTCAGCCGGACGAAAGTTCTCTTCGTGTGTATCGGGAACGCCTGCCGGAGCCCCATGGCCGAAGCCATCGCCCGTTATGACGCCGCGGATGTGATCGAAGCCACCAGCGCGGGCTTGAGTCCGCTGGGATCCGTCGCCGAACAAACAAGGCAAACGCTGCTCCAGAATGGCTATTCCGCGAACGGATTGACTTCCGATGCGCTCACCCGCGACGCTGCCGACGCCGCGGACATTATTATCAACATGACTGGCAGGCCCAGGGAAGAAGCCTTCTGGGACCAGGAGAAAGTCGAGGACTGGATGGTCGAAGACCCTTACGGCGCTGCGCCGGAGACCTACCAAAGGGTGTTCGAAGGCATCCAACGGCGCATAAACCAGCTCGCTCTGGGCCTGAGAGAGAAGCGAGAGCACAAGACAACGGTAAAATAGGAGTTGCCTTGCGGCGAGAAAAGACAAGTGTATCGCAGGAAGATTATCTGAAGGCCATCTGGGAGATGCTGGAAGAGGACCACACGCCCATTAGCGCGCGGCTCGCCGAGGAATTGAAAGTTACTCCCCCAGCGGTGACCGCGGCCTTGAAACGCATGACGCGCGACGGACACGTGCGCGTGCAGCGAAGCGGGCGGATCGACCTGACGCAAAAAGGCAGAAAGTTCGCGGAACGCCTGGCACTGCGGCACCAGCTCGCCGAGATGCTGCTGACGGAAGTGATCGGACTCTCCTGGGCCAAGGTGCACGACGAGGCAGAACGGCTGGAACATGCGATTTCTCCGGAAGTGGAAGCGCTGCTGCTCAAGCGATTTGGAGACAAGAAGAGCTGTCCGCATGGCGTGCCGATGCGCGGGGGTATCGCGCAGCTTCGCAAGCAGGGTGCGGTCCTGCTCGCGGAATTGCGGGCGAAGGAAGCGGGTGAGATTCTCTGCGTTTACGAGAAGGACCCTCGGTTCCTGGAATTCCTGGAGGGACTGCGCCTGCGGCCATCGACGACCGTGGAGGTGCTCAGGCGCGAATATGATGAAACGATGACTCTGCGTTCCGGTGGGAAAACGATGCATATCGGCAAGCCGGCCACGACGCGCATCTGGGTGCGGCGGCTGAGCACAAAGGGAAGCAGCTACCACTGATCAGTTATCGACATCCTGTCAAGAGGCGAGTGAGACGTCTTCGGTCCGGCTTGTTGGCAACAGCTATTCAGGCGAATGAGGATGGAGTCTCAAGTCATTAGTTTTTGGCAAGAGAAATATCCTCCTGGTGTTTTTCAGCTTCTGGTGGGAAATTATTTGCGCAATTCCGTGCCGGTGGGGCGCGAACGGCGGTTGGTTACTTGCGTTCATCGAGAAGCGCCTTGAGGCGGGCATAACCTGCGCGGCTCACGGGCAAGCGGGCGCCGTCAGTGAGAATGGCAAGCCGGCTATCCTTCCCGTAAGGCTCGATGCGCACTACACGTTCCAGATTCACGATGTAAGAGCGATGGATGCGCACGAAGCTGTCAGGGTTAAGGCCGGCTTCGAGACCAGCGATGGTTTGCTGCTTGAGATGCTTCTTCCCCTGACTGGCAAGCGCCACGTAATCGTCCTGGGCCTCCGCGTAGTCAAGCTTGCCAACCGGAATCAGCGTGACCCTCGTGCCGTCTTTTACTACCAGGCGCTCCAGGAATTGTTGCGGGGGGCGTGCGGCAGCCGCGAGTTCGTGCGCGGGCGGCATTTTCTCGCCCATCCGGCTTTTCGCTCGTTCCAGTGCCGCCTCAAAGCGTTCGCGGCCGATGGGCTTCAGCAAGTAGTCAACGGCATGCACTTCGAACGCGCGCATGGCGTATTGGTCGTAAGCGGTGATGAAGATCACGGACACGTCCGTGCCGATCAGTTCCAGGACGTCGAATCCTGTCAGCTTGGGCATCTGTATATCGAGAAAGATCAGGCTGGGTTGGTGCTCCGCGAAAGCCTTGGCGGCTTCGAAACCGTTGGCGCACTCTGCAAGAATCTCAATTTCCGGATGGGATTGGAGCAGTTCGCGAATGACGTGCCGCGCGAGCTCCTCATCATCCACAATGAGCGCTCGTATCTTCTTGGTGAATGCACTCAATTGTGTGACGCTCCTGATTCTGCGGGCAGCGATAGGTTGACTCGAAAACAATCCCCTTCCGCGCTCACTTGCATCGTCGCCTCTTCGCCGTAGCGGCCTTCTAGTCGTCGGCGAACATTGGCCAGGCCTAGGCCGTCGCGGCGCGCCGGCCTGGACTCGGGATCAAATGTGTTTTCCACGATGATGGACAATCGTCCGTCATGGCAATGTGAGACCAGACGAATCGATCCTCCCGCGGGCAGATTCGCGATGCCATGAATGACGGCGTTTTCGACCAGCGGTTGGAGCAAGAGCGGCAGGACGAGCATGGGCTTTGACTCCTCCTGAATGTCTTCCTCCAATTTCAATCGCGCGCCAAAGCGCACTTTTTCAATGGCCAGGAAACGATCGAGGAGAGCCATTTCCTCGGCCAGCAGGATGTTGCTCTTTTCTCCCAGGCCGAGAGTCATGCGTAAGAACTCGGCGAGCAGGATGCACATCTCACGAGCTTTGGCCGGATCAATGCTCGTGAGAGCGCTGATGGAGTTGAGGCTGTTGAAAAGAAAATGCGGATTGACCTGGGCCTTGAGCGCTTTGAGTTCGGCGTCCCGCGCCAGTACGCTGGACTTCAGCGCGTGGGCCTCTGCCTCTCGGGAAGCATCTTGAGCCAACGCCACGTAATGAAACGCCACTGACAAAAGATAGAGGATGCATCCCGCTCCATATACCAGCCCCACTTTCGGCGTGAAGCGCGCATCCAGCCCTTGGAACCAGGGCAAAATCGACAAGAAATGTGCGAGCAGCTTTCCCATCCCGACCCAGAGAAGGCTCAGGAATAGCGCAGCACCAACGTGCGTTCCAATCAAATTGAGGATCGTCGACCTCTGGATCGGCCGGAATTTACAGGAGTACCACGCCGAGAGTGAAATGAATTGACCCAGGCCCGCCAGTGGAACCATCAAGACGGCGGTCTCGAGCCAGCCCATCCCACCCGTAGAAACGACCAGATAGATCAGCAGCGCGGAGACAGGTAGCCACGCGATCTTGTAGAGCCTCAGTCTGTTGCGGCGCGATGAAAGGGCGTCCATCCCGGCAAGCTCAGTTCTTGATCTCCACGCCGCCGAACACCGCAGCTCCCGTAAGGATGAGCGCTTTCCGTTTGGGTTCAGCGGAGTTTTCGGGGCGATAATTTCTCGTTTCGTCCACAAAACCACCGAAGATAGCCTGCCCGCGGGACACAATCTGCCAGTCCTCGGGCACGCGAATCTCAACACCACCGAACACCGCGTTGATCTCCAGATTCGCTTCGGATTCCTGCATTTTTGCATCACGCAGGTCGAGTTCGACACCGCCAAAAACAGCGTGGACATATCCACCGCGGAAATCAGGGCTGGTAATGCGGCGCTCGACGCCGCCAAAGATAGCGACCTCATTCAGTGTCGTCCGCAGATCTGCCTGCGATTCGCCCGGGCCCTTGCGGTTCGAGACGGATCGCTTCCGGGCTTGCAGGGAACTCCACATCACAAGGAAGCCCGCTCCGATGATGGCCAGCGGCCACATCTCACCCCAGCTGAAATGCGCAATCCCCAGGGTGTCCAACTGAAAAAGAACGCCCAAAATGACCAAAACGCCGCCAAAAACCCGGCCGGATTGGCAAGCAAGATTCCATACACCAATCAGGATCAGAATCATTGGCCAAAAACGATAGAGGTAGCTGGCGACGTGAATACCCATGTTGTCCAACAAGATCAGCAAGCCAACGAAGGCGATAATCCCGCCGGAGATCACGCCCCACTGCGGTGCACCCTGGCCGGATTTGCGCAGCCCTACGCCGACGATAATTCCGCCCCGGCTCGTTTTGTCCCGGCGTTCATCACCCATCAATGGTCTCCTTGAGCCGATACCGCAGAGCTCCCCGAGCAAGCGCCTTGCGGCCAGGGGTCCCTCCTGGCCAGCGGACGGAGCAGAACGGCGCCTGCGGCGATCAGGAGTAGCGGCCAGAATGATACCAAGATCTGCGTGAGACTCGACAAAAACTGGGCGTGGTCGAATGTATAGGCCTGCAGAGCATGCCACCCTGCCAGCCCGAGTGCAGGAAGCATGCCCGGGGCTTCCGCCCCAATGCAGACCACGCTGCTGACTTGAGCTGTGAGTCCGTCCAGATTGACGAAGAAGAAGTAGAGCCCGAGCGTGAGAGCGCCCGCCCCCAAAATGGATTTGCGGCTCTGAGAGGATGTCCGTCGGTATGTCATGTTGTGCTCCTGAAGGCGATTTCCTCGCCCCAACGCGAGAATAGGAGTTCGACAAGAGGGATGCATCCAAGATTCGGCGAAGAGGAACGATTCACCGGCGAATGGAGGCTCCGGGAAGGGGAATAGAGGAGGAGCGGGTCCGGGCCGAACCGAATCAAACTCGCCAGCCAGCCGTAGGGATGGACCGCGCTAGCAATGCAAGCTGAAAGGTGCGTTCCCGAGAAACGAGATTTACCTCTTTGTCGCAAGTAAGACCATCCAGGAGCTGTCTGACACAACTGCCTTCCGGCGTCTGCCCGGCCATCACGCGCACAATCAGGGCGGTCATGAGAGCATCTCGGCCCTAAAAATAAGATAAGAGCAAAATAAAATAAGAGCTTTGACAAATAAAATAAAATAAGAGCTCTTGCAAAACCGCGCCGATGGGAATAGGTTATGCGACACGCTTTGGGACAGCCCCTACATTTCTCACGTTCCCGAGTTGAGAGGAGATACGGAATGACCGCATCTGTGGGCAGAGCTAGCCACAAAAATGCCGAGCGATGGCGCTGGCTGCTGTATGTGGCGCTGGCGATAGTCGGTGCGTTGCTGACTTTCGTTGGGGCCCGGGCCCAGCAGAAGGCCACGGATGAAGCCAACTTCCGCAAGCTCATCGACAGCTTCTGCGCGGCTTGGAGCACGGGAACGGCGGAGGCTCCGGCGAAATTCTACGCCAAGGACAACGACCTGATTTTCTACGATGTCGCTCCCTTTGCGTACCACGGCTGGAAGGAATTTCATGACGGAGTGCAGAAGGAGTTTCTGGAGAATGCTTCGGAGATCAAGCTGACCGCCGGTAAGGATCTAAAGGTGAACCGCCGCGGCATGATCGCCTGGACCATCGTTCCGATGCATTTGACGGAAAAATCAAAGAACGGCAAGACTACTGAAATGGATCTCCGGTACACCGGTATTTGGGAGAAGCGCGGCGCCAGCTGGGTTCTGGTGCACGATCATCTCTCGGCGCCGGCAGCCGGAAGCTAGAGTCTTGACGAAGAGGGCCGGGCGATTCGGCCATTGAGCAAGAAATGATTAAGACGCTGCAGTATTACTGGAATGCTGCTCGGGGATATCGATTCAAGCCGTGGGAAAGCCCCTATGTGCGATGGCGCTTTGAGACTTTTCTCGGGAAAGAAGCCGCCGATCTTACCGCCGGGAAATTCTTTCACCTCGCCTGGAAGTACCGCGAGCATATGGAGCGCTTCGTGGACTGGGCCGCGGAAAGACGCCGGTTTCAGGGCCGGCGCCACGCCTGAAGCTCGAACACATACCTTCAACAAACTTGAATGACCCGCGCGTACCTCTCCGCCCGGAGGTATAATGCTGGTCAGGAGGAGGATCCATGGAAGAGCTGAAGATCCTCCAGAAGACGGAGCGTTTGCACGAGGCCCGTTGGTGGGAAGCGGAGCCAGGCGGGCGAGTTCACTGCTATCTTTGTCCACGGCATTGCCACATCCATCCCGGTCAGGCAGGATTCTGTTTCATTCGCACCAATCAAGACGGGAGGCTCTATAGCCTGGGATACGGCGCGCCTGCCGCCCTGCAAGTTGATCCCATCGAAAAGAAACCGCTGAATCATTTTCTGCCGGGCACGCGCGTCTTTAGTATGGGCACGGCGGGCTGCAACATGGGGTGCTTTTTCTGCCAGAACTGGGACATTTCGAAATCACGCTCAGATCAGGTGCGTTCGCAGCATGTTCCACCGGAAGATGTGCCGCTACTGGCCTTGCAATACGGCTGTGAGTCTATCGCCTTTACCTACAACGAACCGACCATCTGGGGCGAATACATCATCGACATTTGCAAAGCGGCCAGGAAATATGGCTTGAAAACGGTGATGGTCACCAATGGTTACATCACTTACGATGCCTTCCACGACATTTACGACCACATCGACGCGGCGAACGTCGACCTCAAGGCCTTTACCGAGAACTTCTACGGTAAGATCACACTGACGCATCTTCAGCCGGTGCTGGAGACGCTGGTGTGGCTGAAGAACGAAACGTCAGTCTGGTTCGAAATCACCAACCTAATCATTCCAACTCTGAATGACGATCCGGCAGAAACGCGGAAGCTCTCCGAATGGATTCTGACTCATCTAGGTCCGGACGTGCCGCTGCATTTCACTGCGTTTCACCCGGACTTCAAGCTGCAGGACAAGCCACGCACGCCGTCCAAGACGCTTGACCATGCACGGCAGGTCGCGCTCGACGTGGGCCTGCGGTACGTCTATGAAGGAAATATCTACAGCGATGGTGCGAACACCTATTGTCCCAAGTGCGAAGAACGGCTGGTCCAGCGCGCTTGGCACGATGTGACGGGGAATCGCATCAAGGATGGCGCCTGCCCGCAGTGTAGATTCACGATTTCCGGCGTTTGGACGAACGATGCGAGAGGGAAGGATTGGCCCAAGCCAGGTGTGGCCGCGACCGCAAAAAACTACGGCCATTTGAATCTGTAATGCTTACCGGTCATCGCGGATGAAAGTGATAGAAACCGGGCCCCACGCGCATAGCGTGATGCCACGCGACCGGAAGGGCCCACCAAACCAAAGTTCCCAAGATACTTTGCCCGAGAGCGAGAGGGAGAATGTTGCGCTCGCGCACGAACAGCCAGGACATGGCGACACCGCCTACACACGTGAGCGGAACAAGAACCGGATTCGGCCAATGAAGGGCGGCAAAGATCGTACCTGCAATCAGGGAAGCGCGCACGGCACTATCTGTTGCGGCAAAAAGACGATTGGTGACGTAGGAACTCAACCCCACTTGTTGGAGTAGGCAAAAAGCCAGGTAGCCAAAGAAATGTTTTGGAATCAAGAGATGGTTGAACGGGCGATGCAAACCACCAAGAACCAGCCCCAAAGAGCAAAGTCCGATGATGAATGGCACAAAGACGACAGCCGAACGTTTGGTCGCCTTCCAAAAATTATCCACCCTCCAGCCAAGCGTCTTGGGAGTGTCCTTGTGCAGCACAAAGCTGGTGGTCAGCCAAACGGGAAACACCATCCACGATGACCAAGTGGAAGTCTGAAGCTGCCAGATGTACCACCCAACGTAGCCGCAGAATGTAAGAACCTCAATCAAAGTCAGCGAACGCAGCGCGGTCCCGCTCATCGGTCTGCTATTCCGTGAGCAGCCCTTTGTCCGGATGGCTGAGATCGAGAAGCTGCAGCGCACTCTCAAAAAGTTGATCGATTTCTTTTTCGCTCACTTCGTGTGGGGCGAGCAGTTCCTTCAAGTCGAAGTCCGGAAATCCGCGGTTGGCTACGCGCGCCGGCAGAAGTTCCCGCAGACGGCGGGAATCGATGGATCCAAGTTCTCTGATTTCTTCAAAGACCACGCGCTGCAACGGATCTTCGAAGACCCTGGGATCAAGCAATTTGCAGATCTCGACGCGGGTCCCGCTCTTGATCAGTACCGAGCACAGGAAGCGCAAGGTGTTTCTCTCCAGTTGAAGTCCGTGGTCCGTTTCTTTTCTATGCATTCGAAAAGCTCTAAGCTCGTTTTGGTTCCGCTTTCATTCCGGAACGAGGGCGGCAACGGAAAAGCCTGTAATTGCCACGCGAGTCCCGGGCATCAAAGCTGGGCAATCTGCAATAGATGAGATGATACTAGCTTCAACGAGGTTGTGTTCGGGGGCGAACGAAATGGCGGAGAAACATCGAGTCGTCATTCTCGGTGGCGGATTCGGCGGTCTGGCTGCGGCTCAAAAGTTGAAGCGCGCTCCGGTCGAAGTTATATTGCTTGACCGGCGAAATTTTCATCTTTTTCAGCCATTGTTGTACCAGGTGGCCACTGGCTCGCTGTCACCGGGAGAAATTGCGGCTCCATTGCGCGGCGTGCTGAGCCGTCAGAAAAATACACGAGTCCTTCTGGGCGAGGGAGTGGACGCCGACCCACAGGCAAGACACGTTATTTTGCGGGACGGCGCAACTTTCGCTTACGACTCCCTGATTGTGGCGACGGGAACAGAGACCTCTTACTACGGCAATGATTCCTGGCGGGAGTGGGCGCCTAGCCTGAAGTCTGTCGAAGAAGCCACGGCGATCCGCCACAAGATATTGTATGCATTCGAACGCGCCGAGCGCGCTGCCATGCCGGAAGAAGCGAGCGCATGGCTTACATTCGTGATTGTTGGAGCCGGCGCCACTGGACTCGAGCTCTCCGGAGCGCTTGCGGAAATCGCCCGAGAAACGCTGCGGCACGATTTTCGAAAGATCGACCCGCAAAAGGCGCGGATCATTTTGATGGAAGGCGCACCAAGAGTCTTGGGCCCCTTTCCCGAGGATCTGTCGGCCAAGGCAGAGAAGCTAGTCACTCGGCTCGGCGTGGAAGTGATCAAGAGTGTGATGGTGACGAACATCGACGCGGGGGGCGTCACGTTCAAGCGCGGTGATTCGAGTGAGACCCTGCCGGCCAAGACTGTGCTCTGGGCTGGCGGCGTCATGGCCACTCCCTTTGGGTGGAAACTTGCCGAGCGCACGCGGGCGGAAACGGACCGGAGCGGCCGGATCAAAGTGACTCACGATCTGACCATTCCCCATTTCCCCAATATTTTCATCGTCGGCGATCTCGCGCACGCAGTCGACGAAAAGGGAAAACCACTTCCCGGTGTGGCGCAGGTCGCCATGCAGGGCGGAGCGTACGCGGCAAGAGTCATCCTTGCGCGTCTGGAAGGGAAGAGAGAGCCGCCGCCGTTCCGTTATTTTAACAAAGGGGAAATGGCGGTGATCGGCCGCGCCGCCGCGGTGGCAAATATTTTTGGCGTCCACGTTTCCGGACTGCTCGCGTGGTTGATGTGGCTGTTCATCCACCTGATCTATATCGTGGAGTTTCAGAGCCGCATCCTGGTTTTCGTCCAGTGGGGATTCGAATACTTGACGTTTAGCCGCGGCGCGCGCCTGATCACCGGAGAAGCTGTCACTAATTCGATTGATCAGCCAGATGCCAAGGGTAAAAGGAGCAACGGCAGCTAACTGGCGAGCCTGCTTAGCGCCCCAGAAACTTCTCGATCTTCTCGGCCTCGGGTTCTGCCAGTTCCAGATATTTGCGGGCATTTCGAATGTCTTGAGCCTGAAGCGCCGCTTGCGCTTTGGCAAGGTAAGTGCGCATCCGAGACTGCGCGGCAACAATGTCGCCGCGTAATTGCAGTCCATGCGCGTTTTGCTGCCGCTGGAGAGTGTCGAGGCTCGCGCTGATCGCCGTTTCGCGTCCGGAGAGCTGATCGGCTTGCCGGTCAAGTTCGGCTAGTTGATCTGCTTCCGACGGCGTGGGCGGCACGCTTGCGCCGCTCTCGTCTTGTTGGTGCCCCCTCACCGGCGAAGCTTGGCTTTCGGTGCTCGCAGGATTTTTGGCCGTGGCCGAACTCGCGGGTCCGGCGAGACCTTTCTTGTGAGCTCCACGGACTGGCTGAGCAGTCGGTGCTGGTGGAGATAGTTCTGCTGCCGTCGCGTTGAGTGCCGTACCTGGAATTTCTGCACTTGTGGCCAGGGGGGGCGTTGAAACGGGACCGGGGCCCACTGGTTCAAGACCGGCCGCGCCACCGTCCGTCGGTTTGGGCGAGGAATCCTTCGATGGAACGGCGGAGGTTCCATCCTTTGCGCGGGTTCGTAGCCAATGAGGCGCCGAGATTCCAGCCGCCATTAGAACCAAAAGTACGATCAGCGCACCCAGCCCGATATATAAACCGCGATGCGGCTGGCCGCTGCGCTGCGGAAAAGGTACCGGCGCATCTTGGGGCACTTGTGCCGATTCCGGAGAGACTCGCGAGTCAATGTTCTCGGTCAAGAGAACCGTGGCCTCCTTGCGGACAGGCACTTCTGCTCCTGGACTTGATTGCACCGCCGAAAGAGCCTGGGTGGCCTCGCGCGCGACTCTGTTGTTACGTGCGGCGGTTTCGACCGCCTCCAAAAATGAATCCGCGGACTGAAATCGTTTTGCTGGATCCTTCTCCATGGCCTTCAAAATGATTTTGCTCACCGCCTCCGGCAAGTCCGGCTTCACTTCAACCGGTGGTTTCGGCAATTCCAGCAGGTGCGCCTGCAGAATGGAAAAGTGGCTATCGACCAGGAACGGTCTTTGGCCTGTGACCATCTCGTACAACGACACGCCGAGCGAGTACAGATCGGAACGCGCATCAACGGGCGCGCATTTGACTTGTTCCGGTGACATGTAGCTTAGGGAACCCAGCGTAGTGCCGGTCATCGTCAACCCCATGTCTGGCCCGGAGCGTGCGATGCCGAAGTCCATGAGCTTTGTGATGCCTTCCGGAGTCAGCATCATATTCGAGGGCTTGATGTCCCTATGGACGACTTGCCGTTTGTGCGCGTAGCTCAGGGCAGCCAGCACTTGACTCACATAGTTGAGCGCCTGGCCGAGAGGAATCACTCCTTGTTCCACGCGGGCGCTCAGGGTGATGCCTTCGACGTACTCCATGATCATAACTAATTGGTTGTCTATGGTAAGCGCAGTCCGCAACGCCGCGATGTTCGGGTGGCTCAGGCTCGCCAGCACCTTGATTTCGCGTAAGAATCGGCCGGCCAGAGCTTTCTGGTCTCCCGGGTTCGGGAGAAGGACTTTCATGGCTTCGATGCGGTCCGATAGAACGTTTCGCACTTTGTAGACCGTCCCCATGCCACCGGCGCCGAGCACTCCGAGGATCTCGTAGTCACCCTTTCGCATTCCGATAATGTCTTCGCTCATTTCAACACTCTTTCAGAGCCCGATTCTCCATTGGGCCCTTATCATTCCAACCGATGGCCAGTCTGGGCAGCCAGATGACTGCGCATTCACAGAGTTTTGCAGGACACTGCCCGGAACAATCGCCGATGGCCTAAGGATACTGCAAGTCTTGTTCATGGAAAACAAGGAATGGCCGCCGGTCGAGGCCAGCTCAGCTTCCTAGAGGAGTGGTCTGCGAGCCAGCAGTTCTCCGATGGCGAAAGGCTTCACAACGTCGTCCGCCCCCCCAATCCAGGGCGACGACCTGGTCATGTTCCGAGCAGCGGACCGTAACCAAGGGTAGTGGGTCCTTCAAAGGACCATCGAATCTTGCTGCAAGCCTCAAGCCCACTCATGCCCGACATGTTCACATCCAAAGGAATCAGATCGGGGCGCTGTCGATGCCGGCGCAAGTGCAGCAAGGTCACCATCTATGCTGGCTATACGCACGCGAACAAATTGGGTACAGCACTCATCACTTATGCGAGCCAAATCTAGTTTGCTGCACGGATTTCTCTGGGAGTGCCCAAGCGAACAACGCCCCATCACTTGCCACAATTACGTACTGCCGACCATCAAGTTCATACGTGATTGGGGAGTTTCCCACATGTCCAATGAACGAATGCCAGAGGGTTGCACCGTCGGTGGTTCGCAGGGCCATGACACTGCGGACGGAATCGCCAGTGAAGATGAGACCCGAATCTGTCGTAAGAACTCCCGCCGCTGCACCGCCACCCCCAAGATCGTGGTTCCAGCGGATTTTCCCGGTTTGATAATCGATCGCTCGCAGCACTGCTTTTCCGAAGACTTCGTAGTCTGCGCCGCCCCAGCCAACTGTACCGTGTTCCGGCTTAGAAAAATAAATACCGTAGGCGTCCCGCGAACTAACGACTAGCAAACCGGTCCTGGCATCAAAACTAGGCGAACGATAATTCGTCGCTCCGCCCTCATCGGGCGAAACCAAACGACCATCCCGGGCAGGATCCTTTGCGGCGTTGCGAATTGGACGGCCGTCCTTATCAACGCCGCTGGACCAATTAACCGCGGCGAAAGTACTCGTCAACAGACTCTTCCCGTTGGTGCGATCGAGCACGAAGAAATAACCATTGCGGGAAGCTTGCAACAACATCTTCCTGGGCGAACCGTTGAAGGCCCCATCCACGAGAACTGGAACCTCAACGGCATCCCAGTCATGCGTGTCATGAGGTGAGGGCTGAAATCCCCAGACGAGTTTCCCCGTATCAGGGTTCAGCGCAACGATGCTGCAGGTCCAGGGATTGTCGCCTGGGCGGAGCTGTGCCGCCAGTACCGGTGTAGGATTTCCCGTGCCCACGAACACCAGATTCGACTCCGGATCATACGTTCCCGTAATCCACATATTGCCGCCGGTGGCACCGCCACTTGAGGAGCCCGGAGTGCCGGGCGAAGGCGTGCTGTAAAACGTCCACTGCACCTGACCTGTTTCCGCGTCAAGCGATTTCAGCATTCCGGGGATGTTGTCAAAATCTCCCGAAAGTCCTACCAGCACGTGATCGTGCACGATAAGCGGCGCCACCGATGACCAATAGCCCTCCTTTACGTCAGCTAAAACGACGTTCCATCTCACCGTCCCGTCTCGTGCATTCAGGCAGACGACGTGATTATCGGGGGTAGCGAAATATACAGAGTCTTTGTACAAAGCAACGCCTCGATTGCCGATGTGAGAACCCTCGTTCGGCGGATAGTTGTAGTGCCAGACCCTGGAACCCGTCCGGGCATCAACAGCCCAAACGTGATCGGGTATCGATACATATAAAATGCCACCGGCGACAATTGGAGAAGACTTGATTTGCGTTGTCTGGCCTGTTTGAAAGGCCCAGGCGAGTGTGAGTTCGTGAACGTTCGCTGGAGTAATCTGACTCAAGTGGCTGTGACGCTGGCCGGAGTAATCGCCATGGTATATCGGCCAACTATCAGATGTCGGCTTTAGGAGCGTAGCGGAATCGATTCCTTGGGCAGATGCGCGGCCGCAAAACGCTGACGCCAGAACTAGCACCGCAGCGAGAGGGAAAATCTCCCTTACCAGCTTCATTCTTGCGCCACCTCATGAGAGAAGCATCCGACATCAACGCTTGGCTAGTCTCTTCACCATCGACAGCCTTATGCTGCTCTAGCGCAATGTCTGGAGGTACGCCAAAACATTGTGCATATCTTCGTCGGTATACTTTCCTAATTGCTCGATGTGCGCATCGAGCGGATTCATCACCGTGAATTTCACCCGAGTGACAGGCCAGGACCGATACCATCCGGATGGATCGGTCAGCGCGATCGTGAATTCATCGCGGTATGCCAATTTTCCAGTTACGGCTTCGCCTGAGGGAAGCGTGACGGTAGCAGTTGGAATCGCCTTACTGGGCTCAGCAAGGCGTCCGTCGCCTGGCGAAGACTCGGCGGCGCGTCCGTTCTCTCGGTAGAGCATGCGCTTCAGAAGTTCTAATCCTTGGAGCTTGCCAGCGATGCCCGCAAGGTCGCCGCTAGGAGAATGACATTTGGCACATCCGCCAGCGCCGTTGAAATACCGCATCCCAGCTTCGGCGTTTCCGGTCTGGAGATCGCTGACGTCAACCGTACGTCGCCGGCCTTCCTTGGCTTTCACCTTCCGATCATAGATGAATGCAACTAACGCCGCTAGTTGCTGCTCGTCGACGTGATCAAATGCCGGCATTCCTTTGCCAAGCCGCCCGTTCCGGACCACCTCGCCGATTTTTTCTCCGTGCACGTCTTGCTCAACAAGTGCCGAGGCCATCAGGTCCGGACCGCTTTCGCCACCTCCCGCATCGCGTCCGTGGCAGAAACTGCATTGTGCGGCGAACAGAGTTCTACCAGCTTGTATCTGATCGAGCGGATATGACCGTGAATTGGCGCTTTGAGACGCTGCCTGCGTAGTTTGGCTTCGTTCCTTTCCAATCTCTTCAGTTGGCGCGGGGTTGGCGGGGTCGTGGCGCGTTTCTCCTTGTTGACTCTCACTCTGGCGAGCGGAACCCCGGCTAACGGTGCGTCCACCAGTAGATCCATGGGCAGCAACGGTATGCTTCTCCGTTCCTTGGGTCTCCCGATCGTGAACAAATGCAACGACTGCGGTCAGTTCATCATTATTGAGGTTAAATGAGGGCATTCCCTTGTCCGGCCGTCCATTCCAAACGACAAGTCCAATTTTGTCACCTTGCACGTCTTGAGCAACCAGCGCCGAGGCGATCAGGTTCGGACCAAGCCCGCTACCCCCGGCGGCGTTACGTCCATGGCAGACGCCGCATCGAGCAGAGAACAGTTCTTGACCAGCTTGTATCTGTTCCAGTGGGGCGGAGCCAGATGTAGCGGAGGCCGAGTCTTGGCCGTTACGACTCTGTGCGTAGGAGTGAGCTGCGATGCAGATGACCACGACAAGTACGAGCCCGCATCTGCTTCTTGCACGTAAGCTGTAGAGAAGCAAAGAAATCATGTTGCAAATCCCAAGTCGTTGAATTGGATTATTTGTCTTGCACCCATCACACTACATCTCACGTCATTTCCTTGTACAGGAGCAATCTTACAATTTCGATATTACCTTGCCGGGGTATGTGGCCGTGGTAGGAAATTCCTACTTGGGGCGATTCATGACAAGCCGAGAGGGAACGCTCGAATATCTGACAACTACGAAGATCGGTGAGAAGGGGCAACTCACCGTCCCAAAGCAGTTTCGCAAGGACCTTGGCTTGAGAACGGGTGCGCCCTTTGCCGTGCTGCGTTTAGGTCGGGGTTGCCTTCTTTGACCTCGGCCCTCCCATGTGTTTCCCCTGAAAGCCTTTACTCCCATCGCAGAATGTCCTCGATGCGGAGACTACCAGAGGATAATCGTTGTGGTCCGCTTTGACCCACCCGGGGGAGGATGTTGCTATCGACGAGGTACGCCGTCCCTGCCATCTAGCCGTTCCTCATAGAAGCTTTCGCAGCGAGAAGCTTTCAGTCGGCACGAGGAGGCAATAAAGTGGATAGGGCACGGACTCGAACACGATACTCGTGTACACGGTCTACGTATGAAAACCATCATCCTTAGTGCGGATGTACAGCTGATCGAGCAGGCGCGCCTGTTGGCCAAATCCCGGCACAACACGCTCAACGCCATGTGCTCAACACTCTTTCTTCGAGGACAAACAGAAGCTCATGCGCATGGTCCTGGACAAGGTCGTGGTCAAGGACTGGCGAGTTGATGTGCGCTACAACATTCCGCATTCTCGACCTGCCGCCCCGAGGGAAGAGAAAGTGTCAACCAATTTCGATTTGTGTAACGCACGTCATGAATCAGGCCTTGTATCGGAGTCGGACCATCCCCTGTGCCGGAACGCAAGTCTACGCATCCTGTTACCGTTCGGAATGGTTGAGCAAGATCACCGAAGGCGGGGTGCGCCGGCGAGCGGAACTCTACGACCAGCAACTCGACGCGCTACGGTTTTTGCCCCATCAAGCGCGGAAAGAGCTGTTGGTCGAGGCTGGGAAGCATAGCCCAGCGAAGTTGCTACCGTGCTCGTGCATGCGCCTTGCCCCTTCGCGCTTCCGATACAACACTAAGAGTTATCGGGACTTAGCAGCCAGACTGGAGGCGACTCACAGGCCGGGAACTCCTCAGGGCGGCGAAAGCTCTACGCCCACCAGGCCTGTCTTCGCGCTGGCCAGCGCACGGAACCTTTTCCACTATCCGCAGTATTCACTCTTTGTAAGGGCAACTACGCCGTTTAGGACCATAAATCGGCGATGACTTTGGCTCCCGACGAGGATCTGATGCTCCAAGTGCGCGATGGCGCGGGCGAAACGCTAGGCGTGTTGTTTGATCGCTACCAAACGCCGCTCTTCAATTTCTATTCGAAGTTGACGGGCGACCGGACGC
>WNFS01000707.1_pt1 | contig 42325 bp, 38 predicted proteins | sample 5400141 | NCBI WGS metagenome assembly WNFS01 (sample SAMN13153358, study PRJNA577476) | soil metagenome | isolation source: 60 cm saprolite under Madrone tree | place: USA:California | collected 2016-06-14
TGTCGCGGATTACGAAGCCAACCACCGGCTGGGCGGAGATTCACGGCCGCGTCGGCTCACTCCTCGAGGTGGGCACCGGCTTTCATCCAGAACTGACCGGGCGCGAAAACGCCTTTCTCAGCGGCGCCATCCTGGGCATGAAAAAGAAGGAGATCGAGCGCAAATTCGATGAAATCGTGGCGTTCGCGGAGCTGGAGAAGTTCATCGATACGCCGGTGAAGCACTATTCGAGCGGCATGTACGTGCGCTTGGCGTTTGCCGTGGCGGCGCATCTGGAGCCGGAGATACTTCTGGTAGATGAAGTCCTCGCCGTCGGCGACCTCAATTTTCAGAAAAAGTGCCTCGGCAAAATGGGCGACGTCGCCCGCGCCGGGCGTACCGTCGTCTTAGTAAGTCACCAAATGAATCAGATTCGGCGGCTGGCCCATCGTGTTGTTTGGGTCGATAGCGGCGAAGTACGTCAAGATGGGCGCGCCCACGAGGTCGTCTCTGCGTATGAGGACGTAATGGCCCGTGGGAGTGATGACGAGCAGGACCGAAGCAGAGCGGTCGGAGCCCGCTTTCTTACCTGGGAGCTCGATGGACCCGAAGTTCAAGATTTGCACACTCTCAGTACGCTTGGTGCGTTCACGATTCGGTTCAGAGCAAGGATCAACCGACGAGTTGAACTCGGGCACCACGGAATCGCCCTGTTCAACAATGACGGGCAGCTTATGTGGGGCCACGCGCACGATGCGCTGGAGTTGCAACCAGGTGAATACGAATTCAGTTACGCATTTCCTTTCCTTCCGGTGCGTCCGGGTCTCTACAATTGGCGTGTCAGCCTGTACGACGCGGGGGAATTAATAGATTCCTGGGATTGCGCGCCACAAATGGTTGTCGCGACCGAGCCCTTCGGACATTTCAAAGACGAGTGGGTGGGATTGTTAAATCTTTCGACGGATTTTCGCTTAACGCGGCAATCAGGAGACGGCATCGCTGAATGAATCGCCCCGCGAACCAAGGCAGCGCGGAGATTCTGCGCTGGGCCGCGTCACTTCCAAAACGAGGCGCTCGAAAGATTCTGCGTGAAGTTCGCGCCGCACTGGAACCCTCCAACATTCAGCGCTTGCAGCGCAAGATAGCCCTTCCCGTACGCAATGCCGTCCTGCGCCACAGACCCATCAGCACACCCCTCGCCGGCCACACGATCAAACTCGCTCCCGAAGGAGCCATTGCCGCCGGAATCTGGTCCGGCGCCAATTTCGAGCCAGGCGAGCTCGCTTTGGTTTCCAGCCTTCTGGCCCCTGACTCGGTCTTTCTCGATGTTGGCGCGAACGTTGGCGTTTATTCGCTTCTCGCTTCCAAGGTCGCGCCGTCCGCGAGGATTTTTGCCTTCGAGCCCGCGCGGAAGACCTTCGGCCTGCTCTCCCGCAATCTTCAACTCAACAATGCCAGCAACGTCACGCCGATCCATCTCGCGCTGGGAAATTCCTCCGGGGAGGCCAGCTTGAACCTGAATGTTCCCGGCAAGGACGGCCTCAATACCATAGGCGTACTCTCGCATCCTGATACAGAGGCCGCAGGACAAGAGACCGTATCCATCACGACCCTCGATGACTATCTTCGGTCTGCTTCTATCGATCGTGTGGACCTTATGAAAGTGGACGCCGAGGGCGCAGAGCTTTCGATTTTTGAAGGGGCCAGCGGCCTGCTTGAGCGGCCCGATGCTCCTGCGATTTTGTACGAAGCCTTCTCTTTCATTACGCGCGGCTTTGCTTATCACCCGGTCGAGATCTTCTGGCTCCTCGACCGCTATGGATTTTCTTGCTTCACGCTCAATTCCGAAAGCGGCAAGCTCGGTGTTCCCCCTGCGTCGCATGCTTACGACTCGATGATTCTTGCGGTCAAGCCCTCGCACCCGGCATACAAGACGATTGAGGAACTCGCTCGTTGAAAACCGCGCTCATCAAGCAGGTCTACGATGTTTTCGGCCCTTGGTCCGGGTTTCTGTGGAAGGATATGTCTCCGCAGAAAATCCTGAAAGTCTGGCCCGTCAAGGCCGTCTACTGGGAGCTCACCTGCATCCTCCAGGCCGATTGGTACATTATTCCGCAAATCCTCGAAGGCGATTACATTCGCGATGTCACGCGCCACCCGGGCCACACTCAGATCATCGAGAAATACACGAGCAATATCGTCCCTCTCGAAAAGGTTCCATTCTCGGAGTACGACCTCGTGATCACGATTGATCCCATTCTTCAGCCTCCCAAAAATTCGCGCACGCTCTTCGCCTACTACGCTCAGGAACATTGGGACCGCCTCTACAAGGAATCCATGCAGAAGCCTTATTCCGGCTACGACCTCTTTCTCGACCACATGATGGACGCGCCCGCAGAGCTGCGCCAGCTTCCACAGTCTCTTGCTTTCCCGTATATCCACGATACTCAGGTCATTCGTTCCTGTTTTTCGTCACCTCTGCAAGAAGCTGCTTGGGTAGATTGGCGAACCCTGATGACCCTCGCCGTAAGAGCGTTTGGAGAGGCTCCGGGTCCTGAGGCCGCCGCCGCCGCAAACCGCCTCGAAAAGGCGATGAACATCGAGATTCGCTGCCGCACCCTGAGACAGACGAAAGACTGGGGCCTTCATGACCCGCCCCGTTGGAGCGATACCGCAGAGTATTTCCGTGAGCTGGCAGAGTGCAGATATTACGTCGCTGTGGGCGAAATAGCCGGTGCTGGTCAGGGCCTCGCCGAGGCCGCTGCCCTTGGCTGTCTCTGCATCGGCCAAGCCGACAAGGCTTATCATCGCCTTATATCCCATCCCTCGTGCCTCTGCGAGGATATCGCCCAGATGCCCGCTAAATTTCGCGACCTCGCGGCCAGCCCGGAGCTGCAGAAGGAAGTTCTCGCTTGGCAGGACGAGAATCTTGCAAGACACTTTCTCAGGGGTCCACTAGACGCCCTCGCAACCGCAGTCGAAATGAAAAGGAAGAGCTAGCTTGTTAGACCGATTTAGGTCGCGATTGAAGCAGGCGATTGCAATCGTCCCCGTGCCCATTCGATTGCCGTTTGGCGCTTGGTGGATTGCGCGAGACGATCATATTGGGCGACCGATTCGGGAGGGCCGGTTTGAGAACGCCGAATTCTCCTTTGTCGACAGGTTTCTTCGGCCAGGCATGACCGTTTTAGACATTGGCGCGCACCACGGCTTTTACACTCTCCTCGCCTGGAAACGTGTTGGTCCACACGGCAGGGTATTTTCATTCGAGCCTTCGCCCCGCGAGAGAAAGGCCCTTCTTCGTCATGTGAAAATCAATCGTTGCGGAAACGTGACTGTCGAGGGACTGGCCTTGGGTAGTGAGAGCGAGGACGCCGAGCTATTCGTTGTGCAGGGCGCTCAGACGGGATGCAATAGCCTGCGAAAGCCTGCAGCCGACGTTGCCGGCGCTCTCAGCCCTGCTCAAGTTCACGTAGTCAGGCTCGACGATTGGATCGCAAGTAGAAAAATTGCCACCATTGATTTCGTCAAGCTTGACGTGGAAGGCGGCGAGCTCGACGTTCTCAAGGGCGCACAAGTGCTTCTGAACTCCAGGCCTCGCCCGGTGATTCTCGCCGAAGTCCAGGACGTCCGAACGCTGCCGTGGGGCTATCGCGCCAACGAGATCATCCGGTATTTAAGGAATCAGGGCTACCGATGGTTCCGCCTGCTGCCGAGCGGTTTACTCGATGAGCTTGACGAGACCCCCGAGGAAGTTGAGGGAAATTTTGTGGCATGTCCAGGTGAGTCCATCACGGCGCATGAAAGCATCTCAGGAAGGAGACCGTGTTGAGTCAAGCGTCCGTTTTCGACCAGAAGCACTATCAAGATATGGACATGGCCCGTGAGCGAGTGCTCCGGCAGCTAGTCACAGAGCTGCGGCCGCTTCTTGGCACTCGCAAACCAACCGCTATCGACATAGCTTGTGGACTGGGACACCATTCGAACGTTATTTTTGATCTCGGCTTTGACGTGCTCGGCGTAGATGCCCGCGCGGCAAACGTCGAGGAATCGCGCCGTCGCTTTCCCCATTTAAAGTTTGAAATAGCCGACGCGGAAGATCCTGCGCTCTGCAAGCTCGGAGGCTTTGACCTGGTGTTGTGTCTCGGCCTTCTCTATCACTTGGAAAACCCCTTCAGGGCAATCCGAAGCCTATCGGCGATGGCCTCGAAACTAGTTATGGTGGAGAGCATGTGTTATCCGAGCACGGAGCCTGTCCTCGTACTGATGGACGAAAATGAGAGTCCAGACCAAGGAATAAACTACGTGGCCTACTATCCATCCGAAGCTGCGTTGGTAAAGATGTTGCTGCAGGCGGGCCTGTCCCATTTCTACCTGCCTGTAGAAATGCCGGACCATCCCGCCTACGTGGAAGACGAGATGGGTTTTCGCAAGAGAACTTTCTTGGTCGCGTCCAGGTTGCCAATTAATTCAGTTCGCCTGCGTCCTTGGCCAGACCCCAGCCCGGTCACACATCCTTGGGATAACATGGCGCCGCTTTATCCTATCCGTGGGAAAACCGGACTCGTTTATACTTACCTTGAACGGATTTTGCACGGGAAGTTGCGGAAGCGTAAGCCGAGCTACGTTATCAAGACTTAATCAGCATGGATCTCATTTATCTCCTCAAGGAACTGAAGAACTTCCGCAAGACCGGGGTGCCATCCGACTCCAAGGGCGCCGCCTGGAAAACGCCATTCGAGGCGCTGCGGAAAAAGTGGGTTCAAGTTCCTACCGGCGTGTTCGCTTCTGAAAAGACCAGCAGATTAATCACACTCTCGGATGAAGAACTGCTCGCGGAGTGGGAAAAGGCTCGTCGGGACATCACAACTGGACCCGAGTTCGCCCACCGCGGCTGGTATCACGCCCTTTACGCGGACGGGATGCAGGGCAAGAAAGTCATGGATATTGGCAGCGGTTTCGGGGTTGACAGCATTACTTTCGCGCAGCGTGGCGCGAGGCTGACGTTTGTCGATCTGGTCGAGAGCAATCTCAAAGTTCTTGAGCGCCTCTGCAAGATCATCGGTCTCAATGAAGTCGGATTCGTTTTCTTGGAAGATCTTGAATCACTAAGGCCCCTCGACACGGACTACGACGTTATCATGGCCATGGGCTCCCTGCATCACGCTCCCAGCGACATCTTGAAGCCGGAATATCAGGAACTTCGGCGGCATTTGAAGGTCGGTGGCCGCTGGCTCCAACTCGCTTATCCCCGGAGCCGCTGGATTCGCGAGGGTCGGGAACCCTTTAGCAAGTGGGGGGTGATCACCGACGGCCCGGGAACACCATGGTCGGAGTGGATGGAGCCCGAAAAACTAATGGGCTTGCTTGCGCCGGCGAGGTTTGATCTGGTCCTGTACCAGGAATTTCATCAAGGTTATCTCAATTGGTTCGATCTGCTGTATCGCGGTACGTCTGACGCACACTTATGACGCTACCGCGCATCTCCCTCGTCACTCCGGTTTACAACTCTACTAAATATATCGAGCAAACGATTCAATCAGTCCTCGCCCAGAATTATCCCAACCTCGAATACCTCATCATTGACGGTGGTTCGACGGACGGCTCTGTCGACATCATTCGCAAATACGAGTCGCAAATCTCGGGATGGCTCAGCGAACCGGACAACGGGATGTATGACGCCATCAACAAAGGTTTTGCTCGGGCTTCCGGAGAAATCATGGGCTGGATCAGTGCCACGGATCAGCTTCACACGGGCGGACTTGCTGTGGTTGGCAGCGTCTTCCGCGACCTCCCGCAAGTGGAATGGATCACCGGCCGCCCCACTGGCTTCAACGAAGAAGGAATGACCGTCCTCGTCCTTGATCTGCCCCGCTGGTCGCGCTATCGATTCCTCGCTGGCGCCAACCGCTACATCCAGCAGGAATCCACGTTTTGGCGCCGCAGTTTGTGGGGAAAAGCCGGCTCTCGCCTGGATTCGTCACAGCGCGTCGTTGGCGATTTCGAGCTTTGGCTCCGATTTTTTCGCTATGCCCAGATCTACACCGTCGATGCGCTGATCGGCGGGTACCGGGTGCATTCCGGTCAGTTGTCATTTCAAGACGTGGAGGCCAATCACCGCATCCACGACGAATATGTCGCCACCGAACTAGCCGCCACTCCCGGCTTACACTCCGTCAGACTTTTCCGCCGTCTCACCACGTTCGCCCAAGCCGTCCCCAAGCTCCGCGGCCTCTGGAACCGCACCGTCCTCCGAGCCCTCTACCGCCTCCCCGGCCCCGATCTTCCGCCCATCATCTGCTTCCATTCTGGCACCTGGACGCTGTAGAATATGTTCCCCCAGCTGAGGGGTTCTGTATGGCCAGACACCTAACTAACGCTCACCCTCTTATTTGCCCCAATTGCGGCAGCGACAGGATTCGACGCTCGATCAGAAAGGGCGCTGAAGATTGGATTCATCACCATCTGCTATTTAAAAACCCCTATCATTGCGGGGCCTGCGATGAGCGTTTCTTCCGTTCCCGTTTCGTGCACCATGACAAGAGAGAGACGCACCAACTAAGTACCAGTTGACTACGTACCCTGGATTAAGACGCATTGCTCCGTCCTCCGTTTCCGCTATTCTGGACCGGTGCTGACGCTTTTCACCATCCCGAAGGCCTTCCGGGGACACATCAACGTGATCCAGCGGAACGCGATCCGGTCCTGGGTCCGCCTCGATCCTGAAATTGAAATTATCCTGTTCGGCAGCGACGAAGGTACTGGCGAAGTCGCGCGGGAATTCGGCCTTCGCCATGAACCGGACGTGGAGCGCAATGAATTTGGCACCTACTTCGTTAACTCCGTCTTCGCCAAGGCCCAATCCCTCGCCCGCCACGATATCGTTTGCTACATCAACGGCGACATCATCCTGTTGGACGACTTCTGTCGTGCCCTCGAACGGGTCAAGGCTGCGCGTCCCGAATTCCTCATGGTTGGCCGGCGGACCGACGTCGATATCGTTAAGCACTTACCGTTTGACAGCGCCAGTTGGCAAGAGGAGTTACGGGAGTTCACTCGGCAACACGGAAAGTTGAGAACGCCGAATTGGATCGATTACTTCGCCTTCTCGCGCGGCCTCTACGGTCCCGATCTGCCTCCATTCGCCATAGGGCGCACCTTTTGGGATGGCTGGCTCGTCTGGAAGGCGTTGGATTCGAAAAAGCCCGTCGTGGATGCTTCTCATGTTGTCCTCGCGGTCCATCAGAACCATGATTATGATCACCATCCTCAGAGTCATTCGGGGGTGTGGAAGGGCGAGGAGGCTGGTCGAAACGCTCAATTGGCAGGTGGATGGAAAAACCTGCGAACCACCGCGCACGCCACCGAAAAACTACGCGCGTACGGATTGAAATCGAACACCTTGAGGCACTGGACAGAATTCAAACGCCGCATTCGGGCAGGGGGACGTTTTCTGCTGTTCGACATTTGGCAGCCCGTCTGGTTTGGTTTTCTCGGCCTCACCCGTCCTCTGCGTAACGCCCTCGGCTTCCGCACTCGTCAGTAACTCTTTCCCAAGGCTTGCCCTCGCGATAAGATGTTCAGCGGTTTCCTCTGGAGGCGTATGCCATCGTCTATCTCGGTTATCGGTATCGGCAAGCTCGGAGCACCCATGGCGGCCTGTTTCGCCGCCCGTGGTTTTCAGGTTAAGGCTGTGGACCTCAACTCACGGAAAGTGAGTGACATCAACAGCGGGGTCGCCCCTGTCCACGAACCGGGCCTCGAAGAATTGATCCGCGAATCCGGGAGCCGCCTTCGGGCAAGCGAAAACATCCCGGAAGCGGTCAACAATTCTGACGTTACGTTCGTGGTCGTTGGCACTCCGAGTGATACGAGCGGAGGATTCTCCCTGCAGTATGTTCTGCCCACTTGCGAGGCCGTCGGACGCGCCATCGCCACCAAGAAGTCGTTTCATCTCGTAGTACTGACCAGTACGGTCATGCCTGGTTCTACCGGAGGCGCGGTCCTGGCCGCGCTCGAACGCGCTAGCCGCAAGCGCTGTGGAACTGATTTTGGGCTCTGTTATAACCCGGAGTTCATCGCCCTCGGTACGGTCATCCGCGATTTTTATAACCCCGATTTTCTTCTGATAGGAGAATCAGATCCGCGCTCAGGAGAAATGTTGGCAGACATCTACAAAAAGGTCTGCAAGAACTCTCCCTCTATTGCTCGCATGAATTTCATCAACGCGGAAATTACCAAGCTCGCTGTCAACACATACATCACTACGAAAATCAGTTATGCCAATATGCTCGCGCGCCTTTGCGAGAAGCTGCCCGAAGCCGACGTCAATGTCGTCACTGACGCCCTGGGACTTGATACTCGTATTGGTGCCAAATATTTGAAAGGCGCCGTGAGTTATGGTGGTCCCTGCTTCCCTCGCGACAATCGCGCTCTGGCTGCTCTGGCCTCCCGTGTGGGCGCTTCTTCCGGCCTCGCAGAAGCCACTGATATGTTCAATCGCGCCCAGATCAAATTGCTCGCGGAAACCATAAAGGGCCATCATTCAGAAGGAGAAGCCATCGGCATCCTTGGCCTCACCTATAAGCCCAATACCGACGTCGTTGAGGAATCCTTCGGCCTCTTGCTCGCGCAGGAACTTTCCTCCGCTAATCTGGAGGTAATTGTTTTCGATCCCTCTACGGATGCCGCACGCGCTCTGACCAACTTCAAGAACGTGCGTGTCGCCGCTTCTGCACAGGTATGCATCGCCGCCTCGGGTGTTGTTGTCCTCGCAACCCCTTGGAAAGAATTCCGCGAACTCCGCGCCAATCTATGGGCCCGCGACGATTCCTGTCGAGTCGTAATTGACTGTTGGCGTGCGCTTACGCACCTGGACGGCACCGATGGCGTTCACTACATCAAGCTCGGATTCGGTGGCAGCGCCGAGAAACCTGTTGGCGTCTCTTCCAGCGCCGACTAGCGCCTCGTCTCATCGTGAAACGTCTGATCCATTCCTTTTTTAGACTGTTTGGCTACCGGGTTGTTCGGATCCAGGATGGTCCCCGGGCAAGCGATGGCCTAAATCTTTTCTTTTCCTCGCTTCAACGGCTCGGCTTTTCGCCCAAATACATCATTGACATCGGCGCGAATCGTGGAATCTGGACGCGTGAAGCGCTCAAGTATTTTCCGGACGCGCGCTACACACTTGTCGAGCCGCAGGATCACCTGAAGAGCCATGTTCAGGATCTCCTCGATCGCGGCGGAAAGATTCAATGGATCAACGCAGGAGTGGGCGACAAATCAGGCGTAATGCCAATGGCCATCTCGTCCCGAGACGACAGCAGCACGTTCGTGCTCACCGATCGCCACGGTCAGACCACCGGCTCTCAACAAATGATGATCGAGGTGAAGACACTCAATGAAATCTTCTCTTCCAGCACCGCGGGTCCGCCCGACCTAGTTAAGATCGACGCGGAAGGATTTGATCTCAATGTGCTTCGCGGAGCTTCCAGCCTGCTTGGCAAAACCGACATTTTTCTGGCGGAAGCCGAGGTTTGCGGCAACTACGATAACAGTGTCGCGGAAGTCGTCAAGTTTATGGCAGCCGCCGGATACCGTCTCATCGACATCACGGATCTCAATCGCAGCCCCAAACACGGCGTCCTCTGGCTGTGCGAACTCGCGTTCATCCGAAATGCCAGTCCCCTCTTTAGCGCGGTCTCTTCCTATGAATAGCCTGCCTTTGCGGATTCGAGACAGGCTGCTCAACCGCCGAGCGTTTCAACTTAGTCGTCGCGCTTTCGCCGCTCGGTCGCTGGCCAGAAGGAATATAGTAGAGTCAAAGAGCTATGAAGAGTTGTTACGGTTTTCGATATTTTCGCGGCGACGAAAGTTCGGGAGGAAGACCACGCGTGACACAAGCGGAAACGTTCTGGACTGAGAAAACAGTATTTGTGACGGGGGGACGTCGTTCATCGGCTCGACACTGACGGATCATCTCCTCGCGCGCGGCGCTGGAAGAGTTCGCATAGTCGACGATCTGAGCAGCGGCCACCTGGACAACCTTCGCGGACACCCTGGCACCGGCGAAGTTGATTTTCTACAAGCGGATTTGCCCGAACCGGGAGTGGCGCGTGCAGCGATGCAGGACGTGGACACAGTCTTTCATTTGGCGGCGGATCATGGCGGGCGTGGCTATGTCGATCTCCATCAGGCTGGACCGGCGTCCAATTTCTTTCTGGAAGGGCTGGTTTTTGCGGAAGCCCTGAAGTCCAAAGTGAAGAAAGTGGTGTTTGGGCAGCGCTTCCTGTCGCTACTTCACAGTGTATGGCCCGCGCGGCGTGGAAAACCACGCAGTGATCGCAATGATTGCACGCGCATTTCTGCGACTGAATCCGTTTGAAGTCTGGGGTGACGGCACGCAGATTCGCAATTGGACTTACATCGACGCCATCGTCGAAGGTACTATCGTGGCGGGGACAAATTAACGACGGCACGGCCGTCAATCTCGGCACGATGGAACGCATTCGTGTGATCGATTGTGCAAAGATGGTTTGCGATTTCACGGGACACAAAGCAGAAATGAGTTGCGTTCGGATATGCCCACCGGGCCCCTCAACCGCGTCGCAGATAATTCGCTGGCAAAGAAACTTCTTGGGTGGGAACCAAAAGTTTTGTTTTAGCGAAGGGTTGAAGCGCACCATCGATTGGTACTACGCCACGCGGGACGAAGAGGAAGTCAAACGCATCTTCGCGCGGATATTGACGGAGAGATAGCGGAAATGGACGAGGAAAAGGAAGTAAGCAAAGAGGAGAACCCTATCAGCATCGGGACATGCACGGTGTGTGGCAAGAGGATGAGGCGGGGCCATCTATAAGTTCACAGGCGGATGGAAACATTTTAATAAGATTGTGGACGTACCGAAGATAATAATGCTCGGGGATAGCCCCAAGTCCAATACAACACGGCATAAGTCTGTGGTTAGGCGCTACGTAAGACAAGCGGTGCGAATCGATCTTTACCAAATCCGGTACCCGGTCTGGTTTTTTCTCCTTTGGCATTACCAGACCTCGCAACGCGTTAGGGTTGCGAACCGAGGTACGGCGGCGTTCCCTCGGGAAAGTATCGCCGCTGGTGGAATGAGAACATGAACGCTCCTCTCGTAAGCGTCCTGATTGACACTTATAATTACGGGCAGTACATCGAGGAAGCAGTCGAAAGTGTGCTGGCGCAGGAATTTCCGCGCGAGCAACGGGAAATTCTGGTTGTCGATGACGGCTCGACGGACGATACCGGTGAGCGGTTAATGAAATACGGCGATGCGATTCGGTACCTTCGAAAGCCGAACGGGGGTCAAGCCTCCGCTTTCAATTTCGGATTTGCGGAAGCGCGTGGTGAAATTGTCGCGACGCTGGACGCGGACGATCTGTGGCTGACGCAAAAACTTCGGCGCGTGTGCGAGACATTCGACAAAAATCCGGATGCGGGAATGGTCTACCACCGGACGCATTTGTGGCGCGGCGCGGAACAAACAGCCTATGACAGTTATTTTCAGGAAGTTTCCGGCCGCGTTCCGCAGAGCCGTGTCTCTCTATTGCGGTATCCGATGGTGGGCACTTCTTGCCTGGCCTTTCGACGCGGCGCGCTGCGCAAGCTGCTGCCTGTACCGGAGGCACTTCGCTCGCAAGCGGATGCCTACCTGACGGCACTTATTATTTTTGTAGCGCCTGTCGCTGCTCTTCCAGAGTTTCTGGCGAAGTATCGCCTTCATGGCGCGAATCTATTCCAGCCGACTGGAGGAGAATCCACGCGCGAAGCCGTCGAACATCGCATGGCGATGCGCGCTATCTTGTTGGCGAATGTTCAGAAATGGTTGGAACGTAACGGGCACGATCCTGATTCGAACGATTTGCAAGCCTACTTGAAACAATGGATGAAAGCGCAAGAACTCGATGGTTTCAAACTTCACAGACCGAACCGTCGGAGCTATTTCCGGCATTTAGTGGAATACCCGCGCATTTATGGAGAAATCATGAGTGCGCGGCATCGCGTTGATAGTTACTTGCGGGCGTTCGGCGCTTTGGTCCTGGGCTATGATCATGTTCACCTGCTGGATGTCTTTCGGAGGGATATAAAGGATTGATTGGCAAACCGTTTGGAAGAGTTCAGCCTTCGGAAGAGGGAAAGGAAGCGGCTACGAAGGTTTAGCAGATGACGGCAATTTCACAAAACGTTTTGAGTGGAGAAGCGGCATTGCCCGGACTGGACAGCCGCAGCGACGCGCCACTCGGAGCGTCTTCTCCCGCGTGTCCTGCGTGCGCGAAGAGCGTGGCAGACGCTGCGATCGAACGATATGGTAAGTACGAGCTTTTTCGTTGTCTGGCTTGCAATTTGCACTTTTGGGAACCGCGGGTGATGCCGGACGCGCGCTGGTATGAACAGATGTACGGCGGACGGGATGAAAAGCTTTTGCCGCTTGAGCCAGGCCATAGATATTTTCTTGGCGATCCGCTCGCGCCCGGTCGCGGCGAGTTGTTGGATATCGGCTGCGGCACGGGGAATTTTCTCGCGGCGGCGCGCGACGCGGGCTATGCAGTGAGCGGTACGGAACTCGATCGCAACGCCGCACAATTCGCCAAAGAGAGACTTGGTTTGGCGCGAGTTCTGGGACTGACGATTTCTGAATTTGCGGGCAAATATCCGGGTGAGAAATTCGACGTCGTGACTTTTTTTGAAGTGCTGGAACACCAGGCCGCGCCCGTGGAGTTTCTGGAGCGGGTCAAATCCTGCCTGCGTCCCCGCGGTTACATCGCGTTGAGCGTGCCTAATCGCGAGCGGTGGCTTACTGGGCCGGATGTTCTGGATTATCCGCCCAACCATTTCCTGCGATGGAATGCCAGCGCGTTGCGAAGTTTATTGAGCGCGCACGGATTTGAGATCCTGTCCGTGAAGGAACAGCCGGCAGGTATCTTGCACACGGCGCAGATGATCAACATGAGCTTGCGCACGGGCCTGTCGGGCAAGGCCACGGGAAATGTTGCGGCCAGTTTCCGGGATGTCATGCAGATGGCGCCACAAAAGGCCGCCGCGGCGCTGCAGGCCACGCCGACGCCGCGGCAACGGGCTGTGCAATTTTTGGGGCGTCTGAAATACATGGCGTGCCTCCCGATTGCGCTTGCGGCGTATCCTTATATACGGATGCGTGGCTACAAAGGGACTTACTTATATTTTCTAGCGCGGCTTTTGTAACAAGAAAGTATTCTTAGAAGATATCTACAAAGCACCGGAATTAGGACCACGGAAATCCAAGAGGCAAAGATCGCAAATGAAACGCGCACTCATCACGGGAATTACCGGGCAGGACGGCTCGTATCTAGCCGAACTGCTGCTTTCTAAAGGGTACGAAGTTCACGGAATCATCCGCAGGGCGAGCACGTTCAATACGAAGCGGATCGACCACATTTATCAGGATCCGAACGAAGCGAGCACGAGGCTGTTCTTGCACCACGGCGATCTCTCGAGCACGGAATGGGTGTTGAATCTGGTTTACAGCTTCGCGCCGGATGAGCTGTATCACCTCGCTGCGCAAAGCCACGTACGCGTGAGTTTTGATATGCCGGAATACACCGGCGACATCACCGGGCTGGGCACGATGCGATTGCTCGAAGCGATTCGCCGGGCCGGTTGCAAGACGCGCTTTTATCAGGCGTCGAGTTCGGAGATGTTCGGATCCGCGAAGCCGCCGCAGAGCGAAACGACACTCTTTGAGCCGCGCAGCCCGTATGCCGTGGCAAAACTGTACGCGTACTGGATGACCCGGATTTACAGAGAGGGATACCAGCTTTTTGCGAGCAACGGAATCTTGTTCAATCACGAGAGCCCGCGGCGCGGCGAGACGTTTGTGACGCGAAAAATTACGCGCGCGGTGGCGGCGATTGTTGCGGGTAAACAGGACACACTTTTTCTCGGCAATCTCGATGCGCGGCGCGACTGGGGTTACGCGCCGGAGTATGTCGAAGCGATCTGGAAAATGCTGCAGCAAGATACGGCCGAGGACATCGTCATCGGAACGGGCGAAGCGCATTCGGTGCGCGAGTTTGTGGAGGACGCTTTCGCTTACGCGGGGCTGGACTGGCGCAAGCACGTAAAAATGTCGGAACGATATAAGCGTCCCTTGGAAGTGGATTGCCTGATTGCGGATACGCGGAAGGCGCGGGAGAAACTTGGCTGGGAGGCACGGATTGGATTCAGCGAACTGGTGGCGATCATGGTGGATGCAGACTTGGAGGCGGCCGGGCTTTCGCCGCTGGGGCGCGGGAAAGCGATTCTGGAAGAGAAATTCAGCCACTGGAATCATTGGCACAATTCGGTGACGCGGGTAATGGAAGCGGTCGAAGGGCAAGCTTCGCAGCACTAAGGGGGTGGAATGGGTTTTTGGGAAAAACGGCGCGTGGTGCTGAGCGGCGGCAATGGGTTTCTTGGCTCGTTCGTTGTAGACAAATTGCGCGCGGCGGGTTGCAGTGACATAAGCACTCCGCACAGCCGGGAGTACGACCTGCGCGAAAAATCCGAGGCGCTGCGGCTCTATGAGAATTTGCGGCCGGATCTTTTTATCCATCTGGCAGCGGTGGTGGGCGGCATCGGTGCGAATCGGGCAAACCCTGGACGATTTTTCTACGACAACGCGGTGATGGGCATTAACGCCATCGAAGCGGGGCGCATCGCGGGGCTCGAGAAATTTGTTTGCGTGGGGACGATTTGTTCGTATCCGAAGTTCACACCCGTGCCGTTTCGCGAAGAGAATTTCTGGGATGGCTATCCGGAAGAAACGAATGCACCCTACGGACTGGCAAAGAAAATGCTGCTTGTGCAGTTGCAGGCCTATCGACAGCAGTACGGGTTTGCGGGGATTTATCTTACGCCCGTCAATTTGTACGGGCCGCGGGACAATTTTGATCTGGAAAGCTCGCACGTGATTCCCGCGCTTATCCGGAAATGCTGGGAAGCGAAACTGGCCAACGCGGCGGTAATCACGGCGTGGGGGACAGGCAGCGCGACGCGGGAATTCTTGTATGTGGAGGACGCCGCGGAAGCGATCGTCATCGCAGCGGAGCACTACGAGAAGCCCGAGCTCGTGAACTTGGGATCCGGCGAAGAGATCAGTGTGCGCCATCTGCTGGAACTCATCGGCTCGCTGGCGGGGTACGAAGGCACGGTCCGTTGGGATGCGACGAAGCCTGATGGACAGCCGCGGCGTTGTCTGGACACTTCTCGGGCCCTAGCGGAGTTCGGATGGCGAGCGAAGACATCACTTCAGGATGGCTTGCGGAAAACCATTGCGTGGTATGAAGAGGAAGTGAGCAGCAAGTCGCACAAAGGCGCCGTTTGAAGTTTGGGAGAAGTCTTCAGACGAATCTCGATTCTTGCCGGATTGCCAGACGGCATTTTGTACGGATAACCCGCACCAAAGGAAACGGCGAGATAGCGAAGATGTCGTAGACTTAGCGGGGGCATCCGCGCGCTGGCGAGAGCTTCTTCATAAGCATCTTGAGCAGCCAGCCGACGTTTGTTAGCGAATGGCCAAGCCTTTTGTCAGCGTACTGATCGACACGTACAACCACGAACGCTTTGTGGAGAAAGCGATCAAGAGTGTGTTGGCACAGGATTTTCCAGCGGACGAGCGGGAAATTCTGGTGGTGGATGACGGATCGACAGATCGCACACCGGAAATCATTCGAAAATTTGAGCCGCATGTGCGAGTGTTTCGGAAAGTGAACGGCGGGCAGGCATCGGCCTTCAATGTTGGGATTCCAGAATGCAGGGGGGGGATTATCGCGTTCTTGGATGGGGATGACTGGTGGGCGCCCGGGAAACTTAAGCGCGTAACGGAGGTTTTGAACTCCGAACCATCCGTGGGATTGCTTGGACACGGAATTCACGAGGCCTTCGTTGATGGCGCGATCCGCACGAGCGTTCCCGAAAGGAACGAAAGACTCCAGCTTAACTCGCTTGCAGCATCGCGTATATTCCGGCTTAGGAAAAGCTTTTTAGGCACCAGCCGGATGATTTTGCGGACGGAGCTCGCCCGGCGAATCCTACCGATACCTGAAGCTCTGGTATTCGAAGCGGACGAATATGTGTTCACGCTCGGTGCGCTGATGAGCGAGCTGATCATCCTTCAGGACGCGTTGACCTATTACGGCATCCACGGGAGCAATTTGTATTTGTCCGGCGGCGGGGAGAGTGCAGGAGTACGGCGAAAACAGAAGGTGATGGAAACATTGGCGTCCGCGCTCAGGAAAGAACTTGCAGCAAGAGGTGCCTCCGTTGAAGTTGTGTCCTGCATCGTGGAAATTGTTCAGGCAGAGGCGGACCAAATGCGGCTTATGCTGGATGGTGGCGCACCGTGGGAGACAGTGCGAACCGAGAACAAGATTTATGAAGTGTTGCATTGGGATGCGCCACGCGCACAACGGGTGTTTCGAACGGTAGCAATGCTTCCCGCAATATTGCTGCCGCCGCGATGGTATTACGGAGGCCGCCGGTGGCTTGGGTCACGCGCATGGTATCGTCGGTTTCGACAGAAAACATTGCCTGTTCCGAAACTTGCCCGGGTCGCTGGCCCTGAGGAGTTCAAAGCGTGAGCCTGCGGGCGGAATATGATGTCTGGCATAAACGGATCTTTGAATCTGATCCGGAACATGAAGATGCGAGCAGTCCTTGGTATCAACTGGTTAGAGAGCAAATCGGCGTCGTCGCCGGACTACAGATCCTGGAAGTTGCATGTGGCCGGGGCGGTTATTCGAACGAGCTAGCGCGTGCCGGGGCTCGAGTGACCGGATGTGATTTTTCTCATGTGGCGGTCACCGTGGCCGACGCGAACCTCCGCGCGGCGAATGAACGCGTATCGGCTGGGTTCGTTCAAGGAGACGCCCAAAATTTGCCGTTTGCGGACAATTCTTTTGATCTCGTGATTTCCTGCGAGACGATCGAGCATCTTCCCGATGCCTCCAAGGCTTTACGCGAGATGCTTCGTGTGAGCAGGCCGGCGGGCAAACTACTCTTGACGACGCCGAATTATGCAAATTTTATGGGATTGTACGAGCTGTATTCGTGGTTTCGTCATCCAGGGCGAGAGGATGATCAACCATTTGATCGGCGCCAAATGTTTCCACAGATTCGCAGATTTGTGCGCAGGGCAGGTTGGACAATTCTTCGCACGGACGGAACGGTGCATCAATTTCCATTTTTGCCCGGCCGCAATCCGATACGGTGGGATGGATTGGAGTCCAATCGAACGGTACGCAAGTTGCTTAGCCCTTTGGCGTTTACGTACTTCGTGATGGCGCAGAAAAAGGACATTCATTGCACATCTTAATTGCGATTGGTGTGCCGCGGCAAAAGGAGGCGGGAGCAGCTGGCGTTGTCTTGAATCATGCAGCTGAGCTAGTGAAGCGCGGTCATATAGTCGATTGCTGGTTCTTGGAAGATGTGCTGGAGCGTCCGGTAAAGCCGAAGCGGTTTGAAGCGCTGCTTTTTGCGATCCGTTTATCGAGGCGCATCCTGAAGGAACGTGGGAAGTACGATGTCGTGAACCTCCATGCGCCTTGCGGATGTGTCTATGGAATTTGGCGTCGACTCTTCCGACCGGCTGACGCTCCGCCGTATGTGATGACGATGCAGGGAAGCGAGGAGCGTTACGTCCGGGCCATGAGGTTGGAAGCGCGTAAGGGGCGTGCCTGGAATTTCAGTTTGAGGAATAGGATATGGCACCGTCTTTATCATCAAACAATGTACGACTATTCGATTAAGACGACCGACTTTGGCGCAGTGGCCAATCGAGAGGGATGGATCTGCGCTGAGCTAAAATATAAGCGTGCTCCGGGCCTCATCTGGTATGTGCCAAACGGGACGGAGGAGCGGTTTTTTGTCTCGCGTGAATATCCGGAAAAATCCGTATTCAATTTGCTTTTCGCAGGGACCTGGCTTGATCGCAAGGGTGTGTACTACCTTGTGGAAGCTTTCGGCATATTGGCCAAAAGGTTGCCAACGGTGCGACTGACAGTCGCGGGCTGCTCAGTCTCTGAAGCGAAGGTGAAGGATTGTTTTGCAGAAGAGTTGCACGACCGAGTTAACGTCTTACCGTTCGGCAAACGCGGAGAAGCTTGCGGAAGAGATTGAGCGGCTCTGCCAATCAATCGATTTACGGAAACGGCTAGGGCTGGCTGGTCAGGAAACCATGCGGCGCTACACTTGGGGACGAGTCACAGCACAGATGGAGAGGGTATTTGCGCTCGCGGCCCGAGGCTGCCGGAGCTAGATCGAATTTGCCTGTCCCCGGCTTGGAATTGATTTGAAGAAGATTGTGAAATACGCGGTAGTCCAATTGCCAGGCGAATCGAGTGGGGCAGCCAAGGGTGCACCGCCCGAGCGTCCGTGGCTGCGTCACTCCGCTTGTGCGTTGCTGGGGTTGCGTCCGGCACTCGCGCAGCACACCGCGCTAGAGCACGCAGCTTTTAGAAAATGGGCTGCTGACTGCATGTGTATCGTTGAAATCGGAGTTGCTGAGGGAGTTTCGGCGCTGGCGCTTCGCGAAGGAATGGCGGAGGACGCGACCCTCTATCTCATTGATCCATTTCACCTGAGCCGCATTCCGCCGCTCAATTTCGTGAAGCGAGTGGCGCAGCGAACGGTCAACAGCAGCTTGCGGGGGAAGGTCGTATGGATCGAGAAATTCAGCCAGGACGCAGCGCGAGGTTGGAAAGAATCCATTGATTTGATTTTGATCGATGGAGATCACGCGGAGGCTTCAGTAGAGCGGGATTGGCAGGACTGGAGCCGCTTTGTGAGACCGGGCGGAGCTGCAATCTTTCACGACGCCAGAGTTTTTGACAACGGGTGGACAACGCCGAATTATGGGCCGGTCAAACTTGTTGACCGCCTTTTTCGAAGTGGTGGGGCGCCGGGTTGGACGATCGCCGAAGAGGTTCATTCGCTCTTTGTCATACAACGAAATAAATAACTTCACATTAAACTTAAAGGCGATGCAGGGATTGCATGATCACACTTGGGATTAACTATTCGCAGATGCATGATTCTTCGGCGTGCTTGGTGCGCGACGGGGAACTTCTGTTTGCGGTGGCGGAAGAGCGGATCAGTCGGGCGAAGCATGACGCGCGGTTTCCGGAGAACGCGATTCGGGCCTGTTTGGATTTTGCGCACGTTAAGGCGGGGCAGCTGGACGAAGTGTGTTTTGGCTGGCAGGCGGCTGGGGCAGCGTTTCGGCATGATTTGAAGTGCTACGCATTAGGGAAAATGCCGGCGACGTATACGAATGGGCTGAACTCGACGCTTCATTTTATGAGCATGTGGCATCAGGGAGGTGGGGCGAAGCGGTTTACGCAGATTTTTGGAGCGACAAAGGCGCGCATGCGATTCGTGGGCCATCATTTGGCGCATGCTTTGAGCGCCTATGCCTATTCCGGATTTGAAGATGCGGCAGTGGTGGTGATGGACGGGCGCGGGGCATGGGAAGCGACCTCGATTTGGCAGGGGCGAGACGGGCGGCTCGAGCACGTTTTGACGATTCCGTTTCCCGACTCGGTTGGATACTTCTACAGCGAATTTACAGAGTACCTCGGATTTCAACGCAATAGCGATGAGTGGAAAGTGATGGGGCTCGCGCCTTACGGCAAGCCGGGTGTAGATTTGCGCGGGTTCATTGAAGGGGAGGCGGCGCCTTACAAAGTGCATGCCAGGAAGCTCGTCGCGAAGGGAACGGCGCCATTTGCAGAAATGGTACGGCTGTTCGGACCGCGGCGCGTTCCTGAGAGCGAAATCGACGAGCGGCACAAAGATGTGGCGTATGCGGTGCAGGATGCTTGTGAGACCGCGATGATGAGCGTTGTGAAGATGGCCATCGAGAAAACAAAAAGCCGGAACGTTTGCCTGGCGGGCGGAGTGGCGCTCAATTCTAAGGCGAACGGGAAAATCGTGGCATCCGGGCTGGTAGATAAATTCTTCGTACAGCCCGCCGCGTCGGATGACGGCGTGGCGCTTGGCGCGGCGTTGGCGCCATATATGAACGAAGGAGGGCCCTTACCAATGAAGGCGATGCGCCACGCATATTGGGGGCCTGAGTTTGACGATGAAGCCATCGAGAGCGCATTGCGGACTTATAAATTGAAATACACGCGATTGAGTGATGCGGCTGTTAGTGCGGCGGAGTTGCTTTCCAACGGAAAGATTCTCGGATGGTTTCAGGGGCGGATGGAATTTGGGCCGCGTGCGCTGGGGAGCCGCTCGATTTTGGCGGACCCACGCGATCCGGAGATGAATGCGAAGGTCAACAATGCAGTGAAATTTCGCGAGTGGTGGCGCCCGTTTGCGCCGTCGATGAAGAAGGAATCGGCCGGAGAATATCTGGAGAGCGCGAACGACTCGCCGTTCATGATACTGACAGCGCAGGTGCGGCCGGAGAAACGCGTGGTGATTCCGTCGGTGACGCACGTGGACGGAAGCGCGCGGCCGCAGACAGTGGAGAAAGTGATCAGTCCGCTGTACTGGCGGCTGATCGACGAGTTTGGAAAGCGCACAGGCGTGCCGGTGATTATGAATACGTCTTTCAATCTTCGCGGTGAGGCGATCGTGCACACGCCGACCGATGCCATTCGCACTTTTTTTAGCTCGGGCATGGATGCGCTGGTCATCGGCAGCTTTCTCGTAGAGAAATGACGTGAGCGCTTCGCACGGCCGCCTCGCATAGCTTTTTCTGCGATACGCGTCGCCGCTGGTGGAGGTTGCGGCAAGTGCCCATGCCTAGCGGACCTGCGCAGGGGTTGTGGCTGCTGTTATGACCAAAGCAGATCGATGAATCTGGCGCGTTGGAAAAATGGAAGCAAGTAGTACAGAGACATTCCTGTTGTCAGTTGCACGTCCATTGATTATTCAGTCTTTTCGCTAGTGCCCCGGTACCTCCTCCAGCACAGGGGTTGGAGATCTTGCAGTCTGAGCACATCTTGATTGTGAAATTGTCCGAACTCCCGAGGTTCATAAACAGAACCGGCGTTAGCAATAATTGTGGCGCGTAGAATCCACTGGCATTGATCATTGTGGAACCACCACCTGGAGCAGCAGGCAAGGAACCACCACAATTGTACGCATTTGTACCTGTCCACACGAAGGATGTGGAAGTTGCGGGATGATAAGCGCCCCACACTTGGCAAACGTTAATTGGAGAAAGCGGACCTGTAGCATAGAGACCATTAGGCCCACCGACACCTAGGTAATAGCCTTTGACCCCCGGAATCGCTGCCCAACTTATTTTGATCGTTCGATTTTCAGTCGTGGTCCTGCAATTGTCCAATGAAACTGGAATAGCCTAACCAACCAAACGCTCCCCCTGGGGAATCCAGGCTGGGAATGTTTGATTGTCATCCATGGGAGAGCCATAGTCGATCCAGTACGGAAATAAAGTCTGGCCAATGCAATGGAACTTTCCGCTCGTCCTACCATAGAGATAGTATTTCCAAGCTCCCGGTACAGCAGTCCAAGAAACTTTGTTTGCATTGAAACCGATCAGCGTGCCGCCCGTAAAAGATGTGCTGGCACCTGCGCGAGTATCTAGGCTCGAAAGAAAAGTAAAGTGCGTCGAATCTAGAACAGTGTTGACCTTCCAGGTTCCCTCAAAACTCGCGTCGCTGGTGCCAAAGGACTTAATGTAAACCATTTGACCAGCTACTTGTCCGTGGGCCGTCTTGGTTTGTATGGTTTGGAGGCGAAACCCGAAGATCCAGCGCTAGCTGAAATCGTCTCTACACCTCCAGCATTTACAGAGGGCGTGAGGGTAGGCGCGGCTGGTGTCGGCAAGCCGCACGGCGTTCCTGCGTGGAAGATCGTTACGTATTCTCCGTTCCTAAAACCTTGCGCGTCTTTTAAAGATACAGTCGGCTGTCCAACAATCGTCGTTGCCGTGGTGCTCGAAAACGTTGCGAATGTGCCGAACGCGCGAACGTCCGCTATTTGTTGTGTGTTCGCGGTATCCGCCAGCGCAAATAGAAGAAGGAGAATGAGTAGGCGTTTCATCGTGGGGGATGAGCTGCATGCAACCAAAGACTGAACCATCGCGGCGACTGAAAGAATTACCCTGGCGATTCCGTCTTTTTCTTGCTCACTCACGGTCCCCTCAATCCTTACTGCTTCGTGCAGTAAACCATTAGCGTGCTGCCAAAGGGCATTCCGATGACGCCAAGCGACTCCTGTTCGGCCCGCGAAATCCAGTACAGCGGACGATTAATCCATTTCGGCGGGACACGTGCGACTGTCGGAGGGCGATGGAAAATACTTTCGAACATCCGAATCGCCAACTTGACGGGACACGTCCACTGATACCAGTATCGTTCCTCAAGAATAGTAAAACCCGCCTGCTCGAGGAGTGGACGCAGTGTTCTGCGTCGGTAGCGCACAAGATGACGGTTGATTGTGTCGTGGTTAGTCCAAAGAATCTCGAAAGCCGGAACCGTTAGAAGCAGGACCCCTGTGGGAGTGAGCAGAGAGTGGGCATGGCGCAGCACATCAGAGGGATCATTCAAATGCTCGAGAACATCTAACATTAGCACAAGCGAGTAAGGCGCTGACGAGCGAAACTCTGGGTCAAACGGAGCAATGCGAATTCGATCATAAAAAGGACCTCGAGGATTAACTAGCGCCTCGTCCGGTTCGACGCCGTCCACATCGCCGAATTCAGCCAGTCGGCTAAAGAACAGACCATCCCCGCAGCCCACGTCGAGGATGCGCTGTCCCGAGCTTGAACCGAGGCGGCGACGAAGCACTTTGAGAAGTGCTTGCTCGCGAGCTTGCCACCACCAGTGTCTGATGTAGAGGTCGCGGTATTGTCGGGCATATTCTGGTTGCAAAGTATTTCCGCCGAGCTTCTGTTCAGCGTGAGCTCCTCTAGCTCTCTAATTATTACCCGATTGACCCTGCGCTGTTAATCTTTGAGAGGCTGATTCTGGTCGGCGTGTTCTTCAGGGCGGGCTTTGTAATTTCCGACAAGACGGTCGACGATATATTGTGGCCGTGCCTTCGTCTCTTCATAAATTCGGCCCACATACTCTCCGATCACCCCCAGAAAAAACAATACGATTCCGGATAGCAAGGTGACCGCTACAAGCAGCGCAGTAAATCCCTGCGGAGACTCATGCAGGAAAATCTTGGCATACAGCGCGTACAGCACATACAAGCTGGAAAGAAACATCACGAAACCACCGAAGAGCGCCGCCGCACGGATTGGTACGATCGAGAACGCAAAAATTCCGTCGGCGGCCAGCTTCATCAGCCTCATCACACTGTACTTACTCTTTCCCGAATGCCGTTCCGCTCTCTCCACATTGAGCCCTGTTTGCCGAAACCCAACCCAACTCCGCAATCCTCGAAGATACCGGTGATGCTCCGGCATTCGCCTCACCTGGTCGATGACCCTACGCGACATCAAACCAAAATCTCCCGAGTCGAGCGGGAAGCGAACGTCAGAAAGCCGTCTCATCAGCCTGTAAAAGACGAAGTAGCAGATTCGAAGGGGCCAGGGTTCCTTCCGCCGAATACGCTGCGCATACACAACGTCATAACCTTGTTGGTATTTCTGCACAAACTGAGGGATCATCTCGGGAACATCCTGCAAATCCCCATCCATCACCACCACAGCCTCGCCAGTTACGTGATCCATGGCAGCCGTTATCGCAGCCTGATGGCCAAAATTACGCGATAGCGATATTACTTGAATTCTTGAATCCTGTTCCACTGCCTCTTCGAGTATCGCGAGGGTACGGTCAGTGCTCCCGTCATCTACAAAAATAATTTCGTGAGGCCCTCCGGGCATTTGGTCCAACATGATACGGGTTCGGCGCAGAAGCTCTGGCAAGACACTTTGTTCATTGTGGAGTGGAATAGCGATTGAAAGACGGAAGGATGAACTCATGATATTGCTGACCTTTGGTGGAGCATCACGCCGAGCCTAACCCAATCGGGCTTTTGTACCAAGTTCATAGAGAGAGTCTACAGATTTACCTGATGTCTATCATCTCTCCATGTCTTACAAACTGCTCTTGTCGTCCTCTAGAGACACGGTACGAATGAGAGACCATCACCGACCGAGAGCGTAGCGCCACAACATACTGTGACCCAACACAGACATGGCTCCGAGAGCGAGAAGGCGCGTAAAATCCAGCTGTGGTAGAAGTGCGAAAGCGATGATTCCGAGGAAAGGCGCAACTTGAATCACGTATCTGTCATAGAAAGGAATATTACCTTGAACCCCCAGCTGTTCCGCGACGAAAAATACAATCACGAGAATGGAAAAGACAACCGGAGGACATGAAAATTGAATTGTTCGTTGCTCCCAGAGCAGCACAATCACGGCGACGAAATTGTAGATGGTAGCGCTCACGATCAGACCGAAGAAGAGGGATTGGACCCTGGGCACTTCCCTCAAACTTCCTACCATTGAGTTGAAGGGCCCCGGCTGCAACAAAGTAGACATGAAATGGATGGCTCCGCTTCCCCCGATAGCCGCTATCAAGAGCGCTCGCCAGCGCTGCGGAAATCGCAAGCGCAGCATCGCCGGGAACGTTAACGGGAGAGAATAGACCGCGACGTAGAAGCAAGTAACAATCGGCCGATGAAAATTCACACCCACAGTGGCTGTCCAATTCTGATACGAACTTCCCGAAACCATACCGGGACTTGACAGACCCTTCCATGCGAAAACGAGAAGGCCCACCGGCAGTATTGCCGCCAGGATTGGTAGAAGAGTGGGTAGAACCCCAAAGCTAGCTCGGAGCGAACGTTGCCGCCATTGGTGGAGCGCAAACAATGCCGCTGCTGGCAGTATCGCCAAATAGTACTGGCGACACGTTACCGCAAATCCGAATGAAAACCCGCCCGCGATTCCGAGTGGCTCTTGGTTGATACTGAAGGTGGGCTGAGACAGAAACTCTACCCACAGGACAGTGCCCAAGATTGCAAGGAGCAGTGCAGGGCCTTCAGTCAAGACGAGAGCCGCTGCGGTCACAGCATGGGGAAACGCCAGCGTGACGAAGAGAGCGGCGTACCAAAACGAAGCAAAACGCGTATAACGAGCACCGATCAGGATCCCTGCACCTAAAAGAAGCCAGCTGATAAGTATGGCGGCCCGCGCACTTCGTAACTCGTTCTTAGGAAACAGCCGAACCACTGCAGCCATCCAGACAAAGCCGGTTGGGCCCGCCGGATTTATGTGGGCTTTGATGCTATCGGCCGAAATTCCCTCGCTTGCATAACGATGAACGTCCGAGAGGTTGTACTGATCGTCGTAATACATGTGATTGACGAAGACAATGAATAACAGTGCAGATGTCATATTTAGGGCAAATAGAACGACAGCTAGTCGGTAGTATTTCCTGATCCAGGCTTGGCAAACGTAAGTCGAAGAGCGCTCGAGAGTTGAGTCTGCCATGGGGAGCGGATTACTTCTGGTCGGATGATCAGAATTCAATTGACATCCCGCAATCCACAGAATCTAGGCCTTCGCGAAAACAAAGCGTCGTCTTCCCTTGGACTTTCCGGCTGAATGGCTGCTCCATCCCCGACATTCGTGATGATATTCTTAAAAAATATTTCCATCCGCAACCCCTACATTCCATCCTTAACTCTATATCCAGTCTCATCAGTGCTGCGCTTAGCAGGCCTTCGTGTTCTAAGAGAATCTGAAGAAAACTAGCTTTGCGATAGGATCCGCGGAATAACAGTAAAAAATAGGCAAACAACGATAGGAGCATTCATACGTCTCAGCCAGCCAGCAAACGCAAAGGAATACGCGTGTATACAACAATCTGCGACATCAGTCCTAGAATGCAAAGCGGCGATAGGAAACTTTTGAGGAGAAGATTTACGCCCTCGATAACGAATTTTTTCATCTTAAGCGTACCTAGGGACCACCCACACAGCCGGAATCGAATCACACACCGTGAAGTATATTCCGAGAATGGACACGGTACAAACAACAGAAGGATCTGAGAGGGGGGAACTCTAGGAAGGAAAAAGTGGGTCAATGTTCAGGGGCGTATTGGAGGCTTTATTTTTCAAAGACCCCGTGGTTGACATTGGGGCCGAACAGGTTGCGAGCCTGTCCTCTGAGCGAATGCATTCTTGAGTCCGCTGGCACAAAAACCTTCCAGCCAGCTGAACGAGCGGGGCGAACGGTATTGATCGACAAGATTCATCTGCCGATTCCATGCCGGCGAAGGCGATAGGCGCATCATCGAATCGAGCGCCCGCCGACGTAGCCTCAGGGAATGTCGACATCGACTGAGAACAGGCGGCACTTTAAGCGGCAAGTTTGCCAGCGGGCAGATCGACCCTGGGGAAGTCAGCGCCGGCTAAAACATCCTTGCGCACGGAACAGCCCCCGGAAACTGTGGAAGCCAGCGCGACGGGCAGGAAGAGCAGAATTTGCAAAACGAACCCACCGAGGGTGGCGCAGGCGGAATCAAGTTTCGAGAAGATCCCTGATGTTACATTATGACCGTACGAAAAACGGGAGTAGATCACTAGCTATTCGGAGTTCCCAAAATGAAACTGAACTGTACCGCAATTCTCGGAATCCAAGATTACCAACATGTACGATTCGCACATTCTTCAGTTCCGGTGCGGACTCAATCATGATTGGCAGGGGTCTCGTCGAAAAATGAGCATCCCCACATGAGCAGCACTCGCGCCATCGCGCTGCTTGGCCGCCGGGATGCGCCGACGGATGCGGTAGAAGAGTATTGCCGATACCTAGGAGAAGCGTTACGCGCCCACGACGTGGAGTTTGAACTCTCTCGCGTCGCCTGGGTGGAAGATGGATGGGCTGCAGCGATGTGCGAGCTCGAGCGTCGAGCGAAGGGATGGCGCGGGTGCTGGGTATTGGTGCAATACACCGCGCTGTCGTGGTCGGAACGCGGTTTTCCATTGCGGTTCCTGCGCGTCCTGCGGATTCTCCGGCAAGCGGGAGCGCGCGTCGCGATGGTCTACCACGACGTGTTGCCCTACGACGGCGGCCGCGTGATCGATAAGCTGCGACGGCGTGCTCAGATTCACGCGATGACCGAAGCGCTGCGGTCTTGTGATCTCGGCGTTTTTACTGTGCCCGTCAGCAAGATTCCTTGGATTGGAAAAAAACACACGCGAGCCATTTTCATTCCAGTGGGCGCTAATCTGCCCTCACCAGAAACGGCTTGGGCGATTCAGCGCAGCCAAGCGACCAGGTTGCCGGCGATTTGCGTTTTTGGAATTACCGGCGGCGAAGGCGGTATCTGGGAAATCGCAACCATCTCCGAGGCTTTGCAAATTGCGGCCGAGCGTCTGGGAGAACTGCGGTTGATTGTTATGGGACGCCATACGGATACGGCGGAGAAGGCTTTTAGGAAATTGATGGACAAGCTGCCGATTCAGGTCTCGGCGCTAGGAGTTCTCCCCGGAGAGGAAATTGTGCGGCAGTTGGCGTCGTGCGACGTGATGCTTTTTGTGCGAGGAGGGATTTCCTCGCGGCGCGGCAGCGCTATCGCGGGAATTGCGTGCGGCTTGCCGGTCGTTGCGCTGGACGGGCCGGAAACGGCTTCGCCCATCACCGAAGCGGGGGTGGTGTTCGCTGATTCGAAGCGCCAAAGAGGCTTGGGAGAAGCGCTGCTCAAAGTGCTTTCCGATTCGGACTATCGCGCTGTGCTGTCTGAGCGCAGCCGCCGTGCGCAGGAAAAACATTTTTCCTGGAAGGCGATTGCGGCGCGCTATGCCGAAGCGTTGTGTTCCGAAGATGGAAGTGTGAGCTAGAACTTCCGGTCCGGTTGACGAACGATGGGCCTCAACGGGACAACGCTTCGATCAAGGTTTCTTTCTTTTTTTCCGCGAGTACAGCCAGTGGGTCGAGCGAGGAACTGTAGCCCGCTATTGCCGCTGCCGCGAGGAATGCAAACACTTCTGCGGGAAGCCACTTATCGCCAGTCCAGCGGCTCATAAAGAGGATGGGTGCGCTGATGCAGCCCAAAAGAATTTGCGTGCCAAAAGAGACGAGCACAGCCATGCCGGATTGGCGCTGTCCGCGCATCTGGCCGAAATTCAGTTTGCGTGGGAAGGAGAGTGAGGACCAGTTGGCGATGGCCAACTGTCCCGTGACATTGAACACGATTGCGGCCAGTGTGGCGAGAAGAACGGGGAGTGAAGGCAATCCGACAAGGTAGGAAAATGCGGCCATCGAAAGCGATAATTCAAAAGCCAGCATGCCGGCTTGCAGAAGATTTTTTCCAAGAAAAACCTCGCGGAAACTGACGGGCGAGGTGAAAAACGTTTGAATGCCTTTGCCGTCGTAAGCAAAGCTGTTGTAAGCGGGGGCCATCAGAATGAGAAGGAGATAGGCCATCATGCCTGGGAAAAATAACTCGGTCGAAACCGGATGCCTGGTGGCCGTAGGATGCCTGCCAGCGAATTGCGTGGTAAAGAGCAGAACAAACACGGGAGGCATGATCAGCAGAAAAAAAGCAAAGCTGTTGCGTGTGAGGTAGCGGAATTCCTTGCGAAGGACGGCGGCGACCTGCGGACTCAGCAGGCGGAGCGCATCGGAATGTTCAGCGGTCTGGGAAACGGGACGAACGACGGTGCGTGCAGGGGCGGCTGTCTCGCTCAGTTCCTCGCCGCGGTATTGTGTTGCGAATCTCATCCAGAGAAACACGCTGAAGAGCAGCGCGTAGGCTGAAATGCCGGCTACACCTATGAGCGTGTCGGTGAAATGGTTTTGGGCGGCGCCAGCAATAGCTTGACCCGCAAGCGACGGCGGAAAAACAGACAAGTAAGGAAGCAATTGTCTTGCCCAGGGCTGCGCCGCACGGCCGTATCGCTGGAGCAATGGATTGAGAAATTGAAGCGAGACCGCGAATAGAATGAATATCGCGAAAAATATTTCCCGAGAGCGGCGGCGAGCGAGGATGCGTTCGAGCCAGGAACCAATCATGCGCTCGAGCGTGATGTTCATCAGCAGGAAGAGCGCGGAGATAAGCAGCATGGAGGGCAGAACACTCGGGTTGGCCACAGATGCGCCGATGATCATGGCAATCAACCAGCAGCTGGAAGCGACAGCGGCAAAATCGGAGAGTCCATAGGCAAGCCCTATGAGATAAAACGCGCGGAGGCTAAGCGGAAACCGCAGGAGGGTGCGAAATTCGAAGCCCGCCCCAAAGCCCGCCGTGAAGATGGGAACTAATTGCCAGAAAAGAAAGATTCCCCAGAAAAGGAAAGCGATCCAGGCTTCGTGGCCGCCCGACAAAAAAGTATAAGCACCGAAGTAGAAAGCGAGGCACAAACCGAGGACGAAGAGCGAGGCGAAGACGCCGGCGAAGATCATTCCAATCAAATCCCACTGATTGTTTTTCTTGCGGAGGCCGTTACGCAGAATCCGCCAGCGGAGCCCGGCTACAAGCCGGATTTGTTCCCAAACGCCGGGGACACGAGCTACATCAGCCACGAGAGTTCCTCAAGTTGTGGCTGCTGGGCGCCGTCCTGTCCCACGATAGAGAGGAAAATCTGCTCGAGAGTCGTTTTACTACCTTCTTCACCGGCGATTCCCGCACGCAGCTCTTCGAGCGAACCTTGAGCAACGAGCCTGCCCTTGTGAATGATGGCAACGTGGCTGCAGAGACGCTCGACGATTTCCAGGACATGGGATGTAAGAAAGATCGTGACTCCGCGCTCCGTCATGCGTCCCAGAAGCGCTTTCAGGGCGCCCGCGGCAAGAGCGTCAACGCCTTCGAACGGCTCGTCAAGAAAAAGAATGCGTGGTCCGTGAATCACCGCCGCAGCCAGCGCAAGTTTTTTCTGCATGCCGTGCGAATAGTCCGCGATCAGGGTCTTTGGGCGGTCGGAGAGCTGCATAAAATCAAGCAACTCCTCGGAACGGCGCTGCGTTGTAGGGCGATCGAGGCCGTACATGCGGCCGACGAACTGAAGATACTCGGCGCCGGTCAAGCGTTCGAAGAGCCCCATGCCTTCAGGAACGACACCGATTTGCCGCTTGACCTCGACAGGATGCTCTGCGAAGTCCAGCCCGAGAAGTTGCGCGCGGCCGGAACTCGGAGCTAGCAACCCGGTGAGCATCTTGATGGTAGTGGATTTGCCCGCGCCGTTGGGCCCGAGAAAGCCGAAGAATTGGCCCGCGCCAACTGTCAAGTCGACACTGTCGACGGCGGTCAGATTCCCGAAGCGCCGCGTAAGTCTCTGCGTCACGATGGCTGCTTCCGTCATCGCGTCTCCCACTTGCTGGATGTAGATCGAAACAAGACTCTAACATGAGTCCTCCAGGCATCGAGACGGCCGCGCGTAAGGGTGTGCGGCACGGGGAGAGGTAGAGTCACCAGGGCTTCTGTGGATTCGGAGTTACGCCAGAGAGTTGCAATTCTTTTGCGGGCAGAGCCGCGAGGACGGCCGGCAGCTCCACGCGGAACGCGGCGCCTCCTTCTTGCCGGTTATAGCAATGAATCCTGCCGCTGTGCTCCTGCACGATGCCGAAACAAATACTGAGACCCAAGCCGGTGCCTTTGCCGACCGGCTTTGTCGTATAGAAAGGATCGAAGACGCGGTGAGGTTCCTTGACGCCTGGCCCGGTATCCAGAAAAAGTACGACGACATAGGCGCGATCGCGCATGGTTTTAATGGTGAGCACGCCGCCTTGCGCCGCTTCCATGGCGTCGATCGCATTGCTAATCATGTTAAAAAAGACCTGCATCAACTGGTTTCCATCGCCGCGAACGCCAGGGAGAACGGACTCCAGCTGGAGCTCGATGCGGACGGTGCCGGTGCGCAGGTCAAGCGTGCGAAGCTGCACGGCGTTGGTGACTACGGTGTTGATGTCCAGAAGCGTGCGCTCCGTTGGGACCTGTCTCGCAAAGCTGAGAAGATTTCCGACGAGTGTTTTGGTGCGGCGAGCCTGGTCGCGGATTTTCGACGCCGTGACGCGTGCTTTCTCGGGAAGCGCCGGGTCGTCAGCTAAAAGATCGGAGAAGCCGAGAATCGCTGTCAATGGATTGTTGATTTCATGGGTGGCGCCGGCGGCCAATTGCCCCAGCGAGACAAGTTTTTCGGATTGCACGATTTGCGCCTGAAGTCTCTGCAGATTGTCGATCGACTGCTCGGATTTGGTGAGCAAACGTGTGCGGTCGGCATCCGCGAGATAGGTCCTCAAGAAGACGAGCAAAACAAGGGGAACAGCGGCGATGAATATAGTCATTAGCCGGAAATCGCGCACCGCAAGGCCTTCTTGGGAGTACCGAAAGGTGTAGATCGCGAGAAAAGGCAAGGAAAGCACGGCGGCCATCGAGAGCCGCGCAGCTAACACGCTGTCTCCGCCAGAGTTCTCGGACTCCGCATCGGATGCGTTCTCAGACGGCGCATCCAGCTCTTCCCGCTTTTGGTAGGCGATCGCACCGGCAAGGGCAAACCATAGGAAGGAGGAAATCAACGGGAGATCAAAGAGACTCCCCGTGTAGTAGCGGTTGGACTCAAGCGCCACGTTGATGGTAAGCGAGGCGATCAAGTACAAAGCGGAGGCTGCCATAAGATTGGCATAGACGATCCGCCATGCGCGGGCCGATTTCAGCCACAGATAGCCGAAACCGCAAACGATGAGCATGTTCTGTGTGTTCTGCAGGAAAATGAAGTTGTTGTTGTACTGTTCCAGGGAGAACGACGCATACATCCACGGCAGGACGATGAAAGCATAGAGAAATATCCACCACGCCAGCAATAATACGAAATCCAAATAGCCGAAGCGCACGTGCACCTCTCCGCGCTTCAAGTGGGGCCGCAGCGTCAATGCTGCCATCATGGGAATGCCGCGCAGGAAGAAAACGATGTCTCCGGGATCTATCTCAGGCACCGGCCGGTGGAGGTAGAGCTCATAATAAGTCCACTGAAATTGCCCGATCATCCAAAGCGTGCAGCCCATGGCGAGCAACATCCAAAAAAGATTCCTACGCCAATGCGGAGTTCCAGCGTTCAGCAGCAGGCCGGCGTTGGCGAGGAGCGGAACAATGCATTGAGCCAAGTCTCCAAAAGCGGTAAGAGCATGGTTTCCCTTAGGGAGAATCAGCGAGACGCTCGCATAGAGGACGAGGAAGAACAGCCAGATGCCCGCCATGCGGATGATTGTTTTTGAAGAGGTCATAAGATCAAGCAAATCTATTTTAGAGGGGAGACCCTGGGAGTGCGGCAGCGCTTTCGGCCCGCACTACGTAAGTATAAACGAAGCCGGATGCCGTCTTCGGGGGACCCTGCTCGGCCAGCCTAGATGAAGCTGGCGCCTGAATGAGGCTAGCGGAAGAGGAGTGATCGTTTCCCTCGATGGTCAAGAGATGGCTGCCGAGCGTTGGTGAGTCTCTCGTTTTAAATAAGCCTGTTCGAATGAAGCGAATGCGCTATCTGGCGCGGCTTACACTTCCAATCGCAGCGTGGTTTTTGTCGTTGATAGTCTAAGCGCGCCTCAGAAAGATCCGTGGGGGAACACGCGCGTTGGGCTCTCCGCCATGACGCGGATCAACCGGAAAAACTTTGGCCTTACTTGGAACACGCCCCTTGAAAACTGGCGGCATCCTCGTTGGCGACGAAGTGACCATTACGTTGGACGTCCAATTCGTCAATGCTTAAACGCGGATCCATTGCGGGCTGGCATTCGAACGGAGCGCTGTTTTGCCGGATCCAGAGCGCTTTGCGCCGCGCGTCGCAACAGGCTCAGAGAAAATTCAGCACAGCTTGCATCGTTTCCTTGGGGCGTTCTTCCATTACCCAATGGCCGGTGTCCTTCAAAACGATGACAGTCACATCTGTTGCGACTAGCTTCATTTGCGGGCCAAGGGCGTCTGCGCTGGCCTTTTCGCCGGCGATGGACAGGACGGGCATCGTCAGCTTGGTTTGTGCCAGCTGCGCGAAGTTCTTGGCCGTTTGCGGCCAAGCTGCAAAGTACGCCCACCCTGCATGCATGCGCCCTGGCCGTGCGTATGCTGCGATATAGGCTGCGCGGTCGGCTGCGGGAACCGAGTGTGTCTTGTCCGCAGCTAGATCATTCCAGAAGTATTCGAAGTACGTTTTTTCGCGTCCCCGCACTAATGCTTCCGGCGTGGGGCCGTTGAAACGAAAATGCCACATATTCGGGTTATCGTAGACGTCTTCCCATCCGGCGACGCCGGGAAGAAACGCGTCCATCACGACAAGCTTCTCGACTTCCGCGGGGAACTGCGCGGCATAGGCGTAAGCAACCATAAGCCCGATGTCGTGTCCGACGACTCGCGCTTTTTCAACACCTAGCGATTTGGCAAGAGCATGGATGCGGATGGCCGCTGTCTTCATGTCCAAACCATCCTTCGGAATATCCGAATCGCCGATTCCCGGCAAATCCGGCGCGATCACCGTGAACTTCTCGGCGAGTTGCGGAATGAGCGGTCTCCACATGAGCGACGTCTGCGTGTAACCGTGCAGCAGGATCACTGCGGGGCCGTGGCCCGCGGTGAGGTAGTGAAGCTTAATTCCCTCCACGTCCGCTGTGCGCGACGCGATGATGTTCGCACCGGCCTCGGCTTTTGCCATCGCCGGAAACGATGCAGTGAAGAGAAACACAAAGAGAGCGGCTGCCTTCCGAAATTTGGAGCCGATTTTCATACTACCTCCGTGACCAGTTTTGAGTAACTGGCATCCTACTACGACCCACCCGCAGCCCGACACCTCACGTAACCCGCATTTGCGGAACTAACCGCAGCCGTCGAACGGGAAACCAGGAAGCGACCCGAGGTGCTGCGACTGATGACGCATCCTGGCGGGGGACCGCTTACGGCTCTCGCCTATGTGTTGATCATCGGAACACCGACGCGGTTCGAACGCGGCAAGCAAATCGGCACGTACGTGGGGATGATTCCGTGTGAAGAGTCCAGTGCTCACAAGCAGCGACTAGGACACATCAGCAAGCAGGGCAATTCCTTGTTGCGCTTCTTGTTGGTGGAGGCGGCCCAAGCGGCGGCGCGTATCCATCCGGGCTGGAGACGTCGCTACAAGCGCCTGGCGATGCGCCGGCACAAGAGCATTGCCAAGGTAGCCCTGGGGCGCCGGATGGCGATTAAGTTGTATTGGGTGCGGCGTAATGGCTGCGAGTATTCGCAGTCCGTTAGGTGCGGTTCGTACGCGAGTCCTCGCATGGGGATGAGTTAAGAGCCCCGGTAGGAGCTCCTAATCGAGGTTAAGCGGCATGAGCACGCCATCTTTCTTGATGCCAATGCGGATTAACGCCCGTGAAAATGCACGATGAACATCGCTTCCTCGGTGTTTGGATTGCCATCGCACACAGCAGGCGTGAATACCCATTGCTGAACCAGAGCCAACGCTTCGGCTCCTAAATCAGCGTGCTCCGCGCTCTGCACCACGGCTTCATGGACTTTTCCGTCTGTCGAGATGATTCCTCGAATGGCGACATCGACATTTCTGCCGCCCTTCCCTGCGTTGGGCTGCGGCATGGACGTTCCGATCGCACGCCGATAGGTTTTGCAAAAATCGCGAATCTGGGCCTCGGGTGGCGCGGCGAGCACGTTTTCGCTCGCGTCAGTAAGCTCCGTCATTGTCTGTGAAATCTCCAGCTTGCGAACGCCGACAAACGAGTAGGTAATCTTGGCAGGCACAAGCTCGCCCGCAAACGAAAAGAATTCACTGTTTTCGATGAGCTTGTCACCGATCTTTTCCAAAACCAAAGTTCCATTGTTGGGATCGACGCAAAGCTCATTGTTCTCGACCTTCTGGCCTCGGATGGTGTCGAATTCAATGCATCGAATCTTTTTCCCGCCTGCGGCTTTATCCACGATCGCATAGATCACATCGTCGTCAGCGAATCGCACCAAATAAATGGGGGTCAGCTGCATGACGGTATCAATTTCAGGGGGAGGCAATTCGCTGGTTCTCACGGTCGCAAGGTGTCCACCGCTCCAAATATCGAGTGAGTGATACTCACCGAAGCGGGACTCCTCGCGTTTTCCCGTACCCTGCACAACCACACGCGTGAACGTGCCTTCTTGTGGCCCGGAGCTGGAGTCAAAGACGCGGAAGGTATCGACACGCTCTAGATTTGGCAATTTGGGCGAGAGGCTGACGCCGTTGGCACGCTCCAGCAACTGAACCGCTTCGCGGCGCAGTTCCGGGTCTTGGGCAGATGTTGGAATGGCGGTAAAAACAATGAGCGGAAGGACCTTCAGGACTGCTTTCATTTGTCACCCCGGAAAATGGCTGTGGATTGGATGCCCTTAGCCAGGATTTCCATTTTGACTGACAGCAGACCGGTAACATAAACCTGACCGCCTCTAAAAGCAATAGTCAGTCCTAGACCCCTAACTCTGATTAACGCGGTAATCAATCAAGTGAAGTATTTCTTCACGCATCTCCGGTAACGCGACCAGGCACTGACAGTGGGAAGGAGTCACGTAATCCACCGCCACTTCTGACCGCAAATCAGCGTACGGTCGAATTTTACGAAACGGAACTACTCAGGCGGGTTTAGCCACAGTGCGCCTCGCCCGATAAAAACCACGCACCAACACAAACACGAGCAACGCGCTCAGTGCTACTGTAACGAAAGTCCAAGTCGCAACAGCGGCTTTGACGCCCGTCACATACTGAGGAATTTGGAAGAGACCCCACATCGCGTCGATGAGCCGCTCCTCGTTGGGAAGCACGGGATTCGAAGCGCGGTACTCTGCGATGGCGCGTTGAAATGGTAGAAAACTCACCAGAAAGGCGCTGCACGCAACGAGCACAACTGCGGGAGCATAGTCCGCCACCAAGCTGGCCGCTCTTCGCCAGATCGGTCTCGCACTTCGAATCTTTCTAGCGAACAGCTCCAATAGCAGAATAGCCGCAAGTGCAGCGAACCCGGCGACCGCAGCCAAAGTACCGAAGCCCTGCACCAATATGGCCTTTCTTCGGAAAGTCTGCGCTCTCGCGCCTCTAGCCGGATTGTGTGTGAGTCGCATTTCTTTAAAACGCTCCTCGATTTGATCGAGACGCGCCGTCACTCTCCGCTCATCTTCCGTTTTGCCAGAACTTGAATAAAGAACGGCCATCTCTTTGTTGGCACTGCGCGAAAGCACCCAGGCGATCAGCTTCTCTATGTCCGTCTCGCTTCCGGCCGCCATCCTTATGCCAAACGAATCTACCTCGTCGAGCAGACTCTTCGCTCGTTTCAAGTCGCCCGCCGCGCGCGCCTTTTGCGCCTCGTGTATTTTGACATCCGCAAACATCCTCAAGTTCAGCAAACTTGGAATCGTGTGGGACCATAGCCCAGAGAGGACTATCGCGGGCGACAAGTTCTTTTCGCGATTCCACACCGCTCGCGTTAGCCGGTAGTGCCGCTGGAAGTAGCTGTCATATCGCGGGGCTCCATAGGCGCGCTCCATGAGTGCCATCCACTTCGAATCGCCCTCTACGGCTTCAAAGTCTGTGCGAATGCTCGAGGGGTCCAGGGCATACGCCTCAAGCAAATAGGGCACTGCATTGTCAGGATCGGCCGCCTGCAAACTCGCAAGCCATTCTTCCTGCGGCGGATCATAGTCCGGTTGATGATTTCTAGAACCGTAAACCCACACGAGCTGCGGATCAAGCGCAACAGCGCGTTCTGTCAACGCTTTCGCCAGTTTCGGATCCCTTGTACTAAGCGCCACAAACGCGAGCGTGCTTGCATCCTTCTCTTTTTCCGCGCGATCCGCCAGTTGTTCCAGCGTCCGCCCGTCCGAATCTGACTGCTGGTATTGGTGCCAACTAGCCCGCACGGTTCGAATCGCCTCACGCCCCGCCGGCAAAGCCAAAAGCAAAGCCGCTACTGCCAGAACCACCGCCGTAAACACTCGCGACCGCCTCGGAAGCAGCGAAGATCCCTCAGGCCGATGCGCGCCGCCGGGCAGGGAACCGCCCGCCGGAAGTTTCATCCACTTCCAAGCACTAGAAAGCACCGAACGGGTGAAGAGCATGATTCCTCCGAGCGACCATCGAACCGTTTCGAACGCACCCGCCGTTTCATCAATCTCCGCCGCCAGCGCCAGCCCCCAAGCGCGGTTCTCCTCCGGCCAATGACGTACCGTGTAAGCCAGCACCCACCGCGCAAAACGCGCCGTCACGGAATTGGCCTGTGTGGACAAGCTCATGCCTTCTGTTCCACTGCCGTCGGCTTCCAAAAGCGCCGTTCCTGCGCGGCGCGAATCTCTTCCCGCGCGCCCACTCGCGCGCATTTCCCGAGAGCCGGTAAAGATGCCTCGGCGGCCGTCCTGGCGTTTTCGCCTCTTCCCAGCGCGTCTCCAGCCAGTGCAATTTTTCAAGCCGCATCAAAATCGGATACAGCGTGCCGGAAGGAATCCCAATGCTCTGGCTCAGCGAATACCCGTGCTGCCATTGGCCTGGCCGGGCGAGCAGAGCATCCAGCACCGCCAATGTCTGCCGAGAGAGCCGAATCCGCAGTCCCATAATCTAACTCTACATAGATAGATATAATTAGTCAGGCCCCCGCTTTCTGCCACTTTCCCTTCTCTAACTGATTAACGCTTGTGATGTCCGGTTACGCGTGCAGGCAAGTGGAATCACTTCCGAGTCAGCCGTGATCCAAGCACAATTGCCAAAGTGGCAAGGCGGGCGACATATTTGATTGGTCGACTAAGTTGGCAGGAACAGTGGGCCGCTTTCTACTGTGCCGAAGGTACAAGCACGGATCTGCGAACTCATTGTGCCTGATGTGTGCGGTGCCTACAGTGTCTTCAAGAACGCGACGAGGTCTTCCTTGTCTTGTTGCGACAGGTGCAGATTGAAACGCGTGTCGTAGAAATTGACAGCGTCCATCAAAGTGGCGGCGGAGCCGTTGTGGAAATAGGGCGCGCGTCCTGCGAGACCGCGCAGGATCGGGCCCTTGATCTTCCCAACGTGGTCGAACCTGCCATCGATTAATGCCTGGCCAAGATCCGTTGTGGTTTTACAGTCTCTGGTTGGCAACCCCGAAGTCGCGTCCTTCCTGCAAACCGTGATCTCCGGCAGGTAACTCACATCGAGGCCCCCAAAATTGACGGAAGGGTTGCTCGGGCTGGGGTCGCCGGTCCCGATGTCCAAAGGCGTGGGGAAGGAGTGGTTGCCGACATTCGGTGTATCGTGGCAGGTAGCGCAGTTACCCTGAAGCGACGGAATGCCTCCGACGACCAGGCCTCCGGCTGCCACATCGTCATTTATGCCGGCTACACCGGTGATGGGGATTTGCAGGGTGTTGAAGATCTGCTCGCCGCGCGCGATCGAACGCCGGGCGGAGGTGTGCCTCTCGTAATCGTCGTTCTTTTCGTAATCTCTGTCATTGATGTGCGCCCAGTTGCCGTACAGGTTGAAAATACTGGGGGTAAACTGACCGTCGCCCGGCGTTAACAGTCCCCCTGGCTGCTCGAAACCGGGGAGCAGAAAATGGACGCTGGAGTTGACGCTGATGAAGAATGGCTGGGTGGAAAGAGGGGTGGGGCCGCCTTTCGCGCCGTCTTCATCGAGGTCGCCGGCGTGACTATCGCGAATCTGTGCGGTGAAGATTTTCGTCTCGAAGTCCACAATCTGTTGTTGCTCCTCGGGAGTTGGCCTCGTCCCATCCCCCTGCGCGTGGCCTGTGGTGGCGTCTACGGATTGGTGCGCCAGATCGGCCAGGAGCGACTTCGGGTAGTTGTTGTAGATAATTTTCGCGGTACCGGTGGCCGCCGAGGATTCACGCCCATCGAACATTACCGCGCTTAGGAACGGCAGGTTGGTGGTCGGCAGTGGCCGGCGATACATCGAGATGACGTCGGTCGCATTGCACCCGTACTGGTTGTAGACGCTAACAACCTGGTAGTCCGCAGTTGCGGGAACAGCGACTCCGATGCGGATCAGGCCCCTGGTGAGCAGCAGGCTGTAGGCCTCGCGCCGCTCACCAAGTGTGGAAACATCCGCTGTAGGGCAGTTCGCGCCGTCAACAGGGCGGAAGATGGGGTCCGTGCCACGAGTGGTGTCGAATCGAAATTGAATGTGCAGCGGGGTCACAGACCAGGCGTCGCTGGCCTGGTGACAAGTGACGCAGCGGCGGCCGTTGCTACCAAGGTCCAGGAAGAAAGGATTCTTCGTAGTGTCAGTGGGCCCGCCGAGATTCAGATTCGCGAAGCGACCATCAGGGTCCGCAAATTCCTGATACCGCGGCACAAATTGATCTGAATTATGCGCAACCGCCAACCTTCCCGCGCCGATTAGCAGAAAGGCAGATGCGAGGGTAAGGTAACGGCGTTTATGACCGATTTCGAATCCTTTCGAAATGCGGCCTGAGAGTGAACGTGCCAGTCTATTACGCAATGCGCCCATAGCTGCCTCCTTGAGCGTCAAGAATGGTTCCTGTGTCTTTTCGATCTGCCGCATCGCCCGTACAAAGAGAGAACTCCTATGACTACTTTAAAAGCAGGACTTGGTGGAACAACGCCGAGTTCGGCCCCCTTCTCCCTCTTTGCTAGTTGCTGAATTCCAGAGAAACCAGGTTGAGAAAGATTGAGAATTCCGCGAAGACCGTCCCTGGCTGTCCTAGGCGAATCCCTGCCGTCGGGCACCCTTACTAACATAAGACCAGGATGCGGAAACATTTCACCCGATTGCTGAGGCGGTGGGCGGTCTGGAACGAGATAAACTGCGCAGCGGAAAATTTGGCAAGAAAAGCGTAGAACTTAATTGCCCATCTGAAAACAGTTGTCTCAGATCATCGTTTGCCGTCGAGGTTGGCCCATTCGCCGGACTGAATGAAGCTGGCCCAGTAGAAGGGATGTTGACGGCCCTTGCGCTTCAGCATCGCCAGTTGCGCCTGGCGGAGGGCTTCGCCACGTCCAAGGCCGCTCTTCAGACTGGTGTAGAAATCGGTCATCAGCCCGCGTGTGACGAAGTCGCTGACTGGCCACAGGCTCATCACCAGGCTTTCGGTGCCCGCCAAAAAGAACGCGCGCCGCAGGCCATAGACACCCTCTCCGTTTTTCACTTCGCCTATTCCAGTATCGCAAGCGGAAAGCGTCACCAGCTTTGTGCCCCAAAGGTTTAAGTTTGAGGCTTCGAGCGCGGTGAGAATGCCGTCGTCTCCTCCACCTTTATTCAGGTTCGCACCCGCCAAGGCCAGCCCGGACCGCAGCAGGGGATTCTCGACCTTGGTGCTGGCGTTGATCGTGCGCGTGCCGCTGACTCCGGTCTTGAAAGGCTCCTGGGTTGCGCTGCCGGTCGCGTTGAGCAGAAAGAATCCATGGGTTGCAATGTGAAGGAGACGCGGGGCCTCGACTCGCTTCAACTCAGTTTTCGTTGCCTGCTGACCCGTAAGAACCTTGGCGTCGGGGAAGAGCGACTTGATCGTGTTAGCCTCCAGCGCCGTGCCGGCTAGAGGGGCAAAATAAACAGTGGATAGATCTTCTCCCATGGTGACGCTGCGCCGCGTGGCGGTGAATGTAGCAGGAGTCCCGCCAGCTCGACCGGCCTTGGCAACCGGCGCGCCCTCCGGCTCGCCGAACAGGGGGTCGGCGACGAGGAGCGGTGCGCTCCTGCTTTCTCGCGCCACCTGCATGCGCAACAAGTCGCGTCCAGTAGACAAATAGCTGATGGAATAGCGTTCGAGCGCATAACGCCCTTGTTCGTCCACCAAGGCCTGGAACGGAACGAGATTAAGCTCACCGTCTGGCGAGAGCAACAAGTGGGCCGCGTCGCCGACAAATGCGCGGATCGGTTGCATAATCTTCTCGTCGAGTACGCGTGCGAGTTGTTTCACATCTTTGCGTTGTGGATCGCGTAAGGCTTGGCGCCACCGAGCAATCGCTTCGTCGACAAGACTTGCGTCGCCTAAATCCTTCCATTGAACTTCCTTCTGACCGCGGACCACGTAAACAACATAACGAGGGACGCCATAAGCCCTTGGATTATCCGGGGCTTTAGGATCAAACGGGCGGTAGACGGCAAATTCAATCAGAGCGGCATTCTCTGGAATCGACGCTTTGATTGCACTGAGCGTGGCGGGCTTTGAACCCGGATAAAAACCAGCGCTGCGCCGATTCATTTCTGCTTCCAGTGTTTCCCGTCTTTGTTCCAGTGCCTTAATCTGTTCCCCGTAGTCCAAGGCCGGCAGCTTTTGAGGTCCATTGAGAACCTGGCTTGCCAGCTTGGAGGTGAGCTCGTACCACTGATCGAGGAGTTTCTGGTCTTCTGGACTGAAGCGTTGGCGAAGCGCGGAAAGATTGGTGGACACGGCATCCTGCACGCGTCCCTTTCGCTGGAGAATGGTGGTCACCGCCAGGTGAAGAGCCGCCGGGTCTTCAGGAGCAAGACGCGCGTGCAATGAAATGTTTCTGGATGAGCGCGAAGACAGGCTCGTCACAAAAGCCTGCTTTTCTCGTTCGGAACCCAAAGCGAGATTCACGGCGAGAAAACGTTCCTCAATTTCGCTTGCGCGTGATTGAAACTTCACGGCTTCAGTCGAATTTCCCTGCGCTGCAAGGCAACGCGCAAGGCCAAATAATGTTCCCTGTAAAACAGGATGGCTCAATGCCCCTTCCTGCTCGTGGACGGAGAGGGCTCGGCGATACAAGGCCTCACCCTCTGCATAGCGGCCAGTAGTGCAGTAAACCATTGCGAGATCGTTCACATATCCTGTGACGTCTAAATGATCCTGCCCGAGAGCTTTCTCGCTAAGACTCAGCGCCTTTTGAAACATCGTCTCGGCTTTCAAATAGTCAAGCGCGTCGTAGGCAACGCGGCCCAAAAACGTGAATGAAGGGGCAAGGTGAAAATGATTCGGGCCAAGAAGTGATTCCCATACGGCGCGACCCCTTTCTGAATACTCTTCAGCACGCTGGTAGTCGCCCCTGGCGTAGTAAGTTTTCGCAAGACTCTCCAGCACACCCGCGGCGTCGGGCGTCCCTGTTTGTTGCGCCCTTTCAAGGATGCCCCATGCTCTTTGCTGCATTTCTTCTGCTTTGAAATACTCGCCTCGGTCTTGATAGCTGGCGCTCATTTCCAACAGGTCGTTAGCTACTTCGGGATGATCTGGACCCAACACCTTCTCTTTGATCTTCAGGGCACGGAGGGCAAGAGGCTCCCCGCTTGCATAATCACCGGTATAGTCATAGTTATCCGCCAAAGATCCCAGCGTGTTCGCGACCAATAGATCGTCCGGGCCCAACACCTTTTCGCGAATCTCCAGCGATCGTATGAGCAATGGACGAGCTTCGGCCTGCCTGCCCTGAACCCGGAGGCGCGCGCACTCAATGAATAATTTGCGCG
>WNFS01000219.1_pt1 | contig 42061 bp, 39 predicted proteins | sample 5400141 | NCBI WGS metagenome assembly WNFS01 (sample SAMN13153358, study PRJNA577476) | soil metagenome | isolation source: 60 cm saprolite under Madrone tree | place: USA:California | collected 2016-06-14
CCCTCCGGCCCCACCGACCGCTGGCCGACCCGCTCGGGCTTCGACAAATTCTACGGCTTCATTGGCGGTGAGACCAACCAGTGGGCGCCGCTGCTCTACGACGGCATGACCCAGGTCGAGCCGTCGAAGGATCCAAACTACAACTTCATGACCGACATGACCAACCAGGCCATCGAGTGGATGGGCTACCAGAAGTCGCTCACGCCTGACAAGCCGTTCTTCATCTACTTCGCGCCGGGCGCCACGCATGCGCCGCATCACGTGCCGAAGGAGTGGATCGCCAAGTACAAAGGCAGGTTCGACCAGGGCTGGGACAGCCTACGCGAGGAGACGCTGGCGCGGCAGAAACGGCTAGGCGTGGTGCCCGCGGAGACGAAGCTCGCGCCCAAGCCCGCGGCCATCAAGGACTGGGCCGCGCTGACCCCGGATGAGAAGAAGCTCTTCGCCCGCCAGATGGAAGTGTTCGCCGGCTTCGGCGAGTACACCGACACGGAGATCGGTCGCCTGATCCAGGCCATCGAGGCAACCGGCCAGCTCGACAATACGCTGATCTTTTACATTGTCGGCGACAACGGGGCGAGCGCCGAAGGAGGTATGGTCGGGCTCTACAACGAGATGACGTACTTCAACGGCGTGAACGAGACCGTCCAGGACATCTTGAAGCACTACGACGAGCTCGGCGGGCCGACGACATACCCGCACTACGCCGCCGGGTGGGCGGTGGCGGGGGACACGCCGTTCACGTGGACGAAACAGGTCGCCTCGAGCTATGGCGGCACCCGTAACGGAATGGTGATCCACTGGCCCAAGGGCATCACGGCGAAGGGCGAGCTGCGGTCGCAGTGGCATCACGTCATCGACATCGCGCCGACCATTCTGGAGGCGGCCGGCCTGCCCGAGCCGAAGAGCGTGAACGGAACGCCCCAGACGCCGATCGAAGGCGTGAGCCTCGCCTACACGTTCGCTGACCCGAAGGCGCCGAGCCGGCATACGACCCAGTACTTCGAGATCTTTGGCAACCGCGCCATCTACGACAACGGCTGGCTGGCGGGCACCGTCCACCGGGCGGCCTGGGAGTTCAAGCCGCGGACGACGCTCGAAAACGACACCTGGGAGCTGTACGACACACGGACGGACTTCAGCTTGGCAAACGACCTGGCCGCCAAGAACCCCGAGAGGCTCAAGGAGTTGCAGGCCCTCTTCCTGAAGGAAGCGGTCAAGTATTCCGTGCTGCCCATCGACGACCGGACACTGGAGCGCCTCAATGCCGCCCTGGTCGGGCGGCCCGACCTCATGGCCGGTCGCACGTCCCTGACGGTCTACCAGGGGATGCTCGGGATGTCCGAGAACGTCTTCATCAACGTGAAGAACCGCTCGCATACGATCACCGCGGAGATCGACATCCCGAAGACCGGGGCCAAGGGCGTCCTGCTGGCCCAGGCCGGGCGCTTCGGCGGCTGGAGCTTCTACCTTAAGGACGGCAAGCCGACCTACACCTACAACTGGCTGGGTCTGCAGCGGTACACCGTCGCCGCCAAGGAAGCGTTGCCGGCCGGGAAGGCGACCATCCGCTTCGAGTTCGCCTATGACGGCGGGGGCGTCGGCAAGGGCGGCACGGGCACGCTCTTCGTCAACGGGAAGAAAGTCGCCACGGGTCGGATCGACCGCACCCAGTGCTGCTCGTTCTCCGCGGACGAGGGCGCCGACGTGGGCGCGGACGAGGGCACGCCCGTCACCGAGGCCTACAAGGTCCCGTTCAAGTTCAGCGGCAAGATCGGAAAGGTGACGATCGAGCTGAAGGACGTGAAGACCGCCGACCGCGACGAAGCGGACAGCGCCCGCAAGTTGGCCGTCATGAAGAAGGCGCTGGCCGACTGACCTATTCGGTCGATCGGCATCCCCCCCAGGGTCGAGACGCGGCTGGGACCGCTCGAGCGAGATCCAGCTGGTGCCGTAAGCCAGCGCCGGGCGAGCGCCCAGGCGTTCAGGGGAGGAGATCGACGATGCGGATGCGCGCGCCGCTCAGGGCAAGCGGCGAGATGAAGGCCTCGGGCCCGAAGGTCTCGACGGAGCGATAGCGCCAGCCGAATGCCGCAGCGGGATCTTGCACCGGATCGCGATACACCTCGAGGACGCGATCAACGAGGTTCACGATCCAGTAGTCGGTGAGCCCGGCACGGGCGTAGACGCTGCCTTTGTGATGTCGGTCGAAGGAGAGGCTCGACTCGCTGACCTCGACCACGAGGACCGGGCGTGATGGGTGACCGGCCACGTAGTCGCGGAAGCTGCCCGGCACGACGGCCGCGTCCGGCTCGGGCTCCGACTCATCGTCGAGAGCCACCGGACCTTGCCCGCGCACGTCCCAGCCTGCGCCAAACGTCACCCGCAATGCCTCTTCGACTGCCCGCACGGAAGTGAAGTGGTAGCTGCCCTGCGGCTCCGCGACGACGAGCTGGCCGCCAATCAGCTCGATCGGATCGCGGGGTTGAAAGAAACCGATCTCGATCAGTCGATCGTACTGGGCCCGGCTCCAGTGATGAGTCTTGACCTCGCCCTTCGCCATGCCGTGAGCCTAGCGGCCCGGGCGACGGTCTGTCAATGTCCCGGACAAGATACACACCCGGCGGCTCCGCCCCGCCACACCCTTCCGTCCTCTGATAGACTGGCGGCGCTGCGGGCAAGAAACCTGGATCAAACGGAGGCGACTCATGGTCGGTCCGGAGGAAGGCGACGGCTGCTTCGCGGCAGGCCCCGGCCGCTTCATCCGGGAGTAGATTCCGCCCGTGACGCATTCACTCTTCCGTCGTGGCTTGTCGCTCGGGCTGGCTTGTCTCTTCGCCCTTGTCGGAATGCTTCCGGCCGCGAGAGCCCAGTCTCAGCCGACGCCGCCCCCGGCCGCGCAGGTCACGCCGGATCCGTGGCCCAAGCTGCGCGAGATCGGCGGGGTGAAGTACACGCTCTACCAGCCCCAGCTCGACAAGTGGAACGGCTACACCTTCGAGGCGCATGCGGCGGTGGCCGTGCTCCCCGCCGGCGCCAAGGATCCCGTCTTCGGCGCCATCGAGATCACGGCCAATACCGAGGTGGCCAAGGTCTCGCGCACGGTGCACTTGAGCGATATCAAGATCGCCAAAGCCATATTCCCCTCCACTCCCGACAAGGCCGCAGCTTACCAGCAGGCCTTTCAGACCACGGCCTCGAACGGGCCGTCCACCATGTCGCTCGACCGGCTGGAGATAGCCCTGGCCATCAAGGGACAGGAGAGGAAGGCGCAGGCCGTGCCCGTCAAGAACGAGCCGCCACGCTTCGTCTTCTCCCAGTCGGCCGCCGTCCTGGTTCCGATCGACGGCATGCCGGTATGGCGAACCGTCCAGGGCACGAAGCTCGAGCGTGTTCTCAACACCCGCGTGCTCGTGGTGCTGGATGACTCGACCGGCCGCTTCTACGTCCACCTCTTCGATGGTTTCGTGGAGGCGCCGTCCATCGCGGGGCCGTGGACGCTGGCCACGAAGGTTCCTCCAGGTATCGTCGCCCTCGAGGCCTCGCTCGCCAAGCAGAACGTCATCGACCCGATGACGGGGCCGACCGATCCCAAGACGAAGCAGAAGGCTTCTCTCAAGAACAGCGTGCCGGACGTGGTGGTGACGACCACTCCCACCGAGCTCATCGTGACGGAGGGGCCGCCGGACTGGGTGCCCATCGAAGGCACCATGCTCCTCTACGTGAAGAACACCACCGGGAACATCTTCAAGAATCTGAACGATCAGCTGAACTACGTCCTCGTGACGGGCCGCTGGTTTCACGCGCCCGACCTCGCGGGGCCATGGCAGTACATCGCGGGGACGGAGCTGCCGCCCGACTTCACGAGAATCCCCGATGACAGCCCGAAGGAGAACGTGAAGGCGGCGGTGCCCTACACGACGCAGGCGGACGAAGCGCTGATCGCCAACGAGATTCCCCAGACGGCGACGATCAGTCGCGCCAAGGCCCGCTTCACGCCGGAGATCAACGGCGGCTCGCCCGACATGCGGCCCATCCCGGACACGCCGCTCAACTACGTGTTCAACTCGCCGTCGCCCATCATCATGGTGTCGCCCACGGAGTGGTACGCCGTGCAGAGCGGCGTGTGGTTCACCTCGATCTCGGCCACGGGGCCGTGGCTGGTCGCGGCTTCCGTGCCGCCCGTCATCTACTCGATCCCGGTCAGCTCGCCCCTGCACTACGTCACGTACGTGCAGGTGTACAGCGCCACGCCTCAGTACGTGGTCGTGGGGTATACGCCCGGCTATCTCGGCACCGTCGTCGCTCCCGGCGGCGTGGTCGTGTACGGGACGGGCTACACGTACGTGTCCTATGTCGGTACGACCATCTGGTATCCCCCGCCCGTCACGTACGGCTACGCGGCGAATCCGTACTGGACGCCGTGGACGGGCTGGGCCATGGGCTTCGGCATGGGCATGGCCTTCGGGGCCGCCATCGCCGGCGGGTCGAGCTGCTGCTGGGGCTACTGTCCCGCGCCCTATTGGGGCGCCATGCCCTACTATCCCTCGTACGCGCACTACGGCGCCTACGGCGGTGCGTACTGGGGCCCGCATGGCTCCGCCGCGGTGTGGGGGCCGGGGGGCTGGGCCGCGACGTCCGGCAATGTCTACCACCAGTGGGGAGCGACGGGCGCCGTCACGCGCACCTCGGGCGGGTACAATGCCTGGACGGGCAACGCATGGAGCACGCAGGTCGGCCATTCCTACAATTCCATGACCGGTCGCGCGTCCGCCGGTGAGCGGGGCGCGGTCCAGAACGTGTACACGGGCAACTATGCCTATGGCGGCCGCGGCGCGACGTATAACCCGAACACGGGCGTCACCGCGCGGGGCGGTACCGCCACCTACGGCAATGCGTACAGCGGCAGCCAGAACACCGCGAAATGGGGACAAGTGTCGGGCCCCGGGGGGCAGACCGGCGGCTACGCCAACGTGAACGGCAATCACTACGCGGATCACGATGGCAACGTCTACCGGAATACGGGCAACGGCTGGCAGAGCTACGACAATGGCTCCTGGAACTCCGTGAACGATGCCGATCGCACGCAGTCGCTCAATGCCGAGCAGAATGGTCGCTGGGCGGGAGATCAGCGCTCCGCGGGGTCCTCGTGGGGCTCGAGCAGCTGGGGCGGCGGATTCAATCGGAGCAGCGACAGTGGTAATGGCTTCGGCGGAGGGGGATGGAATCGCGGCAGTAGCGGATGGGATCGGGGCGGGTCTGGTTGGAGCGGCGGCGGAGCGGCAAGGTCCTGGGGAGGGGGCAGCTTTGGTGGGGGCGGCAGGTCCTGGGGTGGCGGCGGGCGACGGTAGGCCCGCATATGCGCCAATCCGAGAGGAGCGATCTTGAAGCCCAGAGCTGATTTGGCGGTGCTGGCCTGCGGGGTGGCGATGGCCGCCCTCGCGGCAGGCTGCGCGACGGAATACAAGAAGACCGAGGAAAATCTGAACAAGCCACCCATCAACTGCTTCACGGCCGAAGGCGACATCCGGGTGCTCCAGAGCGAGAAAGCGAACGTGGCCCAGCAGATGGCGGCGGGGCTGCAGACCATCGTCCCCACCAGCATCGTGGTCGGTCTCATCACGGGAACGTCGAAAACGAGTGCCCAAGTGGAGAGCGGCGAATACAACCGGATGATCGACGCGAGGATCGCCGAGATCAAGTCCGTATGCGGGATGCCGTGAGCTCAAATGAACTGGCTTGCCGGCTGATGTCAGGCTGGGGCGCAGACGGACCGACGACGGCACAGTGTCCCGAGGGGCAGGGATCCCGAGTACGAGTACTCCTCGAGACAACTACCCTATTGGGAGCACTTGAGCTAAGATACGCGGCTGGGACAACCAACCTCGGATAAGGTAGCCTAACGGGGGAGAGGGAAGGGTGCGACCAACCATGAAAGCATTCAGGGGCGCGGATCTGATGACCCTCCGGGCGAATCGGTGAATGCGGACAGGCTGGAACGTCGAAAGGGACAGGACGTATGCATGAGAACTCGAGCTGCTGTGGCGTTACTGGCGGACTCCATCCGTGCCGGCGTGGCAGCGAAGGGCCGCCCATTCCCCAACCGAATTCGACTTAGACAAGGAGAATATGATGCAGCGTAGTCATCTGGTTCTTGGAATCATGCTCGCGACCTCGCTCGTCGCGACGGGCTGCGCCGGCAAAGTGCGGTTGGCTTCGAACAAGTCTTGCACGGCTCATGGTGGCACGTACGACGCGGCAGCAAAGTCGTGCACGATCGCAGGGACGGCGAGGAGCTCCCAGTCGATCTGCGAGGCGCAGGGCGGGTACTACGAGCCCGTTGCCGACATCTGCGAGCGGGGCAACGACTAAGAACAGGCAAGCACCACGAATGGCGGAGGGTTCATGCGCTCGTGCCGCTCGGGCGTGCTGAAACGACCCTGCCACACTTCGAGGAAGGCGTTCATGACCACGGCTACGATGGTCCTCTTGCAACAGGAGGCAACAACGATGGGTCCGAGGAAGATGTTGATGACCACGGCTATGGTGGCCCTATTGGCGCTCCCGCTCGCCGCGTGCTCCGGCACCATCAAGAAGAGCTCGAGCTCGCTGTGCACGGCGGCCGGGGGGACGTACTCGGGCAATACCTGCAACCCGGGGACGCCGAACCAGAAGACCGCCAAGCAGATGTGCGACGCGCATGGCGGCGTGTACGACAGCGTTCTCGACTTCTGCGAGATGCCCGGGGACAAGTAGACTCTCTCGACTCCTGGACCGACCCGCCGGGGCTACGGCCCCGGCGGGCTTCTGTAGATCAGGCGCCCACCTGTCCGTCCTTCCGGCTCCGCGGGACCTGTACCTCGAGGCGCTTGTAAACATCTGCCGGAATTCACCCAATTGAGCTAAGATACGCCGCTAGTAGCTCACTGGGCCGCCGGATGGGTCGGGGCCGTGGGGTCTCGGACCACAAGAACGAGACGTCCATCAACCAACAGGAGGCAACGATGGGTTCCAGGAAAATGCTGATAACCACAGCCATGGTGGCCCTGCTGGCGCTCCCCCTCGCCGCGTGCTCCAGCACCGCCAAGATCAAGTCTTCCAGGCTGTGCACCGCCGCCGGCGGCACGTACTCGGGCAACACGTGTAACCCCGGCACGCCGAACCAGAAGACCGCGATGCAGATGTGCCAGGCTCACGGCGGCGTGTACGACAGCGTGCTCGACATGTGCGAGATGCCCGGCGACAAGTAGCCACTCCTGATCCATCGATCGCCATCCCGCCGGGGGGCCACGTCCCCCGGCGGGGGCGTTTCTCCCATGAAGTTCGGCCTCGGACTATCTGTACAGCACGCTCTGGACGACTCGCAGGCCGGTCGCTTCCAGGAGCACCTCGAGCAGGTCCGGCTGGCCTCGGCTGTCGGCTTCGATTCCGTCTGGGCGAGCCACCACTATCTCTCCGCGCCGTTCACCTATTTCCAGCCCATCCCGGTCCTCTCCCGAGTGGCCGCCGAAGCCGGCACGATGTCACTGGGCACCGGCGTCCTCCTCCTGCCCCTGCATCATCCGGTTGACGTCGCGGAGCAGCTCGCGACCCTCGACGTGATCTCGGGCGGCCGCTTCATCTTCGGCGTCGGGCTCGGCTACCGCGACGCCGAGAATCGCGCCATGGGGCTGGATCCGCGCAACCGTGTGGGCCGTCTCACGGAGGGGCTCGAGGTGATCGAACGGCTCTGGACGGGCGAGCCGGTGAGCTATGCGGGCCGGCACTTCACGATCGAAGACGTGCGCATCTCCATGCCGCCGCAGCAGCGGCCGCGTCCGCCCATCTGGCTGGCCGCCAACGCCGACGGCGGGGTCCGGCGCGCCGCCCAACTGGGCGACGCGTGGCTCATGAACCCGCACACCACGCTCGAGACCCTGGGGCGGCAGCTCGTCTTGTTTCGCGAGACACGGAAGATGCTCGGGAAGCCGCCGGCGGCGGAGATCCCCCTCATCAAGGAATGCTACGTCGCGCCGGATCGCGCGAGCGCCGTGGGCGAAGCGCGTCCCTTCCTCGAAGCCAAGTATGCGGCGTATCGGGAGTGGGAGCAGGACAAGGCGCTTCCCGCCGGCGAGAGCTTCGCGTCGGACTTCGAGGCCCTGGCGCGCGATCGCTTTCTTTTGGGTGATCCCCCGCGCGTCAGAGAGGAAATCGCGCGCTATCGGGAACGTCTCGGGATAACCACCATGATCCTCCGCGTCCAGTGGCCGGGCATGGAGCAGGCCCAGGTCCTGCGCTCCATCCGGCTCCTCGGCGAACAGGTCTTCCCTCACCTGCGGTAGGCTAGGCAACGTCGGGGGAAGGAGAGACCCAATCATGCGGCGCCTGCTGCTCCCCGCCCTCTTCGGGCTCGCCCTGGCGGTTCCCGCGACCGCGCAGCAGTTTCCCGAGCCCGTGCTCTACGAGCTCCTTCCCGTCGACTACCCGTATCCGCTCGCCCGGGTCTGCTATACGAGCCAGGGTATTTGCGCCCTGCCCACCTTCATCTTCCCGGGCCGGCCCTGTGATTGTCGTCGGCCCGACGGGGAGTGGGTCAAGGGCGTGTGCACCCACTGAAGCGAGCGTTCGCCGCTACCGCGCGAGGGCCTTCTTCTTCCACAGCTCCCAGGGGCGTCCGATCGTCCCGCCGATCGAGGCCTGCGCGCGCTTCGCCTCGTCGGGATCGAGGTAGGTGATGTTTCCGCCGAGCGCCATCGCCTGCGCCTGAAGCCGCGCGTTCACCTCCGTGTAGACGCTCCGGAAGACGACCTCCGGCACGCTGGCGCCCACCACAACGGCGCCGTGGCCCCGCATGAGGGCGACCGGCCCCGCGCCCAGTGATCGCGCAAGGGCCTGGCCGAGCGCCGCGTCCCGGATGAGCATGTCCGTGGCGGGCCCGCCCGCGTTGCGGATCTCGAAGATGGGCACCCCGGGCCAGAGAAATGCGCTCATGTGATAGAGCGGTCGGAGCGGCGTCCCCGTCACCCCGAAAGGAATGACGGAGGGCGAATGGTTATGGACCACGGCGCGCACGTCCGGACGGACGCGATAGATCTCCCCGTGAATGAACCGCTCGAGGTAGACGGCCCGGCCGCGCGGGTCCACGGGCACGTTGTCGAGGTCGTACTCCATGATGTCGGCTGGGGTGACCAGTTCGGGGGCGAGGGAGCGCGACATCAGGTAGCGGTCGGCCGCCTTGTCGTGCCTGGCGCTCACATGGCCATAGCCGTCCACCACACCCTGGTCGGCGAGGATGCGATTGGCGGCGACGAGATCCTCGACCAGCTTCGGGTCGGGAGGACCGGCGGTGGCCGGCGCGGCCTGCGCCCGTGCTCCCCGCACACGCGCCGCCGCGGCAAGGGCGCTGGCGCTTGCGATCAACAGTCGACGTCGGGTCACGTGCTCCAAGGTCTTCCTCCTGTCTGGCCCGGGGGCCCCGATTATAGGCGGCGCTCTACTCTCGGAGCGCGCCGGAGAGAAGGCCGCGGACGAGGTAGCGCTGCAGCCCGATAACCAACACGAGCGGCGGCACGCTCGCCAGCATGGAGGCGGCCGCGATGTCGCCCCAGGGTACTTCGAACACCCCGGGAAAGAGGGCGAGCGCAACGGGCACCGTGCGGCTCGCTTCGGTAGCGGTAAAAGTGTACGCGAAGAGAAACTCGTTCCACGAGAAGAGAAAGGTGAGGAGCGCGGCGGAGGCGAGCCCGGGCGCGAGAAGTGGCAACACGATCCAGCGAAAGGCACGGAGGCGGCCCGCGCCGTCCACCGCGGCCGCTTCCTCTAGCTGCGCGGGGATCTCCTGGAGAAATCCCGTGAGGAGCCAGATGACGAGGGGGAGGGCGAAGGACGTGTTGGCCAGGATGAGGGCCAGCCACGTGTCGCGCAAATCGAGGGCCCGCATCAGGAGATAGAGGGGGCTCACGGTCGCGATCTGCGGAAAGGCGGTGCCCGCCACGATGAGGAGGAGGAGCAGACCCTTGCCGGGGACAGGATAGCGCGCAATCCCGTAGGCGCCGAAGAGTCCCAACACCAAGGCGAGCACGGTGGTGATGGCGCCGACGCCGAAGCTGTTGCCGAGAGCGCGGAGCATCACGCTTTGATCGAGCACGGCCCGGTAGTGCTCCCCGGTGAGCCGGCTGGGCAGGAGCGGCGGCAGGACCATGAGCTCCGCCTCGGGCTTGAGCGAAGTGAGGAGCTGCCAGAAGAACGGCCACGCGTAGACGAGAAACAGAGCGAGGACGGCCGCCTCGCGGGCACGCATGGCCCCGACCCGCCGGCCCGTCACGCGGCGAGCCCTTGGCGCCGGAGCGTTCGCAAGTACGCCCAGGCCACCAGCATCACAAGAGCGAAGACCACCACCCCGACCGCGGAGCCCAGGCCGAGCTGGACGGCCTGGAAAAGACTCCGGTACGCGTATACGGTCAGCGTCTCCGTGGTGCCGGCGGGACCGCCGCCGGTGAGAACGAACATGAGGTCGAAGGAGCGGAGCGCGTCGAGAGTCCTGAAGAGGAGAGCGATCATGAGGATCCGGCCGAGGAGCGGGAGCGTGATCCGGGTAAAGGTCGCGACCGCGCCCGCTCCGTCCAGTTGGGCCGCCTCGTAGATGTCGGCGGGGATGGCGAGGAGGCGCGCATAGCAGAGCACGGCCACGAAGGGCAGCGTCCGCCAGACGTCGGCGAGGATCAGCCCGGGGAGGGCGAGCCGGGGGTCACCCAGCCAGTTCAGGGCGATCCCGCCGAGGGCGAAGTTGATCAGGCCCGCCGTCGGGTGATAAAGCCACTCGAAGAGCTTCGCCGTCACCACCGAGGGGAGCGCCCACGCGAGCAGGAGCAGCGACAGGGCGATTCGCGATCCCGCGTGCAGCCCGCGCAGCGCGACGGCCGCCAGCACTCCGCCTGCCAACTCGAGCGCCACCGACGTCACCGTGAAGAGGAGGGTGACTTCGGTCGCCTTCCAGAACCGCGGATCGGTGGCCAGAAACACGTAGTTGCCAAGACCCTCGAATCGGTTCACGCCGAAAATGGGCATGCGCCGCTGTAGCGAGAGCCAGCACACCCAGATCGTCGGATAGAGGGTGAGGGCGCCCAGAGTCACGAGGGCGGGGCCGAGGAGGAGCAGGCCACGGACCCTCGCCCGCCGCTGCGCGCGCGCGAGGCTCGGAACCTGGCCACCGCCCGTCACTCGCGCAGATCCCGGAGGAAGAACTCGACCCGGCGACGCGCGTCGGCCACGCTCCGGGCCGGGCTCTTGACCTTCACGAGCGCGGCAGACAGCTCGGGCTGGAGGGTCGTCGAGATGATCACGTAGTAGGGCGTGACGGGGCGAGAGCGTCCGGCGAGCGTCAGATCGTGAATGCGCGGAAGGCTGGGAGAATTCCGCACCAGCTCGGGGTCGCGATACAGGGCCATCCGCGTGGGCTTGGTGGCGCCGCTGGCCGTCATGGCTCGCTGCGCGCGCGGGCCGGTGAGAAAGTGCGCGAGCTCCATGGCCTCGACCGGATGGCGGGTCTGCCTCGTAACGGCGAGATGGGCGCCGCCCGTGGATCCGGGAGCCGGCCATTCGGCAACGTGACGGGGGAGCGGGGCGAGGCCGACCTTGCCTCGCACCGGCGATTCGCCCCGCTCGAAGAGATCCGCCGCATACGGCCAGCTTCTAAGGAAGATGGCGTCACCGTTTCCGAAAGGTCGGCGCGTGCTCTCCTCGTCCGCCGCCGTCACCCACGCCGGGCTCACCCCCGTGTCGATGAGCATGCGGAGAAACCTCAACACCTGCTCCGCCCGGCCGGGGTCGGGGAAGAGGTGACCCTCTGCGTCGAGCAGATTCGTGCCGTCGGCCCAGAGTCCCTCGAGAACATTGACCATGAGGCCTTCGTACTGCTTGCCCTGCCAGAGATATCCGGCGAGCCGAGAATTGCCCTCGGCGGCACGGATCACCCGGATCTGCTCCAGCATCTCGGCGTAGGTCGCCGGCGGTGAGAAGCCGTGACGGGCGAGAAGATCGGCGCGGTAGTAGAGAAGCCCCACGTTCATGAACCACGGCAGGGCCCATATCCGATCCCGATAGGTTCCCGCTTCGACAGCCGAGGGAAAGTGCGCGGACAGCTCGTCGCGCGATACGCCGGGGGTCAGGTCGAGGAGCCAGCCCGCCTTCGCGAATTCGGGAACCCAGATGCAATCGAGCATCATGACGTCGAAGCCGGGCCGGCCCCCTTCGAGGTTGATCACGAGGAACTGACGCTGCTCGTCCGAGCTCCACGGCAACACTTCCGCTTTGACGCGGACTCCGGGATGCTCGGCCTCGAACTCCGCGAGGAGGCGGGGGATCGGATCCACGGGCCCGAGGATCTTGGCGTGCTTGAGGACGAGGACGACCGGCCCGTCGCTCTCCCGGGATCGCCCGCAGCCAGGCAGTATGACCACTAAGAGGGCAACCAGAAGGACGCCCAAGCGTGGCGCCCTCGCCCTGCCCGCTGATCGACGGGGTCTCACCGAATCCCTCCCGCCCCGTGACGTCCGAGGCCGCGTTCTGCTTGCCGCCCTCCCGGTCCTGGTCTATCCTGCCGCTGCCCATCGAGCATATCGTCACACACCGAGGTGATGTTCGAGCTTCCAGGAGGATAGTGCCATGGCCCAGGTCAACGCGGAGCCCTACGAGTACGAGTTCGATCCGAAGACCACCGCCCTCGTGATGATCGACTTCCAGCGCGACTTCGTGGATCCGGGCGGCTTCGGCGAAGCGCTCGGCAACGACGTCTCGCTTCTGCGCCGCGCCGTGCCGCCCGCCGAGCGTGTCCTCAAGGCCGCCCGCCAGCGCGGGCTCCTGATCATCCACACGCGGGAGGGTCATCGCACCGATCTCACGGACTGCCCGCCCTCCAAGAAGGCGCGGGGCCGTCTCACCGCGGGCATCGGCGATCCGGGGCCGATGGGGCGCATTCTCGTCCGCGGCGAGGAGGGCCACGACATCGTGAAGGAGCTCTACCCGGAGCCCGGTGAGCCGGTAGTGGACAAGCCGGGCAAGGGTGCCTTCTTCGCCACGGACCTCGACGGCATCCTGAAACATCGCGGCATCCGTCACCTCGTCGTGTGCGGCGTGACCACGGAGGTGTGCGTCAACACCACGGTCCGTGAAGCCAATGATCGCGGCTACGACTGCCTCGTGCTCGAGGACTGCGTCGCCTCCTACTTCCCCGAGTTCCAGACGGCGGCGCTGGCCATGATCAAGGCGCAGGGCGGGATATTCGGCTGGGTCTCGGACTCCACGCGCTTCCTCGAGGCTCTGGCCACCACGCGGTAAACGCGGGCACACGGAGGGCATATGGCGAGCGCGACGACCGACGAGTATCCGGTCCGGTGGTGGGTGCCAGGTGACTGGAACGCGTTTTTCGGCCTCTTCACCAACGTGGTACTCAATGTCATCGTGCTCACCGGCCTCAGCTTGGGAGTCGTCAAGCTTCCCGGCGACATCGTCTTCGGCCGTATCCTTCCCGCTCTGGCCGTGACCCTTCCCCTCGGCAATATCTACTATGCGTGGCTCGCGTACCGGCTGGCCAAAACCGAGCGACGCGACACCGTCACCGCCATGCCGTACGGCCCCAGCGTGCCGCACATGTTCATCGTGGTCTTCCTCATCATGCTTCCCGTCGCGCTCAAAACCGGCAATCCTGTCGCCGCCTGGCAGGCCGGTCTCGCCTGGTGCTTCGTGATCGGCGTCATCATCCTGCTCGGCGCCTTCGTGGGCCCCGCCATCAGGAAGTACACGCCGCGCGCGGCCATGCTGGGCACTCTCGCCGGCATCTCCATCACGTTCATCTCGATGCGGCCGGCCTTCCAGAGTTGGGAGGTCCCGTGGATCGCCTTCATCTCCCTCGCCATCATCATGGTCAGCTGGATGGCCAATGTCTCCCTGCCCGGCAATGTGCCCGGCGGTCTGGCCGCGGTGGTCATCGGCACCGCCGTGGCGTGGATCGCCGCGATGCTCGGATGGTCGGGCTTGATGCAGCCGACGGCGGTGGGAGTGGCCCTGAGTCAGTTCGGGTTGAGACTGCCTATTCCCTCGGGCGACGTCCTCGTGGGCCTGCGCGACATCGGCCCGCTCCTCGTGACGGCCATTCCCCTCGGCATCTACAACTTCACCGAGGGCATGAACAATGTCGAGAGCGCGGAGGCGGCCGGCGATAGCTACAACTTGAGAAAGATTCTCCTCGCCGACGGCGTGGGTGCGGTGGTGGGCTCGGTGCTCGGCAGCCCCTTTCCCCCCGCCGTCTACATCGGCCACCCGGGCTGGAAGGCCGTGGGCGGGCGCGTCGGCTACTCCCTTGTCACGGGGGTCTGCGTCGGGCTCGTCTGCTTCCTCGGTCTCGTCGCCCTTCTCCTCGCCGTCATTCCCCTCGTGGCCATCTTGCCCATCCTCCTCTACATCGGCGTGGTCATCGGCGCGCAGGCGTTCCAGGCCACGCCTCGCGAGCACGCGCCGGCGGTGATATTCGCGCTCATCCCCAACATCGCGTCGTGGGGACAGGTGCTGGTGGACGGCGCGCTCAATGCGGCGGGCACCAGCGCGGAAAAGGTCGGCATGAGCGCGCTGGCCGGCTCGGGTGTCGTCTATCGCGGCATGGAATTGCTCGGCGGCGGCGCCATCCTCGCCGGCATGATCCTGGGCGCGGTGGCCGCGTTCATCATCGACCGCGACTTCGATCGGGCCGCCGTCTATGCCCTCGCGGGCGCCGTGCTGGCTTTCTTTGGATTTATCCACGGCGCCAAGCTCGGCATAGGGGAATCCTCGAACGTGGCCTTGGGCTACCTGCTCTTCGCCCTCATTTGCTGGTTTCTGGCGCGGCGGGCCCGAATCGCTCCTCGGTAGAAATAGGGAGCAGACTCGATCACTCGATCGGCGTGAATCCCTGCGGCTGGTCGTCGGCGGCCGCGGCGTCGGGAGCGAGGGGCGGGATGCGGAAGCGCCGCCGGAGATCTTACGCCCGAAAGTGTAGCATCCAGGGCGGATCTTCCCGGCGAGCCCGTCGGCAGTTCCAAGGTGTAGAGTGCGAGGACGACACCATGTTCCCAGGGAGGGAGGATCTCCATGAAGCTCAAGAAGGGCTTTCGGCAGTTCGTCGACGAGGCGAAGTCCCGGATCAAGACGCTCAGCCTCGAGGAGGCGCGCGCCCGGCACGGCAAGGATGACGTGGTGTTCGTGGACCTGCGCGATGTGCGTGAGCTCGAGCGGGAGGGGATGATCCCCGACGCCGTGCATTGTCCGCGCGGCATGCTGGAATTCTGGATCGATCCGGAGAGCCCTTACTACAAAGAGGTCTTCGGCTCCGGCAAGAACTTCATCTTCTATTGCAACGGCGCGTGGCGGTCGGCCCTCGCCACCGACATCGCCCAGCAGATGGGCCTCGAGCCCGTCTATGAGATGGACGGCGGCTTCGCCGCGTGGAAGAAGGCCGGCTTCCCCGTGGTGGAGCGCCCGAGCAAGAAGCCGGCCTGATCGAGCGGGCTTCAAAGTGAAGGCCGCCCTCGCCGTGCTCGGCACGGCGTCCGACGTGGGCAAGAGCGTGGTGGCGGCGGGATTGTGTCGTCTCCTCGCCGACGCGGGGCTGGACGTCGCGCCCTTCAAGGCGCAGAACATGGCCAATCAGGCCGGCGTCACCCGCGAAGGGCTCGAGATGCCGCGGGCCCAGATCCTCCAGGCCCAGGCCGCCCGCCAGGAGCCCCACGTCGACATGGGCCCCGTGCTGCTCAAGCCGGTGACCGAGACCGGGGCGCAGGCGATCGTGCTCGGCAAAGTCATGGGGCATGTCGACGCGGCGCAGTACTGGAGCGACACCAGCGCTCTCGCCGCGATCGCGGACGCGGCCCTCCGCCGCCTCGCCGATCGGCACGACGTGATCGTGCTCGAAGGGGCCGGCTCGCCCGTGGAGATCAATTTGTGGCCGAGGGATTTCGTGAACCTTCGACCGGCCCGCCTCGTGAATGCGCGCATTGTCCTCGTGGCCGACATCGATCGCGGCGGAGTCTTTGCCCAGGTCAAGGGAACGCTCGACCTGCTGCCCGACGAGGATCGACGCCGGGTGCTCGGCATCGTCGTGAACAGGTTTCGGGGCGAGGCGGCTCTGTTCGAGGAGGGCGTCTCCATGCTCGAAGCGATGACCGGTCTCCCCGTCCTCGCCGTCGTGCCGTACCTGGATCACGGTCTCGACGAGGAAGATCGCCCGCTGCGCATTCCCGTGAACCACCGGGCGCCGGCCGACATGCTCCGGGTGGGCGCCCTCCTGAGCCCGGCCGTCTCCAATACGGAAGATCTGGCGCCCCTCCTCGCCGAGCCCGACGTGCACTTGACCTGGATCACCGACCCACGCCTGGTGAGAGAGCAGGATCTGCTGGTCTTCCCAGCCTCGAAGGCTACGGTGGCGGATCTGGTGCATCACACGGCATCCGGCATGGCGCACGCCGTCTCCGAGGCCTACCGCGCTGGGTGCTGGATCCTCGGCCTCTGCGGAGGCTACCAGATGCTTGGCAAGCACCTCGAGGACTCGGGAGGCACGGAAGGCGGACCGAAAACCTGGCCGGGCCTGGGGCTCTTGCCGATCGACACGATCTTCGAGTTGGAGAAGCGCACCCGGCAGAGCCACTGGATCAGCGCGTGGCCGGTGTCCGGCCGATTGCTGGCAGGCTATGAGATTCACCACGGGCAGAGCCGCAGCACGGACAGCAGCGAGCCGCTGCTCCTGGATGCGGGCGCCGAGATGGGCTGCCGGCGAGACCGCGCGGTCGGCTGCTATCTCCACGGCCTCTTGGCCGACGACGAGTGGCGTGCGGGGTTCCTCAACGTGATCCGGAGGGATCGCGGGCGGACGCCCGAACCGGTCCGAGTAGCCGATGCCGTCGACCTGCGCCTCGATCGCTGGGCCCGGCATCTTCGCCGGAGCTTCCGCCCCGACGCGTGGGCCCGTCTCCTCTCCGAGGTGACGCGGTAGGCTATCGCAGGTTCAAATCTGTCCGACCCACGAGCCGGCCGCGATCTCGCGCCAGCGATCACGGATCCCCTTGGTCTCCGCTCGTGAGAGGGGGCCGGCCGTGAGCAGCGCGGCATTCTCCTTCCACCGATCCGGCTTGGTCGTCCCCACTATCGCCGTATGCACGCCCGGCCCGCCCAGGGTGAAGCGCAGCGCCGTCGCCACGGCGGCGGCGGCCGGCCCGCGCAGGAAGGGATAGTCGAGCGCCTTGAGCCGCGTCCAGTAGGTCTGGTAGTAGGGCTCGGCGGGCTTGCGGGAGTAGCGCCACGCGACATTGGCGATCGGCCGCTTCGCGATGACGCCCATCTTCTTCTCCATGGCCAAGGGCAGGGTGAGCTCCAGCGCCTCCTGATCGGCGATGCTCACCGAGGTCTGCAGCGTGTCGAAGCGCCCGCACTCGATGGCGTAGCGCGCGGCCTCTCCGTCGCCGCTATAGCCGATGTACCGCGTCCAGCCGCGCTCACGCGCGCGTTCGAGGGCCGCCATGACGTCGCCCTTCTTCAGGTGCTCGAGCGAGCAGCTATGCAGCTGGACGAGGTCGAGCGTATCCGTCCTGAGCCGGCGAAGGCTCCGCTCGATGCTCGCGAGCAGGGACGCGGGCCGCCAGTCGGCATGCCCGTAGCTGCGCCCGTGGCCGCATTTCGTGAAGAGATAGAACTCCTGGCGCCGGTCGGCCACCGCCTTGCCGATCAGTTCTTCGCTGTTCTCGTAGCACTCGGCGGTGTCCACCACGTTGAGGCCGACATCCAGCGCGCCGCCGAGGAGTCGCGCCACCGTGCGCGCGCTCACGCGTTGATAGCCGATCTCGGAACCCCCGAAGCCGAGCACGCTCACCCGCATGTCGGTACTGCCGAGCCGCCGCCGCTCCATGCCGACTCCTTTCCCTAGTCCTTCGAATCTACTCGCCGTCTCGACGGGAGCCCCTCTCTACTTCCGGCATTCTACGGCCGAGGAAGAAATTCCACACTGAGGAGGCTCCTCCTCAACCGTGGCACAGCCGATGCAGCGATCTCTTACTAGAGTTCACTTTCCCGAAGGAGAAAGAGCTATGACTTCGAAGATGGCTGTCGTTGCTCTCGTCGGAGCGCTTGTCGCGGGGCCTGCCTCTGCGCAGACGAGCAGTCCTGGAACGGGCACTCCGCCAGGTACGCCGCCCCTTCCTGGAACGACCCAGCCGGGAACATTGCCAGGCACGCCAAGTCTCAATCAGCCGGGAATATTGCCAGGCACGCCAAGTCTCAATCAGCCGGGATTACCGGCAAGCCCTCCCCAAGCGCCGCAAAACACCATTCCGGGACCTCTCCCGTTGCCCGGTGGACCTGGCACGCTCCAACCTTGCCCGCCGGGCACCGTGTCACAGCCATGCGTGCCCGGAAAAACCAGCCCGTCGCCGTCTGGATCGATGCAACCAGGCCGGCCCGGAAGCTCCATGCAGAAGTGAATCAGACAACCGCTACGAGCCCCAGCCTGCTCGTAAATATGTAAGGGCTACCCTGTCGTTCCGACTGACTCGAGAGCGGCCTCGCACTGGCACGGATGATGCGATTGAAGTTCCTCAACGCCGATCCAAAACCAGTCCTCTAGCTGCGAGGAGCGACAAGAATGGTGACCATCGTCACAGCGGTTGAGTTGAGGGAAGGCGCGGATCGAGAGTGGGACGCTATCATGGCTGCGCGCATGACCGAAGCCAAGAAGCGGCCCGGCTGGGTGGGAGGACAACTCCTCTCTTCAGAGGGCGAACCCAGGAAGCGAGAGATTGTGGGGACCTGGAGGACCCGCGCCGACTGGGAGGAGTGGCACCAGGACCCGCTCTTCGCAGAGACACGCCGTCAGCTGGACGCCCTCGTCAACGGAGCAGAGCGACATGAGTGGCACGACGTGCTGCTCGACGTGAGGAAAGGGCGTGCGGCAGCCGGCTCGGCTACCTCTCGAACATAGTGTGTAAAAACCCCTCGCTGCCTCCGGGTTCGACTCGGTAAGCAGCACCGGTCAGCGACAAGCGTTCTCACTATCGCCGTTCGAGCCGGGCGCTTCCCGCCTCTGGCGACGGGAAACATGAGATCTCGAAGCGGGCACTCGACTTGCTTCGGGAGCGACTAGCAGCTGGTGCCCGTTCAACCCAACCCAGGCCGATTGGCTCATCAGGAGGGCGCGACCATGGATGCGATCAAGTTTCTCAAGCAGGAGCACAAGAAGGCGAAGGCTGCGTTCGAGAAGGTCTTGAAGGCCCGCCCAGAGAAGCGAGGCGATCTTTGGGAGGAGCTGTCACCCGAGCTGAAGGCCCACGAGCAGATAGAGGACGCCTGCCTCTACGGGCCTCTGTCCGAGGACGCGCAGGGGAAGGATTCCCTACTCGCCGGATGGAGAGAGAAGCACGACACCGAGGTCAAGAAGGTGGAAGGTCTGATCACCGAAATCGAAGAGCTCGATTCCGAAGAAGCGGAGTGGCTCGGGAAGGTCAAGAAGGTCCACGCGAGCCTCGAGACCCACATAGAGGAAGAGGAAGGCGATATCTTCCCCAGGATCAGCAAGGTATGGGACAAGGCTCGCCTCGAGGAGGCCGGAGCGGACATGGACGAGATGAAGAAGGAGCGGAAAGCGGCCTAAACTCGTAGCCAATCGTGCACCCCGGGGCCGCAATCTTGGCATTCCGGGTGCACGATTGGCTTCTGCCGTCCGGGCTTCTCGCATGGAGAGGAAGTAGTCGCCGCGTCGGTCTAGGAGTGCCCTTCAGGGCTTCCCTGAGTATCCCCTCAGCGTGTCCGCGACGATCCGCTTGAGAGGCTCCAGGCCGAAAGGCTTCTGGAGAAATGCCCAGCCCGCCCCTTTCATTCCTGATACCTCGAACCCGGACATGAGAATGATCTTCACGTTTGGTCTCATGGTGAGGATGCGCTGGGCGAGCTCCCGGCCATCCATGAGGGGCATCACGATGTCGACCAGGAGCACGTCGATATCGTCCGGCCGACTCCTCGCCAGTCTGATGGCCTCCATCGGATCAGTCGTGTGCACCACGGCGTACCCCTCGGCCTCGAGGATGTCCTGGGCCAGGGGTCCGACATCGGGTTGGTCGTCCACCACCAAGATCGTGGTGACATGCTGTCCGGAAGGCGCTCCGTCGGGTGACTGGTCGCCGTTCGCGTGGGCGATCCATTGGTCGACCATCTCGCAGGCCACGGCCAAGGCCGAGCGCTCGAGCTCGAACACCAGCGCCCCCGCCTCGACGGCAATCTGGCCATTCTGGAAAATTCCGCTCGCCAAGGCCTGCCCGAGGAATTCCCGTCGCCATTCCGTGCTCGGGTCTTCGCTGAGGGTCACCCGCCAGGCAGGAAGACGTTCGCTTCCTCCCAGTCGTTGCGGCTCACCTATGCGGAGGGGCATGAGAGGGCTCGCGGAGGGACTCGCGACGTCATGTGCGGGTCGTTCATGAATGGCCCGTGATCCGCCGTCGGTGCGTTGCGACCTGCGGCTCGACGAGCTCGTCGACGACACGCCGTCCGCGTCTCCTGACGACTATGATGACGGCGGCCGTCGCCAAGACGAGTACCAACGGGCCGAGCCAGCGCTCTACCCGGTGGACATGTTCGTAAATCGCCTTGATATGGTCGGCAAAGAAGTAGGCCAATCCGAAGGAGAAGGGCACGGCCACGAGGGCAGCTCCCCCATCGGCCAACAGGAACTTCCAGAAGGGCACGCGCGCAATACCCGCGGTCAGAAAGGCCGCCGCGCGGAGCCCCATGAGATGGCGCACGGTCACGATTGTCTTGATCGCGTGTCGCCGGTAGGCCTCCTTGAGTCGCTGCTCGCGTGCGGGCGTCAGCAGAAACCGGACCACGCGGCAGTTGACGACGCGCTCGCCTCCGTTTCGTCCCGTCCAATAGAGCATCATGTCACCGGACCGCACGCCCAACACGCAGACCACGATGCCCCCCCATGGCGCCATGAGGCCTTCGTGGCTCATCACGCCGGCGGCCACGATGGCCATCTCCTCTGGTATGGGCAGACCCAGGCTGCCCGCCAGGAGCACAAGGAACACTCCGAGATAGGTAAACTGCTCAACGAATGATTGGAGAGTCTCCATTTGCTCCCATGGAAGCGCAATGGTTGTGCCAGAACGAACCCTGGCGTTCGGGAGTCGGAATCGAGGCTGACGGGACGTGACCAGCGGCGAAGCTGGAGAGCATACTGCACGTTTTACCGGGTCACCTTTTCGTCACAGACCGGGTTGCGCTGTGGAAGGGCCCCAAGCCTTGGCAACGGCATCGATCCTCCTGGTTCTCCCCGCGGTTGACGGTGATCGCGTCGTGCGGTATCAATACAGCGTTTTCAGGAAGGGGTCGGCGTTGACTCGCTGGCCCCTTTGCCATTCCGACCCGAAGGAGAGTGGAGATGCCCAAGGTACTCACGGAACAGCAGGTGCGGGACTTCGAGGAGCAGGGATACCTGTCGCCGATCCGGGCCATGAGCACGGAGCGCGCCGCGGAGTACCGACGGAAATTCGAGGCCCTGGAGGCCCGCTTCCCCAACGACATGAAGAAGATGAAGACGAAATCGCACCTCCTCTGCCCGTGGGTGCTCGACATCGCCGAGGATCCCCATACGCTGGATATCTTCGAAGACCTGATCGGCCCCAATATCCGCTGCTGGAGCATGGCCTGGCGCGTGAAGAAGGCCGACGCGCAGACGATCGCGGGTTGGCACCAGGACTCCGTGTACGGCTCGCCGGTCCCGGTGGTGCTCGGCGCCTTGGCCCTCTCCGCGTGCGGGGCGGACCAGGGATGCCTGTGGAGCATTCCCGGGTCGCACAAGTGGGGGCACCTCAAGCACGAGGAGAGCGACGATCCGAAGAGCATTCTCGCCCGCGGTCAGTACATCTCGGATCCCTTCGACGAATCGAAGGCGGTGGACTTCGTCCTCCAGCCCGGCGAGATGGTGATGTTCTACAACTCGCTCATACACGGCTCGTCCATCAATGTCGGCCCCCGACCGGCGCTTCCTCCTCCTCGTCGAGATGGTGCCCACGTGGGCGGAGCGACCGCGCGGCCGCGAGTCCGCCATGCTCCTGCGTGCGGTCGATACGCTCGCCAGGTTCGACGACGAGCCGCGGCCGGACGGCGAGTTCACCGAGACGGCGCTGGCGAACTGGAAGCGCGTGGTGGACGCCCGGGCCAAGCGGCTCTTCGAAGACAGCCGTTATGCTCCGAGCGAGGCCTACGGCGGCGAGCGTGCCGCGACATGACAACCGCTTGACGGCGGGCCGATGCCCCGCTAAGGTGCCAATTCATGTGTGTCGATAACGACTCCCGACCTCCGATCGCTCCCATCGCCGGTGGCTCGGCGGGTGGTCGTGATCTCCGGCTCACCTCCGCGGACGGCACGCGCTTCATGGCGTACGCCGTGCGCGCCGCGGCGCCCACGGGCGCGGGCATGGTGGTCATTCCCGACGTGCGTGGCCTGCACACGTACTACAAGGAGCTCGCCGACCGCTTCGCGGAAGTTGGAGTGGACGCCGTGGCCATCGATTTCTTTGGACGGACGGCGCCCAGCGACGACCGCAGTGACGCTTTCGACTTCATGGCGCAGGTGCCCCTGACCAAGCCGGATACGCTCCAGGCCGACATCGCGGTCGCTGCGGCGTACCTGCGCACGCCCGAGGGCGGAGGCGTGCGCTCGCTCTTCTCGGTGGGCTTCTGCTTCGGGGGCGCCCTCTCGTACCTTCAGGCGGCGAGCGGGCTCGGCTACGCCGGCGTCATCGGCTTCTATGGCTGGCCGCTCGGCCTCAAGCGCTGGCCGGATCGGCCGCGCCCGATCGATGCGGTTTCGAGCTACAAGAGCCCCGTGCTCTCCATCTTCGGCGGGGCCGACGAAGGCATTCCGGAGAGCGCCGTCAGCGAATTCGATGCCGCGTGCCGCAAGGCGGGCGTCAGGCACGAGCCGACCACCTACCCGGGCGCGCCTCACAGCTTCTTCGACCGGAAGTACACGGAGTTCGCCGAGGCATCGGCCGACGCCTGGCGCCGCACCCAGGCCTTCGTCCGTCAGAACACGAAGTCCTGAACGCACGCGCGCCGCTCCGTTCCGGCGCGCCTCTGACGCGCCTTGTCGATGGAGCCGATAATCATCCTCGCTTTATCCAATTAGATCGCTTGACATAACGATAGGACAAGTTAGTATCGCGCCGATGAAAACCCCCGTCCCGAAATACTTCACGATCAAATCCATCCTGGAGGCCAGGCTTGCCCGGGATTTCGCCACCGGGGATAAACTGGCTTCAGAACAAGCGTTGTGCGCGGAGTTCAAGGTGAGCCGCATCACCATTCAGCAGGCCCTGAGACTGCTCGAGAAAGAGGGCCTCCTCAGGCGGGAGCAGGGACGCGGGACCTTCTACTGCGGTCCCACCACACGCCGGACGGAGATGAAGCCGAGCCAGCTCCTCGAGTCTGTGGTCAGGCGGCAGCTGAGCGGCTACATGCGCCTGCTCTCCAGCAAAGTGATGCCGGCCGGTCCTCGCATAGCCGAGCGCCTTGCCCTGTCGAACGACTCGCTGGTGGTGACGCTTGATCGGATCGGGGCCGTGGATAGCGAGCCCATCATCTTCATGCGGGCGTATCTCCCCCACGACTTGGGCGTCCGGCTCCTCGAGGACGAGACCGCCCTGACGCAAGCCACCCTCGCCTCGCTGGTGCACGACAACTACGGAGTCAAGATCGATTCGGTGCGCCAGACCATTGGCGCCACCTTGGCGGATCCGACCTTCGCCGAGCACCTGGGGGTGGAGGTGGGGGCGCCCATCATCGAAGGAGAACGCACCTACTTCGACACGGGGGGGCGACCGGTGATCTTCAGCAACGCCTTCTACCGCGCGGATCGCCACCGCTTCATCGTGACCCTGAAGGATTGGCGCTGATCGGAGCGGTGTCGTCCCCGAGGGAGCCCTGATGCCCCGGATCAAAGGACTGCGGAAGGTTGGCTACTTCGACTGCCCGGGGGGCGGTCAGGTCTTCGTCGACAAGGGCTACGCGTACATCGCCCACATGGAAGGTCCCGACGGAACCACCATCGTTGACGTCAAGGATCCGAATCGCCCGCGCAAGGTCGCCTCCCTCCAGGTGCCGCCCGGTGTTCACTCCCATAAGGTCCGCGTGGTGAACGACCTCATGCTGATCAATTGGGAGGCCCCCCCACCCTACAAGCTCGAGCCGGGATTCCGGGGCGGGCTCGCCATCTACGACGTATCGAAGCCGATCGAGCCACGTCAGATCACCTTCTGGCAGACCGCGGGCACCGGCCTGCACCGCTACGACTTCGACGGGCGCTATGCCTACATCTCCCCCGAGGTCGACGGCTATCTCGGCAACATCGTCATGATCCTCGACCTGCAGAACCCCAGCCGTCCCGAGGAGGTCGGCCGCTGGTGGATGCCCGGCCAGTGGACGGCGGGCGGGGAGACGCCGACCGGGGGGTACCGAGAAACCTGGTGTCATCACCCGCTGCGCCTCGGCAATCGTCTCTACGTCGGATACTGGCACGCCGGGTTCGTGATCCTGGACATCGACGACCTGCGCAAGCCGCGCATGGTGTCGCATCTCGACTGGAGCCCGCCCTACGCGCATCCGACCCACACCGCGCTGCCCATCCCGTTTCCGGTCTCGGGACGTCGGCTTCTCGTGGTCACCGACGAGGATGTGCGGAAGCTCCGTCCCTCGCCTCCTCCGTTCATGTGGATCGTCGACATCTCCGTCGAAACGAATCCCGTCCCCATCTCGACCTTCCAGGTGGCGGGGATCGACGACATGCCTCAGCCGGAATTCACGGGATGCCATCAGCCGGCCGAGCAGGTATACAGCACGGAGATCCTCGTGGCCTGGTTCGCGCACGGGCTTCGCGTCGTGGACATCAAGAATCCCCATGCCCCGCGGGAGGTCGCGTACTTCGTCCCCGATGCGCCGAAGGGCTTCGAGCGCCCGTCGAGCAACGATGTATTCCTGACGCGCGAGGGGTTGATCTATCTCGTGGACAGACAGCGCGGCATGCACATTCTCGAGCGAATCTGAGAGGAGCCCCTGGATGAACCGAAGCCTCGCCGCCTGCGTCTCCGCGGCCCTGTTGCTGATCGGCGTGACGACCGCCGCCTCTGCCCAGGCCCCGGTGAAGATCGGTGTCTTGACCCCGCTCTCTCCTCCAGGGGATGCGAGCGGCGGGCAGTTCATCGTCCGCGGAGCGAAGATGGCCGCCGAAGACATCAATGCCCGGAGCGGACTCCTGGATGGCCGGAAGATCGAGTTGGTGGTCGAAGACGATTCAGGCACGCCGGAGAAGGGATTGGCCGCCTTCCGCAAGCTCGCGACCCAGGACCGCGTCTCGGCGGTGATCGGCCAATACCATAGCTCGGTCACCCTCGCCGTCCAGACGCTCGCCGATGAGTACAGGATCCCGATCTTCGCCACCCAGGCCACGGCCGGCGCCATTACCGAGCGCCACCTCCCGTACACCTTCCGGACCCACGCCATCGATCAGGATCGCGTGCAGCTGTGGAGTCGATGGCTCAGAGAGCGGGGGGTCAAGCGGGTGGCCCTCGTCGTGGAGAACACGGACTTCGGTCTGGGCCTCGTCGAGGAGGCCAAGAAGCAATTCAAGACGCTCGGTATAGGCGCCGATATCAAGGCCATCGTGGTGGACCGCGCGGTGGCCGACCTGACCCCGCAGATGCTGGAGCTGAAAGCGTGGAAGCCGGACATGGTCGTCAACGGCGGGGTGGGGCCCATCCTGTATCTCATCGTGAAGCAGGCCTATGACGTCGGCCTGTTTCCGGCCGCGCCCATGCTCATCGCGACAGACCTGCCGGCCCGGCCCGAGTATTGGAAGAACCTTGGGGAGAAGGGGACGTACGCGACGTTCATCGTCCACTACCAGCCTCGCATGAAGCTCACGGCGAGAGGAGAGGCGATGAGCCGGCGCTACCGGGAAGCGTTCAAGGAGGATCCCGTCTACCCGTCCCTGAATGCCTATTCGCAGGTGATGCTGATCGCGGACGCCATCACCGCGGCCAAGACCGACAAGGGCGAGGACATCGCTAAGGCCCTGCTCGCCAACAAGTTCGAGGGCTGGAACGCCACCGTCAGCTTCACCCGCGGCGACGGGCCGTACTGGCAGCAGTGGACGCCACCGATGCTCTTGACGCAGTATACGCGGCCGGACATGCCGTTCTCGGAGGCGCGGATCGTGTTTCCGCCCGAGTTCAAGACCGGAGAGTGGGTGCCGGGTCCCGCTCGGTGATGCGGCGGAGGACATCGTGATCGTCGAGAAGAAGCTGCAAAGCCTCGGCCTGGTGGTGCCCGACCTCGAGCAGGACTACGCCACCAATCCCTCCGGCGCCCGCTTCATTTCACACTACGCCGTGCAGAACGTCCTCTATCTGTCCGGCACCGCCCCCGTCAAGGACGGCACGCCCTATCTCCCCGGCGTGGTGGGCAAGGACCTGACCATCGAGCAAGGGTACGACGCCGCGCGCTACGCGGTGCTCACCACTCTCTCCGAGGTCCAGTACGCCCTCGGCGATCTCGATCGCGTCCAGCAGGTGATCCAGCTCATCGGGTTCGTGAACTCGGCGCCGGGATTCGGCGACCAGCCCCGCGTCATCAACGGCGCCGTCGACCTGCTTGTGGAGCTTTATGGCGATCGAGGAAAGTCCACGCGCGCGGCCATTGGCTGCCAGGGGCTTTCGAGGAATCACTCCGTGGAGATCATCATGACCGTGCTCTTCTCCGGGACGAGCGTGCGGCCACCCCTCGCTCGAGACCACGCTTGAGAGACCGCGGCATCCTCCGCTCCCCCTGACCCCCGAAGACCGGCCAGCCGCTGACGGCCTCACCTTTCGGCACCGGCATTGTGGTTCCCCGCGCGTCGTGTGTACCCGGCCGTAATTGTGTACCGGGTAAGAACCGACCGGCTTCGCTGTCGGACGTCGATGCGTATGCCGGGGACCCGCCAAGCGGGCGGTGGGGTGGTCTTTCTTTCGTACCGGAACAAGTCTTGCTACTCCATCTGGCAATCATGAATGACGACACCCGCCCCGAGGCCACGCGACGACGCCCGACGGGCCCTCGCAAAATCCGGCCACCACGCCCGGGTCTCCAGAGGAGATCGGTCATGCCGTTGACCCAGGAACCGCCGACGCACGAAGACATCGAGAAACTTGCGTATCAACTGTGGGAGGCGCGCGGCGCGCCCGTCGGTTCACCCGAAATAGACTGGGAGCGCGCTGAGCAAACCCTCCGAAAGGACCCTCGGCCCAGCAAAGCGGAGGATACGTGGTGAGGGCCAGTGCTCGCCGCCGCTTCAGCGCCGAGCACAATTCCTAGCCACCGCGACCCATGGCTGGCGCGCAGACGAGTAAAGCTCAATCGTCCCCGGTGATCGAGGCGGTAGCTCACACAGACTCAGCGCGGACCGCGGGGGGCTTCACGAACCCAGGCGGCCCGGTCTCTGGCATGACCTCGCTGAAGCGGAGGCTCCCCATCGGGGCGGAGTGCCTGCGCGAAGGCGGGGTGCACTTTCGGGTGTGGGCGCCGCGACGGAAGCAGATCGTGGCGGTGCTGGGCAACGAGACGGATCAGCAGATCGTGTCCCTCACTCCCGAGGGTAACGGATACTTCTCCGGCGTCTCACACGCCGCCGGCGACGGCACGCTGTACCGATTCCGCCTCGACGACGACGATACGTTGTACCCGGATCCCGCCTCTCGATTTCAGCCGGCCGGTCCGTCCGGTCCTTCGCGTGTGGTGGACCCGGGGGCGTTCGCGTGGACAGACAGGGACTGGAAGGGTGCCTCGATCCGGGGCCAGGCGATCTACGAGATGCACGTGGGCACCTTTACTCCCGCGCGCACGTGGGCGGCGGCCATGCGCGAGCTCGCCGAGCTCGCGCGTCTGGGCGTGACGTGTCTGGAGCTCATGCCGATCAGCGAGTTCCCCGGGGCGTTCGGATGGGGCTACGACGGCGTCGATCTCTTCGCTCCCACCCGCCTCTACGGTGAGCCGGATGATCTGCGCCGCTTCGTGGACCGTGCGCATGGGCTGGGGCTCGCTGTCATCCTCGACGTGGTCTACAACCATCTGGGGCCGGACGGCAACTACCTCAAGTGCTTCTCCCCGGACTACTTCACCGACCGGCACCGGACGGACTGGGGCGAGGCTCTCAACTTCGACGGCCCCGGATCAGGGCCCGTGCGCGAGTTCTTTCTCACCAATGCGCGCGCCTGGATCGAGGAGTTCCACCTCGACGGCCTCCGGCTCGACGCGACGCAGAGCATCTTCGACGACTCCCCCGAGCACCTCCTGGCCGCTCTCGCCCGCGAGGTGCGGGCGGCGGCGCGCGGACGGGCAACGATCATCGTCGCGGAGAACGAGCCTCAGCACACACGTCTCGTGCGATCGGCCGAGCGCGGCGGCTACGGGCTCGACGCGCTCTGGAACGACGATCTCCACCACAGCGCGGTGGTGGCGCTCACCGGCAAGACCGAGGCCTACTACACCGACTACAACGGCTCGCCGCAGGAATTCATCTCGGCGGCAAAATGGGGCTACCTGTACCAGGGCCAGCGCTACAAGTGGCAGCGGGGGCGCCGCGGCACGCCCGCCCTGGATCTCCCGCCCGAGACTTTCGTCACCTTCATCGAGAACCACGATCAGGTCGCGAACTCCGCGCAGGGGCACCGGCTGCACCGGCTGACGAGCCCGGGCCGCTATCGCGCGATGACGGCCTACCTGCTCCTCGCTCCGGGCACGCCAATGCTCTTCCAGGGACAGGAGTTCGCGTCCTCGGCGCCCTTCCACTACTTCGCCGATCATCAGGGGGCGCTCGGCACAAAAGTGCACGAGGGCCGGGCCGCGTTTCTCGCCCAGTTCCCGAGCATCGCCACTCCCGAGGTTATGGCCGTGCTTCCGGATCCGACCGTGGTGGACACGTTCGAGCGCTGTACGCTCGATTTCGGAGAGCGCCAGAGTCATGAGAGCATCTACCTCATGCATCGCGATCTCCTCCACCTGAGGCGCCGCGACCCCGTGTTGAGCGCGCAGCGGCCGCGCGGCCTGGACGGCGCCGTGCTCGGGCCGGAGGCCTTCGTCCTGCGCTTCTTCGGAGAGGCGGCCGCGGACCGGTTGCTCGTGGTGAACCTTGGAGCAGATCTCGCGCTCAATCCGGCGCCCGAGCCTCTTCTCGCGCCGCCCACCGACGCCCTCTGGCGAATCCTCTGGTCGAGTGACGAGGTGCGGTACGGTGGCGCGGGAGTCGCGCCCGTCGAAACGCGTCAGAACTGGCGCATCCCCGGCCACGCGGCGGTCCTCCTCGAGCCCCAGCTGGCCTCCGGAATGGACGATCCCGCGGGCGGCACGGAGGAGGAGACGGAGGAAGCGGAGGTTCGCCGCGATGCCCTGCGGAGATTGGGAGTGGAATAGTGGCCGAGATCGTTCGAGCACTCTCATGCACCGGCGACCGCACGCGTGATCCCGCCTCGCTCCTTGGCCGCGAGTGGCTCGTCACCAACGGCCTCGGCGGCTTCGCCGCGGGTACACTGGCGGGCATCCCCACGCGCCGCTATCACGCCCTTCTCGTCGCGGCGCTCCCTACGCCGCTCGGCCGCACCGTCCTATTGAACCATCTGTCGGAATGGCTCCGGCTATCCAACGGCACGCGCTTCGAGATCGGGGGACAGGAGCGGGCGGGTGGGGGTCTCGAGTGGCCGGGAGCGAAGCATCTCGTCGAGTTCAGGCTCGAGTACGGGCTGCCGGTGTGGCGCTACGACATCGGCTCCACCACCATCGAGAAGTGCGTGCGCATGCCCCATCAGCAGAACACCGTGCACGTCACGTATCGCCTGCTCCGCGGTGAGCCGGTGCGGCTCAAGTTGCGCCCCGCGCTGCACGTGCGGCCGCTCGAGGGATCAGTTCACGGAGCGTTCGAGGAACCCTATACGATCACCGCGGTGGGAGAGCACCTGGAGCTGGCGACGGCCCACGGCTACCCACCCCTGCGTCTCAAGATTTACGGCCGTCGCGCCAGCTTCGCGCTGGACGGCGGCGTCCTCGAGAATGTCCACTATCGTGCCGAAGCGGAGCGCGGCTATGCGGATGCGGGCGATCTGTGGAGCCCCGGCTACTTCAGCGTGGACCTGAGCGCGGAGACGAGCGCGACCCTCGTCGCGTCCACCGAGGCGTGGGACCTGATCGAAGCGCTCATTCCCGAGGCCGCCGAGGCGGCCGAGCGCGAGCGCCGCGAGCATCTCCTCGCCGGCGCCGAACCCTCCGCGCGCTTCGGCGTGGGCGCGGAGCTCGTCCTCGCCGCCGATCAGTTCGTCATCAGGCCCTCGGGCCGGCGCGAGGATGTCGCCCGCGCGCGCGCCGCCGGCGGCGACGTACGCTCGATCATCGCCGGCTATCACTGGTTCACGGACTGGGGTCGCGACACTATGATCAGCCTCGAAGGGCTCACTTGCGTCACCGGCCGCCACGCCGAGGCGGGCTACATCCTCCGCACCTTTGGCCAGTACGTCCGCGACGGGCTCATCCCCAACATGTTTCCCGACGGCAGCAGCGAGGGTCTCTACCATACGGCGGACGCCACCCTCTGGTTCTTCCACGCCGTGGACCGATACCTCAAAAGCACGGGCGACTCGGCCACCCTGGCCGCCCTCTTGCCGAAGCTCTCGGACATCGTCCAGTGCCACCTCGAGGGCACGCACTTCGGCATCCATGTCGATCCGAAGGACGGGCTCCTCATCCAGGGGGCGGACGGCTATCAGCTGACGTGGATGGACGCGAAGTGCGACGGGTGGGTGGTGACGCCCCGCCGGGGCAAGGCGGTCGAGATCAACGCGCTCTGGTACAACGCCCTCCGCCTGCTCGAGGGCTGGACTCGCGAGACGGGAGATGACGCAGGGGCGACGACGCTCGCCGCGCACGCCGACCTGTGCCGCCGCTCGTTCAACGAGCGCTTCTGGAATCCGGCCGCCGGGTATCTCTACGACGTGGTGGAGAGCCCAGACCTCGCCGGACAGGACGACAGCGCGTGTCGCCCCAATCAGCTCCTCGCCATTTCGCTGACGCACCCCGTGCTCGACGAGTCGCGCTGGGTTCCCGTGGTCGAGACCGCGCGCGCCAAGCTGTTGACGCCGGTGGGGCTGCGCTCCCTGTCGCCCGATCACCCGGACTTCAAGCCGACCTATCACGGCGATCTCCGGACGCGAGACGCGGCCTATCATCAGGGCACGGTATGGGCGTGGCTCATCGGCCCGTTCATCGACGCGTGGCTCAAGGTGCACCCGGAAGACCGCGTGGGCGCGCGACACTTTCTCGATGGGTTCGTGCCTCATCTGGACGAGGCCTGCATCGGCTCGATCAGCGAAGTGTTCGACGCCGTCGAGCCATACACGCCGCGCGGCTGCGTCGCCCAGGCGTGGAGTGTGGCGGAGGTCCTGCGCTCCTGGATCCGGACGGCCCCGGCGGCCGAGGCGGCCACCACCCCGTGAGATTCGAGCGGTCGAGCGGCGTGCTCCTGCACCCCACCTCCCTGCCGGGCCCGTTCGGCATCGGCGATTTCGGGGGAGAAGCCCGCCGTTTCGTCGACTTCATCGCGGCCGCCGGCCAGACGTTCTGGCAGATCATGCCCCTCACGCCCCCGGGCTATGGTGGCTCGCCCTATGCATCGACGTCCGCCTTCGCGGGCAACGTGAACCTGATCAGTCCCCGGAATCTGGTGGCGATGGGGCTCCTCGATGAAGGCGATATCGACCATCCGCCGGCATTCCCCGTTGACCTGACCGATCACGGCCAGGTCATCGCTTACAAGAGCGGGTTGCTCGAGAAGGCGTTTCACCACTTCAAGGGACGCGTGCAGGGCGATCAGGAGCTCGCGCGCGACTATGAGCGCGTGCTTGCCCTCACCTCGTCCTGGCTCGACGACTATGCGCTGTTCGCGGCTCTCAAGGACCGTCACGGCGGCGCGGCGTGGTGGACGTGGGAGCCTGCGCTGGCCCGCCGCGAGCCCGGCGGGATGGCCAAGGCGCGGCGGGCCCTCGGCGACCGCATCGAGTCGCACCGCTTCTTTCAATACCTGTTCCTCCGCCAGTGGCTCGATCTGAAAAGTTACGCCAGTGCGCGGGGCATCCGCGTGATCGGTGACATGCCGCTCTTCGTCGCCCATGACTCGGCCGACGTGTGGGCACGCCCGTATCTGTGGAAGATCGACGCTGAAGGACGACCCACGGTGGTAGGAGGCGTGCCGCCGGACGCGTTCAGCGCCACCGGCCAGCTCTGGGGCAGCCCGCTCTACCACTGGGAGCGGCTCCGCGAGGAGGGGTTCGGATGGTGGATAGATCGTATGCGCGAGACCCTGAAGATGGTGGACGTCGTGCGGCTCGATCACTTTCGCGGCTTCGCCGCGTGCTGGGAAGTGCCGGCGAACCACGAGACGGCCGAGCACGGCTCATGGATCGTGGCGCCCGGGCGCGCCCTCTTTCGCGCGATGATGGACACTCTCGGCGGCGACCTGCCCATCATCGCCGAGGACCTCGGCACCATCACCGACGACGTCCACGAGCTCCGCGACGCATTCGGGTTCCCAAGCATGCGCGTGCTCCAGTTCGCGTGGGGCGGCGACCCGCACAATCCGCACTTGCCCCACGAATACACGACGAACGTGGTGGCCTACACGGGCACCCACGACAACGACACGGTGGTGGGCTGGTTCGCGCACCGCTCGGGCGAGAGCGCCACCGAGGCGGAGCGCCTCGAGCGCGCCCGCTGCCTGCGCTATCTCGGCACCGACGGCTCGGACATCAACTGGGATTTCATCCGTGCCATCCAGATGTCGGTCGCCGACGTCAGCATCGTGCCCCTTCAAGATGTCCTCGGCGCGGGCTCGGCCGGCCGCATGAATACGCCGGGTCGCGCCGAGGGCAACTGGTCGTGGCGGTTCCGACCCGAGGCCCTCACCGACGAGGCCCGCGACCGGCTACGCACGAACACCCAGATCTACGGGCGCCTTCCCGAGGGTGGGCCGCCGCCGAGTTGACTCGTCCCGTCGGTTAACGCCGGGCCGCGATGATGATCCGGTGGGACGCGCGCAGTTGCGTTTCCGAACGCACGGTGAAGCCCGCCTCGGCCAGGAGCCAGTGCCAGTCCTCCGGCGTGTACTTGTTGTGCACGGGAAAGAGGCTGAAGCCGCGACGCTGGGACTCGGCCGGGCTCTCCTGAAGCACGTCCCGGCGCCAAGCCAAGTAGGCGGATAGGGACTGGCGAATCCAGTCGTTCAGGAGAAAGAGCCCGGCCGGCGCGAGGACCCGCCGGATCTCGGCGAGCACGGGCAAGGGCTGGTCGACCACGTGCAGCACCGAGGACATGCTGATGAGGTCTACGCTGCCCTCGGTATGCGGCAGCGGATGCGTGGTCACGTCGTGGATGGCAAAGGTCGGCGGCGCGCCGGTGAACGCGAGCTGGCGGCCGTAGGCAACCATGGCCGGGGTGACGTCGTAGCCGTGGAGCACCGCCTTGGCCAGCCTGGCGCCGAAGTCACGCAGCAGAAGGCCGGGACCACACCCGAGATCGACGATCACCGGTTGCGGCGGAAGCTCGGAAGCGACGTGAGCCGTGAAGAACTCCCAGAAGGGCGGACCGAAGCGGTCCGGATGGGTCTGGACCATCCGGTGGAGGAGCTCGTCGTCCGAGGCTCCGCTCAGCGACTGATGGGTCGGCACAGTGCCCCTCCCCCGTGGACTTCTCTCACTGCGGGTGACCCGAACAGCCCCCGCTCTTCCACGTCACCCGCGCTTCTGCTTGCGAGACGGTGGAGCCTGTCCCCGTGGCATTCGCCTCCGGCGGACACGGCGTCGGAAGGCTGCTACAACCCGCGCAGACGAGACCGAGGCAGAGGGAAGTCAGGAGCACACGCATTGTCAGCTCGGTGATCCAGAGCATACACCGACCTCTTCATGGAAACGGGTGTCCGAAACATGCAAAACTCACCCTCTCGTTGTGAAGAGCCCAACGCCATGCCCGAAAGATGAGGGGCGCCGCCGCGCACCCCGATCGCGCGGACCAGCGTGCGCGCCAGGAAGTCAGGTGTGTATCGGCAGATTTGGCCAGAGTGCTTCATTCGACATCATTCTATGCAGCCACGTTCTGGATGAAATTTCGGGGCAAAAATCCGTGAGACTCACGTCCTCAGCGAATCGTCAGCGACGTAAGCGAGGCGCGGCCCAGGTTGCCTCCCTTGTCGGGCCGTATCGTGACGCGCAGATGGGTCACCGGAGCGGCGGGCACGGTCCAGCGCTCGCGCTCGAACGTGGTCCCAGGGGGGCTGAAATTGAACTCCTGACGCAGAATCTCGCGGTATGTTCGGCCCCCGTCCTGTGAAAGGGAAAGGGTAAGGACCTGGGTGCGACTCGCCTGCGATTCCTCGGTCTCGAGGCCCACCTCCCGGATAGTCTGTGGCGTGTCGAAGGCGAGGATCAGCGCCTGCTCACCGTCCACAGAGGCGACCCAGCGGGTGCCACCGGGCCCGTCGCGGCCATCGAAGAGGGAGTCCACAGGGTGTTCCGGCGCCTCCGACGTGACGAGCACCGTCGCGAGTGCCGGAATGTGCAAGCGTCCCGGTTCGAGACTCGTTCCAGGATCGGCGGCCGGAATAATGAGCTTTCTCAGCATGGCGGGCCCTCCTTGGTGGTGGACGGCGAGTCGGGCCTTTGGCACGTCGGTCGCGCCAGGTCCAAGGAGCGGCATCCGGCATGCGACCGACGGCGAAGGCTCATGGTTTGATGCCGGGGGCCAGATCGCCATCCGGATTGCCTCTTCTTCGCTCGCATTGGAGGTCAGCTCCTGGCGGACTCGAGGAGGTGCAGGATGCCGTCGGCGGGAATGGGTGCCCAGTCGGGGCGATTGTCGAGCTCGTACCGCAGCTCGTAGCAGGCCTTCTCGAGCTCGAATACGGCGCAGACCCTGGCCAGCTCCGCGTGGGTGGGTGGTACGAGCCGCGCGGGGCTGTTCTCCACTGTCAGCCGGTAGCCCTCGAAGAAGGCGCGACGCGCATGTTGCTCCCAGGCCGTGAGACGGAAGAGTGTCTCGGCGCGCCGTTCGGGTGGACGCCGCCACGCCGTCGCGTGCACCGCGTAGCTCAGCGAGCGCAGCATGCCGGCGACGTCGCGGAGGGGCGGGCGCTTGCCGCTTCGCTCCTCGGGGGAGCGCGCCGGCTCACCTTCGAAGTCCAGGATGGCGAACCCGTCGGTCGTCTTGAGGACCTGGCCCAGGTGATAGTCTCCGTGGCAGCGAATCTTGTGGGTGTGAGAGCTGCCGAGGAGACCCATGTCTGCTACGGACGCGTCGATGCGCCTACCCGAGCCCCGGAGCGTCTCCCGGATCATCTCGAGCCCGGGAGGCGGGGCCGGCCCCGCGGCGGTGTCGAAGGCGACCTCCTCGAGCTCTCGGGCGATCCGGGCGCACCAGCACCCGACATCCTCGTAGGTCACCGGCTCGGGGCTGAACGCCGGAGTGTGTGGGTCGGAGGCGAGCGCCGCGTGGAGACCGCCCGTGACGATGCCGAGCTCTCTCACATCGCGGATCAGCGGACCCGCGAGCATCGCGATCCGATCCTCGTGCGGCTCGGCCACCGCGTGGTCTCCGGCGCCCTCGAGCGTGCTACAGAGCTCCTCGAGGCCCGACATCACGTACCGCCAGCCATCGCCGGTGTTCTCGATGAAGCCCTGCAGCACCGCGACGGTCGCTCCCTGGCCGCGAGCGTCCAGGTACTCCATCCACCCCGCGAGTGGAGGAACGTTCAGAAAGCTCGTCCGGCTCGCCAGGAAGTCCAGCACCTCCACATCGGGATTGATTCCCAGCTGGGGCCGGCGGATCGACTTCACGATGAGCGAACGGTCCACGACCACCGAGGTATTGCTCTGCTCCCCCGAGATCCGGACGGCTACCCGCGGGGCGGCCGCCAGCCCTTCCGCCGCTCCCTGCCGGCCGCGAGACCGGCACGCGAAGGAGCCGCGGCGCCCGGTCAGCTCGCGATGGGAGGCCAAGGCGCTCAGGAGGGAATGGACGAAGCCGAGATCCTCGTGGGCATCGACGATCGCACGATCGTCGATACGCGTGATCACGTCGCGGGCGGCGGCGGCGGCGGCCGGGCAGACAGCGAGGGGGAGGTAGTAGCGTTCGCCGTCCAACCGCACGAGCAGGAGCAGGACGGGACGGTCAGCATCGAGAGCCGCCCAGTCCTCGATGTCGACGGTGCGGAGGGCACGCGACTTCGCGGCGAACCAGCGCTGCTGCACGATGAAGGTCGTGAGCGGGCCCAGCCCGGCGCCGGCGAGGAAGTCTACGACCTGTGCGGGGCTAGAGAGGGACATATTCATTGTCATAGAGCATTGACTCCTGCCGCGGGGGCTGGAGGCGGAACCAGTAATAGCCGTAAGGCGCCATGCTGACGAAGTAGGGCTGGTCGTGTATAGCCGGGAAGCGTGTCTCGCCGAGCATCTCGATGGGTGTGTGCCCGATCCAGGCGCGGAGATCGAGCTCGACGGGCTGGGCGGCGTCGGAAAGATTGTGGACGGCCAGCACCGTCTCCCCCTCGAACTCCCGGACGTGGGCCAGCACGCTGTCGTTCAGGCAGCGAAGGAAGCGAAGGGTGCCCCGTCCGAAGACCCGCGTCTTCTTCCGCGCGCCGATGATGAGCTTCATCCAGTTCAAGAGCGAGGACGGGGTCCGGAGCTGGGCCTCGACGTTGATCGCCTGATACCCGTAGACGGGGTCCATGTTCAGGGGCAGGTACAGGCGGGCGGCGTCCGACCTGGAGAAGCCTGCGTTGCGATCTCCCGTCCATTGCATCGGGGTGCGCACACCGTTCCGGTCGCCCAGGTAGATGTTGTCTCCCATGCCGATCTCGTCGCCGTAATAGAGGATGGGGCTGCCGGGCAGTGTGAAGAGGAGGCTGGTGAGGAGCTCTATCTTCCTGCGGTCGTTGTCCAGGAGCGGGCCCAGACGCCGCCGGATGCCCAGATTGAGCCGCATCCGCGGGTCCGAGCTGTAGGCGTGGTACAGCCGGCGGCGCTCCTCCTCGCTCACCATCTCGAGCGTCAGCTCGTCGTGGTTGCGCAGGAACAGGCACCACTGGCAGGTGGGCGGGATTTCGGGCGTATGGACGAAGATGTCCGTGATGGGCCTTCGGTCCGAGCGGCGCACGGCGAGAAAGAGGCGGGGCATGAGCGGGAAGTGGAAGGCCATGTGGAACTCGTCGCCGTCTCCGAAGTAGGGCCGCACGTCGGAAGGCCACTGGTTCGCCTCGGCGAGCAGGACGCGTGCGTCGTATCGGGCATCGATGTGGCGCCGGACCTCCCGTAAGAAGTCGTGGGTCTCCGGGAGGTTCTCGCAGTTGGTGCCCTCCCGCTCGAACAGATACGGCACGGCGTCGCAGCGAAAGCCGTCGAGCCCCCGGTCGAGCCAGAATTCCATGGTGTCGAGCATGTCGCGGCGCACGGCGGGGCTTTCGAAGTTGAGGTCGGGCTGGTGGTGGAAGAAGCGATGCCAGTAGTACGCTTTCGCCACCGGATCCCAGGTCCAGTTGGAAGGTTCCGAGTCCACGAAGATGACGCGGGCGTCCCGGTAGCGCTGGTCCGTGTCGCTCCACACGTAGTAGTCGTGGTAGGGCGAGTCGGGGGCGCGGCGCGCGTCCTTGAACCATGGGTGCTGGTCGGACGTGTGGTTCATGACGAAGTCGGCGATGACCCGCAGGCCGTGGGCATGGGCCGCTTCGAGGAAGAGCTCGAAGTCGGCCGTGGTCCCGTAGTCGGGATGAACTGCGCGATGATCCGACACGTCGTACCCATCGTCGCGGAGAGGTGAGGGATAGAAGGGAAGGAGCCACAGGCAGTCCACGCCGAGCTCCTTGAGGTAGTCGAGCCGAGTGGTCAGCCCCGCGAAGTCTCCGATGCCGTCGCCGTTGGCGTCCTGAAAAGCGCGGACGTGCAGCTCGTAGAAGACCGCGTCCTTGTACCAGAGAGGGTCGCTCACTCGGTTCCTCAGCGGAAGTAGGGGAAGTCCTGCTCGCGGCGCCTCCACCGGCTCACCCGGTAGATGTGCGCGGGCGATGTCTGGGGATCCAGCTCGACGGCGAGCGCGCTCTCGTGGGCGAGGCGGCGCACGTCCGTCAAGAGCTCATGGAGCTCATAGGTCTCCCCCGCGGGAATCCCAATCTCCTCCAGCGGGATGGCCAGAGTGGCCGAGTGAGAGGCGAAGGGGTCGAGATTGACCGCGGCCAGGATGACATTGTCGCGATCCTGCGTCATCTTGCCGTAGAAGAGCACGTGAGAGCTGTCGGAAGCGTAGAAGCGAAGGTTGCGGTACGCGTGGAGCGCCGGGTTCTCGTGCCGAATCGCGTTCAGCCGCGTGATGTACTCCACGATGCTCCCGGAGGCGTTCCAGTCCCGGACACGGATTTCGTACTTCTCCGAGCCCGCATACTCCTCGGAGCCGGGGACGGCAGCCGCTTCGCAGAGCTCGTAGCCGCTGTACATTCCCCAGAGCGGCGAGAGCGTGGCGGCGAGGGTCGCGCGCATCTTGAACGCGGGCGGGCCGCCGCGCTGGAGCACCTCGGGGAGGATGTCCGGGGTGTTCACGAAGAGGTTCCCCCGGAAGTACTCGACCATGTCCGAGCCCACGAGCTCCTGGAGATATTCCGTCAGCTCGTCCTTGAAGTTGCGCCAGGTGAAGTAGGTGTAGGACTGAGTGAAGCCGGCCTTGGCGAGCTCTCGCATGACTTTGGGACGGGTGAAGGCTTCCGACAGGAAGATCACCTCCGGGTACCGGTCCTGCACCTCACGGATCATCCAGCGCCAGAAGTCGAAGGGCTTGGTGTGCGGGTTGTCGACACGGAACGTGCGGACACCCTGCTCGACCCAGAAGAGCACCACCCGGAGCAGCTCGTCCCATAGTGCTTCCCAGGCCTCGCAGTCGAAGTTGATCGGGAAGATGTCCTGGTACTTTTTCGGCGGATTCTCGGCATACCGGATGGTGCCGTCGGGGCGCCGGTAGAACCACTCCGGATGCTCCCGCACCCAGGGGTGGTCGGGGGAGCACTGGAATGCGAGATCGAGCGCGATCTCCATCCCGAGCCGCTCGGCCGCGGTCACGAGGCGCCGGAAGTCCTCGAGGGTGCCGAGAGCGGGGTGCACCGACGTGTGTCCTCCCTCGGGCCCGCCGATCGCCCAAGGGCTTCCGGGGTCGCCCGGCGCCGCGCTCAGAGAGTTGTCCCGTCCCTTGCGGCCCGTCAGACCGATCGGATGGATCGGGGGAAGGTAGACGACATCGAACCCCATGCGCTGAACGTCCGCCAGCCGCTCGATGCAGTCGGCGAAGGTACCGTGGCGCCCCGGCACCTTGCTCTGCGAGCGCGGGAAGAGCTCGTACCAGGAGGCGAAGCGCGCCCGGGGCCGGTCAACCACCACCTCGAGCTCACGATCGAATCGGGTGGCGTCCTGGCGCACCTGCAGACGAGAGACGACCTCGCGCAGGGAGGGCTGGAGCAGGATGCCGAGCCGCTCTTCCTGAGAGTCCGCGGCCCCCGCCCGGGCGAGAGCGCCGTCGAGGAGAGCGGCATCCGTCCCCGCCGCGCGGGCCCGCGTCTGAGTGACGAGCCGGGCGCCTTCCAGCAGTTCGCTGGTGAGATCCGCCTGGCCTCCCTCCGCGCGTCGCGAAACGTCGTCCGCCCAGGAGCCGAAGCGTTCCGTCCACGCCTCGATGGTGAACGAGTAGCGGGTGTTGGCCTCGAGGGGAAACGAGCCGACCCATCCGTCGTTGTCGGCGAGCCGTAGGGGCGCTTCCCTCCAGTCGGGTTCGTCCTGCCGGCGGTACAGGATCACCGCCGCCAGCATGTCGTGACCTTCCTTGAAGATGTCGGCCGTGACCGTGAGACAGTCGCCTACCTCCCGTTTCACGGGATACCGGCCGTCATCGACCGCCGGCCGCACCTGGCCGATCACGATAGGCCGCTGTCCCTTCTTCATCGCCAGGGCTCCACGAGATACAGTTTTTCGTCCTCGAAGGCGCAAGCGGCCAAGCTCACGACCTTTTCATCCGCCTGCCTGATACCGTAGACCGGCGGTCGAAGGGGCCGCTGTGGTGAGCACCCCAGACCACCGAACTCCAGCGAATCATTACGTGCGGAAGTCCATCTCGAACCACAGCTTCAACGATGCGGGCGAGGTCTGTCGGGGAAGTGCGGAGATCGTTCAGCAAATCGTGAGGGATGGTCATTGAATTCTCCTTCTTTCCCTGACTCCAGGAAGCAAGGACCTTGCCGACGCAACAGGCCTCGTAGGGGCGTGCAGATTCGACAAACCAACCTGAATCCCCCAAGAGCCTCGCAGAGCGAGCCAATATGACCGGGTCCGTTCTTCCGGGCGGACAAAAGGAGAGCATGGCTAATGCAGAGCCCCGGACCTTGTTCGTCAAGGCGAGTACTGTGACGGCTTTACGAGGCACGGTTCGCCACGAGCAATTTGCATATCGTAGTCCTCAATTGCTCCCGATGTGAACGCCGACATGAACAACACCTTAAGCCTCAGCATCCTCATCAACGATCTCGTAGTCGCAGAGATCCTCGAGTACCGAGTGCAATTCGATCTTAAACCACGCCTTGAACATCGCGAAGTCTCGATCTTTTGGCCAAGCCGCCTCATCAGTGTGCCACCCATAGAGTTCATTCTCAAATATCGCGGGATGCACTCTCTCGAGAATCTCCCACGCCTCCTCGTCGTCGCCGTAGCTCGGGATCAGATAGACAGTCTGCTCATCGTTCGGATCGGGCACGATCCCCGAGTCATCCAGTTCCGCCGCCCAATCCAGATAAGGCTGCTTCGGCCGTACGATGACGACGCCACGGTTGAGCATCGCTCGACTCCCAGATATCGCGGACGTAGGGCCAACTGGTTCTTGGTCACGCCCGAGGATAGCAGAGGGGGCCGCGCGGTGAAAGCGGGCGTCATTGCAAACTAGTCGGCTTCCCGCTCCCACCGGATTCATCCGCACGGAAGTCCAAGGTAGGTACGGCAGCGACATGCAGTTGGACCAGCGGGGAGACGCCGGCCGAACCAGGCGCTCGCTGAGCGGAGAGCCAGTTCGATCCGTGATTATCTCGTGACCCGAGGCGTCGACGGTGATCGCATCACCACCGTTACGTACGCTGTTCAGCGACCGGTCTGCCAGGAGCCGCTGGAGACATGCTGGGCACAGAACCGCCGGGCCGTTGTCCGGATGACGCGCTAAGCACAGTCCTTCTTCGCGCATGCGGTCGCGTCTCACGCGGCGGAAAAAGCGCGAGGAGCCGCGGGTCGGTTCAAGCACTTGCCGCGGCCCCCCGCGCCCTGGAGGAGACTGGCGCTCGCCTCGCGCGGGTGGGCGCGATGCGGACGCTACTTGAAGGGCTCCTTCACGACCACCTTGACGCCCGCGATGACACCGGTCACTGCATTGCGGACCTGCTGGACGGCTTGCTGGCTAACCTCCCCCGCACCTTTGATGGCCCCGGTGGCAGCCGCCGAGGCCGCCTCCTCGACATTGAGGCCAACCTGCTTGGCGCCGGAGATAGCGCCCTCGATGGTGTTCCTCGCGACAGTGCCGAGATCGCTGCCGACCTCGGCCGCGCTCTTGACGAGGGTACGAGCGCTGACGCTGACGGTGTCGATCGTCTCGGCCCCGACCTCCTTCGTGCCCTTGAGAACGCCAACAACACCTCCCTTGGCGGCGGCACCGACGTCGCCGCCGACCTGGGCCGTGCCCATGATGGCGCCGCGGAGGACGTCGGATACGGCCGACGTCAACGCGGTACCCACGGCGCCAGTGCCCTTGATGGTGGTCACCAGTGTGCCGCTGACAGTGTCGACGGCAGCGTTCAGGACCTCGCCGGTGCCCTTGATCGACCCGACCATCTTGTCTTTCACCGACTCCATGATGCCCTTGTTCATGCGGGACCTCCTTCCGG
>WNFS01000886.1_pt1 | contig 41840 bp, 34 predicted proteins | sample 5400141 | NCBI WGS metagenome assembly WNFS01 (sample SAMN13153358, study PRJNA577476) | soil metagenome | isolation source: 60 cm saprolite under Madrone tree | place: USA:California | collected 2016-06-14
CGGCGCGGATTAATCGCCCGATAGGCTTCGGAGTGCTGCTCACCCTTGCCAAGGTCAATGACTACCAGGGGGACCGTCAAACCTTTCTCGGCAAGGAAGATCCGCACACGCCTGGAATTCGGCGAAGCGGGCGAATGGTAGAGTTTCAAGGTGTCCGGGGACATGGCGGTAAACCCTTTCTGTTGGTTCGCAGTTATCGAAAAGCAACACCGTTGCCGATCAAGCTCGCCGCCACGTCGCGGCTCCCGCTGCTGCGACCGGTTCAGTCTTCGGCTGCGACCTCAATGACATCGACTCGATCCGGGTAGAACGCCATGTACTCCCTGATTTCCGATGCGGCCGCGTAAGGAGCCTCGTAGGTCCAGGCGGCGTTGATCGAGCGTTCCCCGCCAGCGAGGATGCTGTAGTAGGCGCACTCACCTTTGTAGGGACAATATGTCTGGTGCAAGGTCCGTTGCAGTTGCACCCAATCGACGTCCTTGCGGGGGATGTACTGCACTGGGGGATAGGTCGCCTCCTTCAAGGTCAGGGCCTCGTGAGTATCAGCGACGCGCCTGCCGGCCACGATCACCGTCACCCGGCCCTTCAGCGGCGTAATGGTGATCGGATGATCCGGTCCTGGAATCTTGATCGGTTTGCCGTTCATATCTCGACGTTCCTGAAAGTTGGCTCTAGCTGGAAGCGTTCGCTCGGGCTGGCTCAGGCATTCATTCCGCCATCAACGGTAAGATTCGCCCCGGTAATGTACGAGGACTCGGGACCCGCGACGAACGCCACCAACGCGGCGACCTCCTCAACATGCCCATAGCGGCCCAGCGCTGTGGCGGCCTTCTGAGGCACCGCCCAATCGCCCGCCGCGGGATTCAAATCCGTGTCGATCGGACCCGGCTGGACGTTGTTGACCGTGATACCCCTGCTCCCGACTTCTCTGGACAACGCCTGACTAAACATCTTTACCGCTCCCTTCGTGCCGGCGTAGGGGACCAGCCCAGGCGCCGCGACACGCTCGCCAACGGCCGATCCGATCATGATGATGCGACCGCCGCTCTTCATGTGCTTCAGCGACGCCTGCGTCGCGGCGAATGTGCCGCGGACGTTGATGTCGATCACGCGATCCATCTCCTCGAGCGTCGTCTCCTCGAAGGTTTTCGGAATGGCGGTGCCGGCATTGTTCACCAGCACATCAATCCGGCCGAAGGTCGCGACGGTCTTTTCGACCGCGCGCTTGACCGCTTCGACGTCGGCAGCGTCCGCCTGGATCGCGACCGCCTTTCCGCCGCCGAGTTCAATCGCTTTGACCACCGCGGAAGCCGCGCCGGCGTCCTTCGCGTACGTGATGGCCACGCTCGCTCCATCTGCGGCCAGACGTTTCGCAATCGCTGCGCCAATGCCCCTCGAACCGCCGGTAACGAGCGCCACTTTTTCGGCTAACTTAGACATGTGACCTCCTATGCCTTTCTGTGAACGATTCACCACTGCACGGATTCCACTGAGTGTTATCTTGTCCGGTGCTCTCGGGACTTCCGATCTGACCGCATTATTGCAAGCAGATTTGGCACTCTGCGGCATACCAGCTATTCCGAATAGGAATGCATAGCGCAGAAGAGGAAACTTTCTTTTGGTCTGTATTCTTTACATCTGGCAATGAGGCGGAAGAATCGCTATTCCTCGCAGACAATCCATTCCATAGAGGAATACGGAGGCTGGTGTGGACAGACTCGATGCAATGCACATGTTCGTCCGAGTAATTGAAAAAGGCAGCTTCTCCGCTGTCGCGAAGGAACGTAGAATTGGCCAACCTGCTGTCAGCAAACAGATCTCCGCCCTTGAAGATGAGCTCGGCACCGAACTTCTTCACCGCAGCTCTCGTTCGATTGCCCTGACTGAAGCAGGTCGCGACTTTTACGAGTCTGCTTTGCGCATTCTCGACGACTTTGAAAACGCGACTTCACGAATCGGTCGAGGCCAAACTGCACCGAAAGGCGTCATTCGTGTGACCGTTGCTCCCACGTTTGCGCGCCTTCATATGGTGTCAAAGCTGCCTTCTTTTTTTTCCGCCTACCCCGATATGGCAGTTGAGATGGCGGCATCGGAGAGCCCGACAACGATCATCGAAGACGGCTTCGATTTAGCCATACACTCAGGTGATCTTCCAGACTCCACTCTGCTGGCGCGAAGAATCGCGCAGACGACGATCATTCTCGTCACCACTCCTCAGTACCTCACACGACACGGCGCACCGGAATCGCCGGACGATCTCAACCGCTTTCGATCCGTCGTTTTTGTCGAGCGGGGCTCCGCAAAGCCGTGGAGCTTTGGCTCTGGACGAGACGTGAAGCGCGTTATCCCGACGGGGGTCTTTCGAACCAGCGATATTGAACAGATGCGGATGGGTGTACTTGAACATCTGGGGATTGCCCAGGCGCCAGCATGGCTCTTCGCCGCAGAGCTCAGAGAAGGTACCGTCGTCCGTCTTCTGACTGCCTTTGAGCGAACAGTGCCAATCCTTGCCGTACGGCCTGCCAGCCGCCGGCTGTCCACCAAAGTTCGGATTTTCATCGAGCACCTGGAGAAGACTTTCGCGCTCTGTTCCCAGTTCAACCCACGACCCAGCTAAGCCTGTTCATCTGCCCTCGCCTTTCAAAGAGACCTCGGTGTCCCCTCGCCTTGTATCGGTCAACGTCGGGTTGCCCCGCGAGCATTCGTGGAAGGCCAGAACGGTCCGGACCGGAATTTGGAAGGATCCGACCTCCGGCCGACGGATGGTTCGGCGGCTCAATATCGACGGCGATGGCCAAGGGGACCTGGGGGGTCATGGCGGCGAGCAACGTGCGGTACTCGTCTATCAAGTCGAATCCTACCGCTACTGGGAGCGCGAGCTCGGTCGATCCGGGTTGTCGTTCGGGCAATTCGGGGAGAATTTCACGGTGGAAGGATTGGCCGATGACGAAGTTTGCATCGGTGATCGTTATCGCATCGGGACAGCATTGTTCGAGGTCACCCAACCTCGCGTGACGTGTTATCGCGTCGGAATCCGGATGGACGAGCCGCGTATGGCTTCGCTGCTCGTTTCCCACGGCAGACCCGGGTTCTACCTTCGCGTCCTGCAGGAAGGAGAGGTGGGCGCCGGTGACGAAGTGGAGAAGGTGCTCGAAGGGCCCGAGCGCATGACGGTCGCCCAGGTGAATGCGCTGCTGTACCTGCCCGGCCATCGTCGCGAAGATGTTCGGCGCGCGCTGCGCATACCGGCGTTGAGCCCCGGATGGAAGGTCTCGTTTGGTGCCTTGTTGCGCGAGCCATCCAGCGCCGATTCGATCTCCGGGAATCCCGGACTCTCTTCCGAGGGCGGCCCGCCTCCGGCATGGCACGGATTCCGGACGTTGCGTATCTCTCGTATCGATGCCGAAAGCGCGGCGGTCTTATCGCTGATCCTGGTGCCAACGGACGGGCTCCCGCTGGCTGCGCCGCTCCCGGGGCAATTTGTCGTTGTGCGCCTGCGCCCCGCCCCCGACGGTACGCCGCTCCTGCGCAGCTACTCGCTGTCCGACGCCCCCACCGAGGATCACTATCGCATCAGCGTGAAACAAGAGGAAAACGGCGACGCGAGCCGATATCTGCACCAGCATGCCTGCGTCGGCGACCTGTTGGAGGTCAGCGCACCCAGGGGCGCATTCACGCTCGGCTCCGGGGACGGGCCCGTGGTCCTGCTAGGCGCCGGCGTCGGGATCACACCGCTGCTGGCCATGCTGCACGCGCTGGCGGCCAATGCGACGACCCGGCAGGTGTGGTGGTGTTACGGGGCGCGCAATGCAGCCGATCATCCCTTCGCTTCGGAATCGGCCCGCTTACTGCGGCGCATTCCTGGAAGCCGAAGGTACATCGTCTACAGCAGGCCGGCGGACTCGGAAATCCCAGGTGACCGTTTTGATGCACGCGGGCACTTGGATGTCGAGGCCCTGCGTCGGCTCAACGTACCTCGAGACGCCGACTATTACCTCTGCGGGCCGCCCCCATTCCTGCGCGACTTGAAGCGCGGTCTGGCGGAGTGGGGCGTGCCTGCCGGTCGCATTCACACGGAGCTCTTCGGGCCCGGCGAAATGCAGACACCGGGAATCACCGAGAGTCCGCATCCACCTCACGTCCCGGCAGGCCCAGCCGGCCGAGGCCCGCTCATTTCATTTGCGCGCTCCGGACTCGCCGTCAGGTGGGACCCGCGCTTGCAGAGCCTGCTCGAACTGGCTGAGGCATGCGACGTTCCGGTCCGCTGGTCGTGCCGGACCGGCGTCTGTCACACCTGCGAAGTCGCCTTGATCGCGGGCGGCGTGAGCTACCATCCCGATCCGCTGGAGTTGCCCGCGATCGGGAGTCTGCTGACCTGTTGTGCGCAACCCGTGGAAGACGTCGTCATCGATCTATAGTCGTACTGCGCCGTCCCAGTTCAGTCGCTAGGTCGCCAGCGAGCCGTAGCCCCGGGCCATGGCTGCAGCAAATGCTATCCCGGATCAACCCATATTGCGGACCGACAGTCGATAGCGCTTGACAAGGTACCGGGCGGTACCGTACGATTCAGTCAGTGGTACCTATCGGTACCACAACTAATGACAGGAGAACATCATGCGTACCGCCCATCGTTCGACCGTATCAGCCCTGCGTACAGCATCCTTCATCGCCCTTTCCGCCCTGGCTTCGATCGGCGCCGCCGCGGCAACACAGGGATCCACTGACATCTACGCTTCGAATGAAATTGCCGGTTCGTTCGGAGCCGCCGCAACGCAGTCGGCCTCGCCGCCAGGGACCGGCAACTACAGCGGGTCCACTGATACGTGGGGGGTCAACGGCTTCCCCGCATCGTTTGGACCGGCCGATTCGATTGCCCCAGCGACGAGCGTTTGCCACAGCGGCTCCACCGAAATGTACGGCGTCAACGGATTCGTTGCTTTCTTCGGCCAGCCGACGTCCCAGACTGCCGTCGATCTGGCGCAAGCCTGCCGCGTTGCCGTGACTGTCTTGCGCTGACGCCGCCGCGGCCGTGATCACTAAACGCGTCAGATAGGGGCCCTTTCCAGGCCCCTACCCTTTCACGCCTTGGGCTTGCGGCGTTCAACGTGGAGCGCTTGCGTTCCGCGCGCTACTTTTGACTGGAACCTCGTAGCCCCGTCGATTCACGCGTCGCCTGCTCGGCCACGGTGTAGATGGACTCCGGTGTCGCTTCGAGTCTTTCCTTCGGTATAGGTTGGTTGCTGGCGTCGGAAAGCCCATAGGTGCCTTCCGAGATCTTTTCCAGTGCCCTGTCGACCTGTGCGAGTCGCTGCACGTTGCGAGCGACCAGATTGCCATCGAGCTCTAGCGTCGTAAGCCTCTGTGCGTCATCTTCGTATTCCTCCGCTTGCCCGCTTGACTGAGAATTTACCTCCTTCTCCTCGGCCTCTTCGCCTTGCGTTGCGTCCACCAACTCGTCGCGCAGTTTCATCAATCGTCGGCGTTGTCGCTCAATAAACGCTTTATCGAGTCTCTCTGCCTTGCTGTTCATAAGTCCTCCAACTATCGCAGTGGTCGGAACGCGGCCCGAATTTCCTCAGCGAAGAGCTGCGGCTGCTCCCACGCGGCGAAGTGGCCGCCCCTGTCGACCTCGTGGAAGTAAATCAGGTTGCGATAGGCGCGCCGGGCCCATGTCTCCGGGGGTCGATAGACGTCCTCCGGGAATACCGTGATGGCCACCGGCAGCGAGATGTCGGCGGTCTTCTGCGAGGCCGCACTAATAACGCTGCCTCGCCCGCCGTTCTCCCAGTACAGCCGCCCTGCCGAGGTTGCGCTGTTCGTCAGCCAGTACAGCGTGATGTCGTCCAGCACCTCGTCTTTCGTCGGCGACTTTTCGGGATCGCCGCCGTACGTCCACTGCGCGAAGCCTGGATGCACGAGCATCCACGCCGCGAGGAAGGCCGGTGAGTCGGTCACGCCGTAGCCGATCGTCTGCGGCCGCGCGGTCATCATCACAAAGTAGGCCGAGTTCCCCTTTTTGGCGTACGTGACGAGCGCGTCGAACACCGCCTTTTCCTTCTCGGAGAGTCCCGCCGGCGCGGGCCCGCCGCCGGCGAGCGCCGCGGCCACCTCGGGCGGTACTGTCGCCGGCAAGTTGAGGTGGATACCGAGCAATCCTGCCGGCGCCTGGCGCGCCATCGCGCTGGAGATGGGGGCGCCCCAGTCGCCGCCCTGGGCGACGTAGCGGGTGTATCCGAGGCGTTTCATCAGCTCCGCCCAGGCTCGCGCGATGTGGTCGGGGTCCCAACCGGTACCGGTTGGCTTGCTGGAGAAGCCGTAGCCCGGTACTGACGGGATGACGACGTCGAAAGCGTCCTCGGCGCTGCCTCCGTGCGCAGTTGGGTCCGTGAGCGGCCCGATGACTTTGATGAGCTCGAGCACAGAGCCCGGCCAACCGTGCGTGATGATCACCGGAAGCGCATTCTTGTGACGAGAACGGACGTGGATGAAGTGAATGTCCAGCCCATCGATGTTCGTCATGAATTGCGGCAAGGCATTCAGCTTCGCTTCCGCCTTGTGCCAGTCGTAGCCGCTCCCCCAGTACCGAACCAGCTCCTGCAGCTTCTCCAACTGCGCACCCTGCGACTGATCGGCGACGGTTTCCTTATCGGGCCATCGCGTAGCAGCAATGCGCCGCCGAAGATCATCGAGTGCGGCCCGGGATACGTGGACGGTGAAGGGGCGGATCGAGCGATCTTCGGCCGCTTGGCCCGTGGCTGGCGCCGCCGCGACAACGACGGCGTCGGTGTTCGAAGTTGTCACGGTCTGAGCGTAGCCAGGAGAGGCGAACACGAGCAGACCGATAGAAAGCGCGGCTACCGAACCGGCAAAAAAGCCGCGCCGAGTCGGCGACGAGGACAGAGCTGTCCCGATCGTTCGACTCCGCGTAAGGACAAGGTCGTCGGATCTCGACGGGTACTGCAGTTTTTCGAGCGTCATGGACGGATCCTTGTTTGGAGGAGAGGTCTGTCGCGCGTGCTATTCGATCTTTTTTCCGGGCATGGGCGCCCGCAGTTCGTCAAGCCTGGACAGGAACAGGTGCCTCAACTCCATCGCCATCCTATGCCTGAAAGGTATGCCCTCCAGCTTACAAAGTCTTTTTCCCGCGCGCTACGGAAGCCTACAGTGGCGTTCAGCACCCTCATCGGGACGCGGTCAAACGGAGGAAACCGACATGGCATCGCTCGCAACGTACCTTTCAGTCGCGGTCGCCACGGTCCTCTGGGGCGCGAACTTCAATCTTGCCAAGCCAGTGGTCGCCGAGATGCGACCACTGATAGCCGCGGCCGATCGCTTTCTGATCGCCGCGGGAATCATGCTCGTCATCACCTATGCCACGGGCAATAGGCTCACATGGCGGCATGCCCGGATCTATCTGATCCTCGGCCTGCTCGGCGTCTTCGGTTTCAACCTGTTCTTCTTTCTCGGCATGTCGAGCACGTCACCAATCAATGGCGCACTGATCATGGGGCTGAATCCGGTGCTGACCAGCCTGATCGCGAGCTGGATTCTCGGCGACCAGCCCACACGCCTGCAGTGGCTGGCGTTTCCAGTGGGATTGCTCGGTGTCGCAATCGTGGTGCTGGGCGCGGGCGCGCACCTCGAGGTTTCCCGCGGCGATGCTTTGATGTTCGTGGCGTGCTTGAGTTGGGCTCTGTACAACGTCTACTTGCGGAAGCTCCCACCCAAGGGTGCAAGCGCTTTGGCAACTACGACAGGCACCATGGTGGCCGGAGCGGCGGCTCTGACGCTGGTCGCACTCCTCAGCGGTGAACGCTTTGTCGTACCCAGCCCGTATACGGGCAGTGCGCTGTTGATGATGTCGGTGAGTGGCGGAGTGCTCGCGTATCTGTTGTGGAGTGCCGGCATAGCAAGGCTCGGCCCCGCGCGCGCCGCCATCTTCATGAATGTAGTCCCAGTCGCTTCGATGGCGATTTCTACGGTTTCTGGAGTGCCACCGACCCCTGCGCAGTTGCTCGGCGGAGCACTCGTCATCGGAGCGGTGATGTTCTCGGCGCTCACCGGCGCGCGTGCCAAGGTGACTACGTCGCCGTGTGTTACGTCGCCGTGTGGTTAGCAACCGGGGTGAGGCTAGCGGCGAACGCTGCTCGCCGCCGCTGCGTCAATGTAGGCCTGCACGTCGTCCGGGAGCAGCAAGCGGCGCTCCTCCAGTTCCCGAGCTGCCCGCGTAACCCGTTCGACGTAATCGTCGTGGCTGCTGTAGCGCTCCTCCAGCGACGGCCGCGGATCTCCCGCGGCGAGCCGGGCCGCGCGGGTAGCGGCAAATGGGATCCATTGCCCCGACGACTCGCAGCCGTCGGGGCCACCGAAGGCCGGTGCACGCAGCGCCCATCCGCTGGTGGTGGCGATTGGTACCGCGACCGGGGGCAAACGCACGCCGGCGATCTCGTTGCCGTCCGAATCCACCTTCGACACGAACGACGGGTACACCGGCCCTGAGAACGCCGGCGGATAGTTCGTCAGGATGCCTTGGTCGAACTGGGGTCCCCAATCGAACAGGTGACGCGCCGTGATCACGCCGGTGTACGCCACGCCAGGAATGTCGGGCCATCCGAGGGCCTTCTTCGGCACGACGCCGAGCCCATCGGCTTGCGGCTCCGCGAAGACCGCATTGCCGTCCTCGACCCGCGGGACCTCGCTGGGCGGCGGCGCGCGATGTTGGCCGACCCACTCCTCCAGTACAACGAAAAGAGCCCGCAGCGCGGGGTTGGGGTTGGTGGTGTTCCCGTACTGCTGACAGATGCCCGACGAGAATGGCGCCGCCCCGGCGAGCGTGTGCTCCAAGCCGGAGAGCAGGTAATGGCGGACGCCGCCCGCATCGCGGCGGCCGTCTTCACCGACGCCCTCCTCCTGCGAGCCGTGCCCACTCAGGTCGTGTCCGGCTGGGTCAGTGTGCACCAGCGAGCCGGCCTTGACCCAATATTCATTGGCTGAAATCACGTCGAACAGCTTCGGGCAGGTTTCGCTCTCGCGGCAACGCAGCGCGCGACCATCGGTCTTGCCGGTCAGATGATCAACAGTGGTCGCAAAGGCGAACGGAAAAGTGGCCTCCGGGTACAGGTGATTCTGACGATTGCGCTCGGTGCGTCCGGGCTGCGCGAAGCGGAAGTTCAGGGCGACGCCGTCGCCGGCTCCGATCCAGTTCTCGATGCCGTCGAACACGCGCCGGCCGCCCTCGTCCTCGTTGAATCCGAGCCAGACGAAATCGTTCACGTAACGCGCCGGCTGCGAGACCGTGAAAGCGACCGTCTGCCGCGCCGAGCCGGCCAGCGGGTTCGGATTGCCGAAGTCGTCTGCTGTCGCGTGCCGCAAAAAGGAGACGAAGTCGCGCGTTGCCGCGAATCCAAGACCCGCGACGACCGGATCTCTGGCCGTGTACGAAAGCTCGTAGATAGCGCTTTGCCGGAACATCGTGCCGGCGGGCAACAGCTGGATCGTCTTCGCATTGACGAACTGCCAGTCAGTCGGCGCGAGAAGTGTCGGCGTGTCGGTCAGGTGCTGGCGCACCGTCAGCCGGGCCAGTGTGGGATCGAGGCTGTTGGCGGGGTAAGTGATGCCCGCCTGGACCGTGGTGGCATTGTCGAACACGAGGTACTCGTAGGACGGACCCGTGATCAAGCTGCCGTCCGCGTTGTGAGCGACCGGCACCTGGATCGTCAGCCGGCTGCCTCCGGGCGCGGCGGTTGGATCCCATCCGCCCCAGGCGAGCGCATAGCCCTGGTTCATCAGGAATGCACTGCCTGCGTCGGCCGCCGTCGTGGGATCGTTGGTGATCGGCGCGCCGTTGAAAGCGCCGAACAACTTGTTGCCCCGGTTGTTAACCTCGACGAACAGCTTGCGGTTGCCCAGATGCATGTCCACCGGCTTCAGGATATAGACGTCCATCGCGTATTCGACCTTGCCGCTGGCGTTGCGCGGCGCCAGCACCAGGTCGATGATCAGCGCGTTGCGCGGATCGTTGGGATCGACTTCACCATAGGCGCGCCCGATCAGCTTTTCATAGGTGCCCACGACGCCGCCCGTGCCGAAGGTGCGACCTTCGAACGTCGGGGATTGGACCGTCGTGATCTGCAGACGCGTGATACGCGCCTCGGCTGGACCATGGGAAACTGCCAAGAGCAAACCCGCGGCGATGCAACCGGCGATGGGCTGCGTCATGTGTCGTCCTCCTTCGTGGTTATGCCACCGCCCCAATGTGCGAAAGAGACATTACGCCATGTCGATCAGCTTGTGCATGCGCACCGCAACACGGAAAGTCACCGCCCGCCCGAGATGGCGAGGGTCGCAAGAGGTGTAGTCAACAACCGTGCCGACAGTTCAAGTCGGGCGCGAGATTCTCGAACAAACCTTCATCCACCGCTTTCTTGACGATCGCCTGCTCGATTTGAGCCTTGTAGGGACGCGGATCGACCTAGGTCGAATTGACACTGCTTTATGTGTTACCTAAAGTTGTCTGTTGGCATTCGTAGTCTCTACGCGGGAAGCTGCAGCAAGCGTTTCAAGCTACTAGGTGCTGAGCTGCATTCAATCAAAACCATAGCCTCCACGCGGGAAGCTGCAGCAAGCGTTTCGAGCTGTTAGGCGCTGAGCTGCATTGTCGACTGGCGACAAACCTCTTGCTCGTCGCCCGCAGCGCGGAACGGGACGACACGTCAGTGCCAGCTTTTTGTGCTGTCAGACGGGACGCCGTCGAGCCATGTTGGACCACAGAGGAGCGTATTCATGAAACAAATGAAAGGTTTGCATAAAGCGATGTCGCTGCTCACCTGCGCAGCGCTGGTCGGCGGCGCGGCATACTCGCGCGCCGACGACACGCTCGAGCAGAATTTCGGGGGAACGGACAACCAAAACGAGCTGCCGGGTCCCACCAGGCATATTACCGTCGAGATGCATGAGGGCACGAACATGGCCGCCGTGCCGTCGCCCGACGGCAGGCAGATGGTCCTGTCGCTCCAGGGCGGTTTATGGATCATCCCCTCGAGCGGCGGCACGGCGACGAAGATCACGCCGTGGGACGTCGAATCGACGCAGCCCGTATGGTCGCCCGACGGGGAGTGGATCGCGTTCCAGAACTATTCGACGGCGGCCAACTTCGCGATCTGGGTGGTGAAGCCGGACGGTTCGCAACTTCACGCGCTGACGAGCGGTCCTTTCGACGACCGCGAGCCGTCGTGGTACCCGGACTCGAACAAGGTGATCTTTTCGTCGGACCGCAGCAACGACAAGCAGTACAAGATCTGGTCGGTTACGCTCGACGGCGCACTGCAGCAGCTCACGACCGGCACGGGGGCTGAGAGCAACCCGGTCGTATCGCCGGACGGCGCGAAGATCGCGTTCGTCAACACAGGCAACACCATCTACACGATGCCGGCGAACCTGAGCGCTGCGCCGACGCAGTTCGGCAGCGGCAGTTATCCCCAGTGGACGCCGAACAGCCAGAACCTGGCGTACCAGAACACGGCGGGCAACCTCGTCGTGAACGGCAACGCAGTCACGAACGGCGAAGACATGTTCCCGTTCCCGGTGCACTTCATGGGCGCGAACGAGTTCGTGTACACCGCGAGCGGCAAGATCCGCACGCGTGACGCGAACGGCGGCAACCTGGAGGACATCGCGTTTAGCGCGACGCAGGTCCTTCGTCGCCCGGTCATCACGCCTCGGCCCACGCGAGCGAGCCTGGGCGCCACGACGCCGCAGCCGGTGAAGGGCATCAACGGCGCCGTCATCTCGCCGGACGGTCAGAGCGTCGCGTTCATCGCGCTGAACGACCTCTGGATGATGAAGAGCGGCGAAGCGCCGGAGCGCCTCACCAACGACGCGGATCGCGCCGTCGATCCGCGATGGACAGCGCCGGTGCGGCTCACCAACGACAAGGATCGCGACGTCGATCCGCGGTGGACAGCGGACAGTCGCTTTATTTACTGGTCGACCGACAAGAACAACGCGGGCAACCTCGCCGTCGACAAGATCGACGTCGTCACGCGGCAGCGCACACGCGTCGCCGCGATCCAGGGCGTCTCGATGATCCAGCCGACGCTGTCGCCGACCGAGGATCGTTTCGCCTATTCGACCGCGTCGGGATTGACCGAAGTGATGGACATCGCGACGGGCACGCGCACGCAGCTCGTGGAGCACCTTTCGCCCCAACCCCAGGTGGGCCGGCCTTCCTGGTCGCCCGACGGCACGAAGATCATGGTCACCGACAACGACCGCGTCAATCCGCGGTTCCGCGAGGGTTACAACAAGCTGCGGGTCATCGACATCGCGACCAAGACGGCGACGTGGTATGCCGTCGGGCCGGCGCCGGCGGCGATCTCCGACCGCACGGAAGGCGCAGCGGCGTGGTCGCCCGACGGCACGAAGGTCGCTTTCATCAGCGACTCCGTGCTCAAGGTGATGCCGACCAACGCGGATGGCTCGCCGTCGGGTCCCGCGGTACAGATCACCAACGAGGTTTCGGACATGCCGTCGTGGCAGGCCGACTCGCAGACCCTTCTGTACATGTCAGCGGGCAAGCTCAAGAAGATCAAGGTCGACGGAACGGGCCAGCAGGACGTTCCTCTCCGCATGACCTACACGCCGGCGGCGCCGACCGGTACCACGATCATCCACGCGGGACAGCTGTGGTGGGGCGGCTCGCCTGTGATGAAGAGTAACGTCGACATCATCATCAAGGGTAACCGGATCGCCTCGATCGAGCCGCACCAGTCCAATCGTCCGCAAACGCCGGGGACTACCTTCGTCGACGCCTCGCAGCAGACGGTGCTGCCGGGCTTGTGGGATCCGCACTTCCATCCACTGAACGTCTACCAGGGCAGCCAGTTCAACCAGGTCTGGGCAGCGATGTTCGCGTACGGGTTCACGTCGGTGCAGTCGGTGGCGGGCCCGGTCTACGCGAGCACCGAGATCCGTGAAGCGCTCGATGCCGGCAACCTGATCGGTCCGCGGCTCTTCACGTCGACACCGCTCCTCGAAGGGAATCGCATGTCGTACGACATGTCGCGCGCGGTCCGAAACGCGCAGGTCGCGGATCTCGAAGTGACGCGCTTTGCCGCGGTCGACATCGATTGGATCAAGACGTACGTGCGTGATCCGATCCCGGCGATGAACCGGTTCGCCGCGGCCGCGCAGAGGATGGGCATTCCGAGCGGCACGCACCTGTTGTATCCGGGCTACTCGACGGGTATCCAAGGGCTCACGCACCTGCAGGCCACGCAGCGGATGGGCTATGGCTGGGCGAAGTCGCCGACGGGCGTCGCGTACCAGGATGTCAATGCCTTGGTCGGTCCCGGCGAGATGCACCTGACCGAGACCCTCGGTGCGAACCGGCTCGCCGCGCAGAGCCCGATCCTGCTGGGTGGCGATCGCTTCAACGTGCTGATGCCGATTCCGTACGTGAGCAACCTGCTATCGATGACGCCGCCGACGCCGGCGCAGATCGCCGCAATCAAGGTTGCGACCGATGACGACGCGCGAGCAATCGCCGCGGGTGCGCTGTTCGCGATCGGGACGGACGTGCCGCTCAATCCCCCAGGTGTCACGAACCATTCGAACCTGATGGCGCTGGGCTTGAGCATGTCGAACTACCAGGCACTGCAGGCCATGACCATCAACGCCGCCAAGATCGCTTACAAGGACAAGGATCTCGGCACCGTCGAGGTGGGTAAGCTCGCCGACCTGACGATCGTCGATGGCGACCCGCTCCAGGACCTCAAGTACGCGGCGGCGGTGCACTACGTCGTGAAGAACGGGGTCGTATACACGCTCGACCAGATCATCGCGCCATTCAAGTCGCCGGCTCAGCTCGCCGCTCGTCGCAAGGCCCTCGTCGCCTTCGACAAGAGGTGCAAGGAGGATTCGCGGAACTGCTTCGTCGAGGCGCACTCCGCCGGAGACTAAGGGCGCGCGCAACTTGCGGGAATCCGCAGCATCCCGCGTCGGGCGATGGTCGCCCGGCGCGGGGCGCGAAGGCGGCGGCCGCGGGCCGCCGTCTTTTCAAAGGCGCCGTAATCGGGATGATTCGCCATTCGAGGCGCTGCGATCGCCCGTTGCGTGCATAATATTTGAAATTGTCGCCAGAGATCCATGCTGTCGGGCAGAGCGACGAGCGCAATCTCGCCAGAGAAACGCTTGCTCGCGCAGGCGTTCGCGTCGTGCGCATCGGCCGCGCTGATGGGTGCGGCCGTCGCCGCGCCGGCGTCGCTGTCGCTGACCGAAGCGCAGCGGCTCGCCATCGAGCGCTCGCCGCAGATGGCCGTGTACGACGCGGCCATTGCTGCGGCGCGTGACTTGGCGGTCGCGCCCGCCCAGTTGCCCGAGGCGACGCGCCAGATCGGCATCACTCCCCTGCCCATCGAAGACGCCGACGCCTTGAGCTTCGGGCGAGACGCAAATCCGGTGCGCCGCATCGGCGTCCCGCGTGAGCTCACGAGTCCTGAGCAGCGCGAGGCGCTCGCAGAGCGCTACGCGCGCGAGGCCGATCGCGCCGCCGCCCAGAAAACGGCCACGAGCGTTGACGTCACGCGCGAGACCGCGCTCGCCTGGCTGGAGTGCTATTACGTCGAGCAGATGACGCGCATCGCCGGCGAAGAGCTCAAGGCCGCGCAGGACGAGCTCGAAGGCGCCGAAAGCATGTATTGGGCCGGACGGCTGAGCCAGGCCGAGTTCTACGGCGCGCGCAGCATGCTCGTCATGCTCGAGGACAAATCGAGCGGGCTCGAGCACCGCGTGCGCGCTGCGCGGATCGCGCTCAAGCGCTGGGTGGGCGACGTGGGCGATGCGCCGCTCGCCGCGCTGCCCAACATCGATCGGATCCGGCTCAGGTCCGCGGCGCTTGAAGGGGACCTCGCACGGCATCCCGAGGTCGCCCTCCTCGAGAGACAGGAGGATCTCGCGGCGAGCGACGTGCGCCTGGCGCAAGCTAACCGGCAATCGGAGCGCGAAATAGCGCTGATGCGTGCGAGGCGCGGTGAAGCCCGCGCGGCGCGAGACGAGAAGCTTCGCGCGAAAGTGGCGGAAACGCGCATCATGATCGACGAGTGGCAGCACGCGCGCGACCGACGCGATCGCTACGCGAACGAGCTCGTGCGGCTCGCGCGCGAGCGCACGCTGGCCACACTGGTCGCGTATCGCGGTGGCAAGGCGAGCCTCACCGACGTGCTCGCCGCTCGCCGCGCAGAGAGCGAAGCGCAAGTGCAGAGTGTCGAGATGGAGCGCGAAGCTGCGCGGATATGGGCGCGGCTCGACTTCGCGCTCCCCGAGACATTGCCCACCGCGCCGAGCGGATCTTCGCGCCAGGAGAGCGCGCGATGAGCGGGCCGCCCCAAGGCGCTCATTGCTCCCCCTCGGGGGGCAGCGAACCGGCACCAGCCGCGAACGTGGAGGTCGTATGAGCCTGCGCGCGCTCGCAATCGGCGGCGCTGCGACGCTCGTTCTGGCGCTCGTCGCATACGCAGCGTTCGAAGCGGGCATCGAGCGCGGTCGCACGAAGGCGTCTGGCATCGTCGATACCGCGAATGCGGCGCGCGCTGTGCCTTCGGCTGCGGCGAGCTCGCACACGCTCAAGCCAGGGGACGTCGATCCGTCAGCCGGCAAGCGCGTGCTTTACTGGCACGATCCGATGGTGCCGGGGTCGAAGTTCGACAAACCCGGCAAGTCTCCCTTCATGGACATGCAGCTCGTCCCGGTCTATGCCGACGACGCGCCCGACGCAGGCGGTGTCGCCATTGACGCGCGGCTCCAGCAGAACCTCGGCGTACGAACGGCGAAGGCGGTGGCCGGGTCGCTTTCGAGCGCGATCTCCGCGGTCGGCAACGTCGCTTACAACGAGCGCGATGTCGTGCTCGTGCAGGCGCGCAGCAACGGTTTCCTCGAAAAGCTCTTCGTTCGCGCCGCGCTCGATCCCGTGACCAAGGGCCAGCCGCTCGCGGAGCTTTACGTGCCGGAATGGATCGCGGTGCAGGAGGAGTATCTGTCGGCGAAGCGGCTCCGTAGCGACGTCGACGCGCTCGCGCTCGGCGGGCTCGCAGACGCGGCCGGGCAACGGATGCGGCTCGCCGGCATGAGCGAAGAGCAGATTCGCGCGGTCGACGCCCGGGGTGCCGTGCAGCCGCGGTTCACGATCACTTCGCCGATGGACGGCGTGGTCGGCGAGCTCTCGGCGCGCGAAGGAATGACGGTCGCCCCTGGCGCACCGCTCTTTCGTCTGAATGGTCTCGCGACGGTGTGGGTGAACGCCGAGGTGCCGGAGAGCGCCGCAGCGGAGGTGCGACCCGGCAACGCCGTCCAGGCGCGCACGCCAGCGCTCCCCGGATCGGTGTTCAAGGGACGCGTGAGCACGATCCTGCCCGAGATCAACGCGACCACGCGAACGCTCAAGGCGCGCATCGAACTTGCGAACCCTGGCGGCCGTCTCGTCCCGGGCATGTTCGCGACCATCGACTTCGCACCGACGCGTCGAAGAAACGCCGTGCTCGTGCCGAGCGAAGCTGTGATCTGGACTGGCAAGCGTACCGTCGTCATCGTCGCCCAAGGGGGAGGGCGCTTCGCGCCCGCCGACGTCGAGACGGGCGTCGAAAGCCACGGCCAGACGGAGATTCGCAAGGGCGTTCGCGACGGCGACAGCGTCGTCGTGTCCGGCCAATTTCTCATCGACTCCGAAGCGAATCTGAAGGCTGCGATAAAGCGCATGAGCGAGATGCCCGCGGACGCTACCGACCATACGCGCGCAGCGATGACCGCTGATCACAACGTCGATGGCGCGGCCGACGCGCACCGCGATGGGGTGCACGGCACGTCACAGCGCGCCGAGTGAACGCGTGATCGCGCGGCTCATCCGGTGGTCGATCGACAATCGGCTACTCGTACTGCTCACCACCGTGCTCTTCACCGCGTGGGGCGTCGTCTCGCTAGTGCGCACGCCGCTCGACGCGATCCCCGACCTTTCCGACGTTCAGGTGACGATCCGCACGACGTTTCCGGGTCAGGCGCCGCAGATCGTCGAGCATCAGGTGACGCATCCGCTCGCGACGACCATGCTCTCGGTACCCGGCGCGAGGGCGGTGCGCGGATATTCGATGTTCGGCGACTCGTTCGTGTACGTTCTCTTCGACGACGGCACGGATCTCTACTGGGCGCGCTCGCGCGTGCTCGAGTACCTGAACCAGGCGCAATCGAGGCTTCCTGCGCAAGCGAAGGCGTCGCTCGGTCCGGATGCGACGGGCGTCGGCTGGATCTACGAGTATGCGCTCGTCGACCGCACGGGACGCGTGGATCTGTCGCAGCTTCGTGCGCTGCAGGACTGGTTTTTCAAGTACGAGCTCAAGACGGTGCCGAATGTCGCCGAAGTGGCGAGCGTCGGCGGCATGGTTCGGCAATACCAGATCGTTCTCGATCCAGATCGACTGCGTGCCTACAACATTCCGCACGGCAAGGTGATCGATGCGGTGCAGCGCGCGAACCAGGAGACGGGCGGCTCCGTTATCGAGCTGGGCGAAGCGGAGTACATGATCCGAGCATCGGGCTACCTGCAGTCGCTTGAGGATTTCCGACGCATTCCGCTCGCCGTCAGTGAAGCCGGTGTGCCCGTCACGCTGGCCGACGTCGCGCGCCTGCAGGTTGGGCCCGAGATGCGCCGCGCCATCGCGGAGCTCGACGGCGAAGGTGAGGTCGCTGGCGGCATCATCGTCATGCGCTCGGGCGCCAACGCACTCGAGACGATCGACGCGGTCAAGGCGAAGCTCGCGTCGCTCCAGAGCGCGCTGCCGCCCGGTGTAGAAGTGGTGACTACGTACGACCGCTCGACCCTCATCCGCCGCGCCGTCGACAACCTCAGCAACACGCTCGCGGAGGAGTTCGCAGTGGTGGCGCTGGTGTGTTTCGTGTTTTTGCTTCACCTTCGCTCCGCGTTCGTGGCCATTGTGTCGATCCCCGTCGGCGTCGCCATCGCGTTCATCGTCATGCGGCATCAGGGCATCAACGCGAACATCATGTCGCTCGGCGGCATCGCCATTGCGATCGGCGCGATGGTGGACGCCGCGGTCGTGATGATCGAGAACGCACACAAGCACATCGAGGCGTGGCAGCAGACGCACTACAGTGCGAGCCCAGACCCGCGGACGCGATGGCAGCTGATCGCGGAGGCGTCGGTAGAAGTCGGCCCCGCCCTCTTCTTCTCGCTCCTCATCATCACGCTTTCGTTCGTTCCGGTTCTCACACTCGAGGCGCAAGAGGGACGCCTTTTCTCGCCACTCGCCTACACGAAGACGTACGCCATGGCTGTCGCCGCCGCGCTTTCGGTGACGCTGGTCCCGGTCCTCATGGGCTACTTTATCCGCGGGCGCGTCCCGGGCGAACTCGAGAATCCTGTCAATCGCGTGCTCGTCGGAGGGTATCGACGCGCGCTGAGCGCCGGGCTGCGCGTACCGATGGTGACCGTTGCGCTCGCGCTCGGGATCGCTGCCTCGGCGCTCTGGCCGGCGAGCCGCATCGGCGGCGAATTCATGCCAGCGCTCAACGAAGGCGATCTCTTGTACATGCCGTCCGCTTTGCCGGACATTTCAGTGAGCAAGATGGGCGAGCTGCTGCAGCAAACCGATCGCCTGATCCGTTCGGTGCCGGAGGTCGCGCACGTGTTCGCGAAGGCGGGACGCGCGGATACGGCAACGGATCCTGCGCCGCTCGAGATGATCGAGACGGTCATTCAGTTCAGGCCGCGCGACGAATGGCGCCCCGGGATGTCGCCTGAGAAGCTCGTCGAAGCGCTCGACCGCACCGTGCGCGTGCCCGGGCTGTCCAACGTGTGGGTGCCCCCGGTGCGCGCGCGCATCGACATGCTCTCCACCGGGATCAAGAGTCCCGTCGGCGTAAAGGTTGCGGGTCCCGACCTCGGCGAGATCGACCGCGCGCTCTCCGACGTCGAGCACGTCGCGAGGCAGGTTCCCGGCGTGAGCTCGGCGTTCGCCGAGCGCCTCACCGGCGGGCGCTACATCGATGTGCACATCGACCGTGCGAGCGCGGCGCGCTACGGCTTGAACATAAGCGACGTGCAAAGCGTCCTCGCGGCCGCCGTGAGCGGAGATAACATCGGCGAAACAGTCGAAGGCCTGCAGCGCTTCCCGATCAACGTACGTTACCCGCGCGACGCACGCGATTCGGTCGAGGCGCTCCGGCGGCTGCCCATGCTGACCGCGCGCGGCGCGCAGCTTCGCTTGGGCGACGTCGCGAGCATTGCCGTGACCGACGGACCCTCGATGCTCAAAAGCGAGAATGGCCGCCCGTCCGGCTGGGTCTATGTCGATTTCCGCGGACGGGACCTGCGCTCTGCCGTGCGGGACCTACAGCATGCCGTCGCGGATCAAGTCAAGATGCCGCCCGGTTATTCGATCTCCTGGTCGGGTCAGTTCGAGTATCTCGAGCGTGCGACGCATCGCCTGAAGATCGTGGTGCCGGCGGTGCTCGCCACCGTGTTCGTGCTGCTCGTCGTCGTGTTCCGTCGAGCGAGCGATTCCTTGATCATCATGGCGACGCTGCCGTTCGCGCTCGTCGGCGGCCTGTGGCTCATGTATCTCCTTGGTTACGATATGTCGATTGCGTCGGCGGTCGGCTTCATCGCGCTCGCCGGCGTCGCGTCCGAGATCGGTGTCGTCACGCTCGTGTACATCAACTCCGCGATCGACAGGCGCAGGGCGGCCGGCACGCTTCCGGACGGGCACGCACTCGCGGAGGCGATAATCGACGGCGCTGCGCTGCGCGTGCGACCGATCATAATGACTGCCTCCGTCGTCATTGCGGGTTTGCTGCCGATTATGTGGAGCAGCGGCACCGGATCAGAGGTGATGCGCCCCATTGCCGCGCCAATGATCGGCGGCATGGTTACAGCGTTCGTCCTCTCGATGTTCGTGGTGCCTGCGGCATGCCTGATCGTGCGCCGTATGTCGCACACTAGTGACATGTAAATTACTGTACTGGAGTCAAGGAGTAGCGCGTGCGATGGTGCGTACTCGTCTTCGCACTGATCAGTAGCGAGATCATGGCCGACCCGCTGACCGAGGCTGAAACCCGATTCCGCGCACTGAACACTTATCAGGCCACCGTGCGCTCGCTAGCGGGCGACGGTGAGCGGCAAGAGATGCACTATTTCTATCGCCGGCCAGGCTGGGTGCGGATGGAGTTCATCCAGCCGCACCGTGGCATGGTCTTGATCTACGACCCGGGTACGGGCCGGGTGCACCTGTGGCCGTTCGGGCCGAAGCATGTGCCGGTGCTGACCTTCGCGCCCGACAGTCCACTGCTCCGTAACCCGCGCGGCCACCGGGTTGATCGCTCCGATGTCGGCGCGCTGCTGGCAAACTTGCGGGCACTGCGCGCGGGCGGCAGCATGTCGTTGCTCGACGACGCGGAAGTCGCCGGGCGGCCAGCCACAGTCCTCGAAATCGTAGGCAATGCGGGGGCCGCCGTAGCCGGCGTGCATCGCTACAAGGTGTGGCTGTCGCAGGACACCTTGTTTCCGCTCAGAGTGGAAAGCTTTGCCGTTGGAGATAGCCCGATCGAGACCGTCGACATGGCCGACGTCGAAACCGACGTAACGTTTCCCGAGCGATTTTTCACGCCCTGAGTCGTCGTGATCGCATGCGCAAAGCCGACAGTAACCAGTACCGTCTCACCACCCTGTACCATTTCGACGCCCCGATCGATGCCGTATGGGACGCGATCCTGCACGCTGAAGCGTGGCCGAGCTGGTGGACAGGCGTCGAGCGTGTCGTCACCCTCGAGCACGGTGACCCGAGCGGTCTGGGGGCCCGGCGGCGCTGCACCTGCAAGAGCGTTCTTCCTTACCGTCTGACCTTCGTCACCCGCGTAACCCGGCTCGAGCCCTTGCGCCTGCTCGAGGGGCGGGTCGACGGTGAGCTCGAGGGCGTCGGCTGCTGTCGTCTCAAACGAAACGATGGCCTCACCACCGTGCGCTACGACTGGCAAGTGCGCACCACCCAATGGTGGATGAACCTGATCGGCCCGGTGGCGAAACCGCTGTTCCTCTGGAACCACGACGCGATCATGCGCGCCGGCGGCATCGGGCTGGCTCGCCACCTGAGCGCACGCCTAGGGTCGAGGACGGCCGGGGCTTCCTGAGCTTAGGTGCTCACATGTGCGGACCGTGAATGCAGCTCCGGCACGCGACGCATGCCTATCCGACGAAAGATCACGAAAATTTGGTTTCCGACGACCATAAAAACCGAGTCACACTTGATCGTGGCGGCGGTAGCCGGTGTCGTTGCGGGCAGCCTGGCCACCGTCGTGCAAATGCTCATATGGTGGCTGAGCGCGACACCGGTGCTCGAAACGCTCTTGCGCGACGCGCGGCTTACCGCTGCTATCGTCATGGGTCGCACGGTTGTGACGTCAGTGCCCGCGGGGCGATGGGACGTCCTGCTGATCGCGACGTTCATTCATTTCTCCCTTTCCGTCGTTTACGCGGCGATCGCAATGCTTTTCGTCGTGCGACTGAGTGCAATGCTCGCCATTGTGACCGGGTCCGTTTACGGCCTGGCGATCTACGCCGTCAATCTGCACGGACTTACCGCGATCTTTCCCTGGTTTTCGGTTTCGCGCGGCTGGGTCACCATGCTCGTCCATGTTGTCTTCGGCATAACCCTGGCCGGGGCGTGCCGCTTCCTTGCCTCAGCCGGAGGCGGCGGGCGATCGCCGTCTGAGCACTAAAAGCGCCTTCGCCAGCTCGCGCTGCTGAACAGTCTGGCACAGACTCCCTTAGCACAACGAAGCGATCTTGCGGTGCCGAGCCCGCCGGACGTGGGCAGTCCTGCCTACTAGCTGGCACGCCAAGGTCCCCGTGTCACAGTTGCCTCGCCGCCAGCAGCCCAGCGATGTCCACCTCGACCTCCGCGCGAGCAGCGTCGAATTGCACCATACGATGCGCGATGGCCGCTTTGTCTGCAGCCCTGCCGGCGTTCTCCAACTCGGCGCACTGATCGCCCAGCGCCAGCGCCCCCACCGACCGCGACGACGACTTGAGCTTGTGGGCTATCGTGCCGACCTGGCGAGCGTCGCCGCCGGCGCAGGCCGTGCGCAGGTCCGACGTCAAGCTCCGGAGCGAAGCCAGATAATCGCCGAGCAACTCGAGCACGATCTTCGGGTCATCGCCTGCCAGGCCCTTCAGCACCGTCACGTCCACGGTGTGCACTGCCGGCGCGCTGCAGATGTCCTGCGGCTGGGCGGCGAACGGCGTCACTCCGCTCGCGACCGGCAGCCATGCGTCGAGGGCGGCCTTGAGCGCAGGCAGGCGCACCGGCTTGGTCAAGTATTCGTCGATGCCCGCCGCCCGGGCACGGTTCGCCTCGCTCTGCAGGGCGTTCGCGGTAAGGGCCAGGATCGGCGTGCGCCAGCGCCCCGCCTCTTCCAGGCGAATCCTCTGCGCGAGCGCGTAGCCATCCATCTCCGGCATGTGCAAGTCGGTGAACAACAGGGCGTACCCTCCGTTGCGCCAGAGTCGCAATGCTTCTGTGCCGTTCGCGGCAAATTCCGCCGCATATCCGAGGAGTCCAAGTTGATGCAGGATGACCGTCTGGTTGATCTCGTCGTCCTCGGCAATCAGGAGGAGCCTGCCCTGGGCGCGGGCATCGGCGATGCTGGGCGGTTGTGTCCTCTCGTTGGAGAGGTCCTGCGCGGCGCTTCGGTGAAATACTTCGATGGAGGCGCGACCCGCAGCCACCATCACCGCGCGCAGCAAGTCCTGGCGCCGCAGGACGTTGCCGTCGATAGTCACCGTGCCAGGGGCTCCCGCCCGAGGACGCCGATGTCGCCCTCGAGCGATGAGCACGCGACCCACGTCCGGCGGAGAAGTGATTGGCACGCGCGGTGCCGCTCGCTCCCCCTGGTCAGGGTCTGCGTCCTCAATTACGATGACCGGCGAAGCTAGGCCCGCTGCCGCTCGCGTTGCCGCCGCGTCATCGGCGGCCAGGTGCACGTGTGCGCCTGCATGCTCGAGATAGATCCGCAGGTCGGCGTCATCAAAGTTTTGGCTCTCGACCACGATACAGTCGAGCCCGGAAAGATGCGCCACCCAAGGCTCGCTCTGGTCTGCCGCGACTTCGAAGGGCAGAGTGACGGCAAAGGTCGAACCCTCGCCGGGAATGCTGGACACTGCAATCTCGCCCTGCATGAGGTCGACCAGCCTCTTGCAGATGGCGAGCCCCAACCCCGTTCCGCCGAAGCGCCGCGTGGTGGACACCTCGGCCTGGACGAAGGGCGAGAAGAGTTTGTCCAACGCCTCCGGTGCGATCCCGATGCCGTCGTCGGTGATGGTGAAGGTCAACCGCAGCGGCGCGGCACCCACAACCTCTATCCGCACCTTCACCCGGCCCCGCTGCTGCGGCCGGCCGCCGCTGAACTTGATGGCGTTGCCTAGCAGATTGTAGAGCACCTGACGCAGGCGTATGCGATCGGAATCCACGCTTTCCGGGATCAACGGCGAAATGAACAGGCAGAGATCGACTCCTGCCCGGTCGGCCAGGGGCGCTAGCGAACTGCACAGGTCCTCGACGAGATCGACCACGCAAAATGGCGCGCGCTCGATCTCCAGCCGGCCCGACTCGATTTTGGAGAAGTCCAAAATTTCGTCGATGATGCGCAACAGGGCGGACGCAGACCTCTCGATCGTCCCGACCAACTCGGTTTGGTGCTCAGACAGACGGGTGTGCGCGAGCACTTCCACCATGCCAAGGATGCCGTTCATGGGCGTGCGGATTTCGTGGCTCATGGTGGCCAGGAAGGCCGATTTGGCGCGACTGGCCTGCTCGGCATCGGCCGTCGCCCGTTCGAGCTGCTCGACGAGCGCCGCGCGCGTCTCGGCCACTTCGCGCTTAGAGCGCTCAGCGAGGAGCGCGCGCTCGCGCGCCTCGACGTCCTCGGCGATGCGCCGGTTCTCCTCGAACAGCAGCTTGCGCCGGATCAGCGCACGCAGGCGCGCCTTGATCACGCCCATGTCCCGCGATTTGCCGATAACGTCGTCGGCGCCTGCATCGAGCAACGCGCTGATCTCCTCGCGCCTTTCCTGGCCGGTCAGCGCGAGGATCATGAAGGCGTTGTCCACCGTGCGGCGCGACGCCACCATTCGGCGGCACACTTCGTGGCCGCTCATGTCGGGAAGCACCACGTCGAGGATCATGGCGTCGAACGGTTCCATCGCCAGACAGGCCAGCGCCAGCTCGCCGGTCTCGGCGGTTTTCAGCCGGTAGCCCTCAGGCTCCAGCTCGTTCACCAACAGCGCGCGATAGGTCGCGCTGTCTTCGACGACGAGAATCTTGGCTGACGAGAAGCGCGCCTCGGCGCTCGCCAACACTTCCTCGACGTTCGACTTGCGCAGCAGCGCCTGGATGCGCAACAGCAGGATCTCCGGCTCCTCGGACTTGCGCACGAAGTCGTCGGCGCCGCTTTCCAGCGCCCGCGCCTCGAGGGCCGCATCTTCCTCGCTGGTGAGCAGCAGGATCGGGATGCCGCGCGTGTTCAGGCTCAGGCGTAGCCGCTGGCACAGTTCAACGCCCGGCACACCCGGCAGGTGCATATCGGTGATCACCAGGTCGGGCAATTCGCGGCTAAGCTGCTCGAGGGCGGCTTCGGCCGAGCTCGCGACGCTGACCACGAGGCCGTGCTGCTCAAGGAAATGCTGCAAGCGAAGCGCCTGGGTCTCGGAATCTTCCACGAGCAGGATGCACTCGGAGGTTTTCTGTTTCACTGGTTCCTCTCACGTCCAGTCTTGGCCACGCCTACCGCGGCCAGGCCCCGCAGCGCCGCTGCGATCTCAGCCGGCGCGAGCACGTATCGCGCCGCGTCCAGCCGGATCGCCTCGCCCGGCATGCCGTGCACCGCCGAACTCTCCCGGTCCTGCGCAAAGGTCGGTGCCCCGGACTTCTTCAGTGCAAGCAGCTCAGCTGCGCCGTCCTTGCCCATTCCCGAGAGCAACACGCCCGCTGTGCCCTTACCGTAGACTTGGCGTGCGCTACGCAGCAGGTAATCGACCGAGGGGCGCAGACCGTTCTCAGGGGGCGCATCGCTCAGCACGATGCGCGCCCGCCGGTCGACGCCCATGTGGTGGCGGTCTGGCGCAACGTAGGCATGTCCCGGCAATACCACTTCGCCGTCGGTCGCGAGGTGCACGGGAAAGCCGGTCGCTTTGGTCAGCCATTGCACGAAACCGTTGAGAAAGCCCTCTGCGATGTGTTGCACAACGAGCACCGGCAGGGTGAATTCCTTGGGCAGTCCGGCGAGCAGCGCCTGGATCGCGAGCGGGCCCCCGGTCGATGCCCCGATGGCAACGATGTTCACGCCACACGGCGCCGCGTCGAACCCTTGGCGCGCCGCCCCGGCTTGTGAGGAGCTGTCCCGCGCCCGACGGCGGCGGACCAACTTCACTTCCGACATCAGCTTGAGTGTCCGAACAAGTTCGGCGACACTCGCCTGGTGCGCAGGGTCCCCGAGGCCGGCTGGCCGTGGCACCACCGCGAGCGCGCCCGCCTCAAGTGCGTTGAAGGTGGTGGCAACTTGGTCCTCGATCATGCCGCTCACCACTACGATCGGCACCGGGTTCTCCTGCATCACGCGCCGCGTCGCCTCGAGCCCGTCCATGCGCGCCATGTGGATGTCCATGGTCACGACGTCGGGCCGCAACTCGCGCACTGCGGCGAGCACCTCGTCTCCGTCGCTGACCGCGCCGGCCACCTCGAGGTGCGGATCCCCGCTGAAAGCGTTCAACAGGAACTCGCGTATGACCGGCGAGTCTTCGACGATTAGCACACGGATGCGGCGCGCGCTCACGACAGCCTCTGCAGCACTTCGAACAGGCGTTTCTGATCGAAATCCCGCTTCACGATATAGGCGTTCGCGCCGACGTCAACGCCGCGCTCGCGGTCCTCGCGCGAATCGAGCGCAGTCACCAGCACGACCGGCAATTCGGCGAGCCGCCGGTCGGCACGGATGCGCGCGGTGAGGTCGAAGCCGTTCATGCGCGGCATCTCGACGTCCGAGACAACGACGTCGAAGGGCTCGAGGCATAGCAGCGCCCAGGCCTCGACGCCGTCGACTGCGGCCTTCACCTGGTAGCCTGCGGCCTCGAGAATGTTCTTGAGAAGGCCACGCGCGGTGATCGAGTCCTCGACGATCAGCACTCGCCGCTCCTCGGCCGCCTGCGGCGTGGCAGATATGGCTGCTGAGACTGGCGCGGGCGCTACCCGGAGCGCCGACTTAAGCAGGTCATGGATGTTGAGGATGGGGGCGATCCCAACGTCGGCCAGAACGGTGGCGCCGAGAACGTTGCGCACCCGCTCGAGCGTCCGGCCGAGCGGCTTAACGAGCACCTCCCGGTCACCCTGTACCTCGTCCACCTCGAACGCCACGCGCATCGCCGAGGAACCGAGTACCAACGCGAGGAAACGACTGTCCGCCTCCGCGGCGCGTGCCGAGGGCGCAATCTCGAGTACATCTGCAAGCTTGACGAAAGGCAAATGCGTGCCGTTGATCGCGAGCATCGCGCGGTCCTCCACCGTCCGCAGGTCGTCGCGACGACCGCTCAGCACGCGCTCAATGCCCAGGGTGGGTATGACGAAGCTGTGATCGGCGACACGCACTACGATTCCGCGAAAAGTGGCGAGCGTGAGCGGGACCAGTAGTCGGAATGTGGTTCCCCGCCCCTCTCGCGTCTCGACCTCAATGGTGCCGCCGAGCCGTTCGACCTTTTCGCGCACAATTGCCAGGCCGAGTCCGCGACCGGACAGGTCGGTGATAATCGGCGCGGTCGAGACCCCCGACTGGAACATTAGCGGTAGCAGCTCCGCCTCGCCTGCACTGAGCGCGCGCTCCGCCGGCAGCAGCCTCTGCTTGATGGCTGAGGCAGCGAGGCGCTTGAGCGACACGCCGGCACCGTCGTCCGCGACAGTGAGCTCGACCTTGTCGCTTTCGCGGTGCGTCACCGAGATCCGGATCGTGGCGCGCGCCGGCTTGTCGCCGGCGCCGCGGCCGGAGGGCTTCTCGACGCCATGGTCGATGCAGTTACGCACAAGGTGCAGCAGCGGATCCTTGAGCTCCTCGAGGATGCGGCGATCGATCTCGAGTTCGGCGCCTTCGATCTGCAGATCCACTTCCTTACCCTGCTCGCGCGCCAGGTCGCGCACGACCTTGGGGAACACGTCGAGCAGCGAGCGGCATTCCAGCATCAGGACCCGTTTGACGTTCTCCAGCAGACGGTCCACCTTGCCGTCCGCTTCGCGAGCGTGGCTCGCCGCCCGACGGCTCGCGACCGAAAGCGCAGCCTCGAGCCGAGAGATGCGCTGGATATTCCACTCCATGAGGCCCGGCAACGAGTCGCCCTGCGGCGCTTGCCGCCCGTTGCCAGGCGCCACAGCCAGAGCGTGCAGCTTCATCTCCTGAGCCGCCACTGTCCGCTGCCACGCCTTGCGCCACTCGGCGAGCGCGGCGAGGGCTTCATTGAGCACCGCGACTTGCTCGCGCGCCGCAATCTTAATCGGCAGCATCTGCTCGGCTTGTAATAGCAGCGCATCGAGGCGGTGTACCGAAAGCCGAATGGTGTCGGCGGCCACGGGCGGAGGCAGCGCGGCGGCCGCGCCCTGCTCGGCGGGCGGTCCGTCTGCCCCCAGAGTGGGCACCCCTTTCACCATCTTGTCGAGCGTGTCGGCCAGCGCTGCGGCACGCGCCGCTTGCGCCGGATCGAACCCGCTTCCCATCGCGGCGAGCAAATCGTCGGCCGCGTCGGCTGCGCCTTGCAGCGCCACAAGCAGTGCGCTCCTGCTTTCGAGTTCGCCGCGTTTGAGTGCGGCGAATGCGCCCTCCATCGACTTGCAGAGGCGCCCGATTTCCTTTTGGCTTACCGCATGCGCGGCGGCTTTGAGGCTGTGGGCCTCGCGAAAAGCGACTTCCACGGCCCGCATTCGCTCCGCCGGTGGCGCGCGCGCCATCTCGTCGAGGCGCGACGAGATCGCGTTAAGGTGCTCCCGCGCCTCGACCTTGAAGGTCTCGAGGAGCCTCGCCATGAATTCCTCGTTCCGGTCAGGCACCCGCGTTCTCCGTCACGCGTGCGAAGGGTCGGGCCGGGCCCCCTTCGGCTGGCACTGGGTTAAAGCGCCCCACCGCGGCCCGCAGACGCTGGCCGAGCTCGCCCAGCCTCTGCGTGGCGGCTTCGGCCTGGACGATCCCGGCGGCGTTCTGAGCGCTCGCCTGCTTGATCGACTCCATCGCATCGACGACCTGGTTCATGCCCACCAGCTGCTGCTGGCTGGAGGCCGCAATCTGCACGGCCGCCTGCGCCGCCTGCGCCACTGCCTCGGCCAGCACCGAGATCGCTTGGCCGGCCTGCGTCGATTGTTTCACCCCAGCCTCGACCGCTTTGCCCCCCTGCTCGGTGGCCAGCACAGCCTGGCCGGTCGCCTTCTGGATCTCCCCCAGGATGGACCTCACCTGCCCGGTCGCCTGCTTGCTCTGCTCGGCGAGACTCTTGACCTCCTGCGCCACTACCGCGAAACCCCGCCCATGCTCCCCAGCCCGCGCCGCCTCGATCGCCGCGTTCACCGCCAGCAGGTTCGACTGATCTGCGAGGTCGCTCACCGCCGCAATGATTTCCCCGACCGCCTGGCTCTGCTCCAACAGCTTCAGGATGCTCGCCGCTACGGCATCGACCTGCTCGCGGATCCGCTCCATCCCCGCTATCACCTCCTCCACCGCGCGCCGGCCCGCATGCGAGACCTCCTCCACGTGCTGCGCGCCTTCCGACACTGAGCGCGCCTGCTGGCTCGCAAGCTGAACCGTCTGCCTCACTTCCTGCACCGTCACCGAGGTCTCGCTCACCGCGGCCGCCGTCTGCGCCGCCGAGGACGACAAATGGCTCGTTGTCGCCAGAATCTCGCTCACTGAGGAAGCCAGAACATGCGCCGCTTCGCCCACCTCGCTCGTCATCTCGCGCAGGCGCTGCACCATCCGCCGAAAGGTCTGCACCAATACGCCGACCTCGTCGTTGCGCTGCTTGTCGTGCACGTCTACGGTTAGGTCGCCCGCGGCGACGCGCGAGGCAGCCTTGGCGATATCGCGGAGCGGCCTTGCGATCACGGCATTCAGGCGCATCGAAACCGGCACCTCGAGCAGCAGCGCCCCGAGGGCGACTACCAAGAGCACCGCGCTGTAGCGCGCGAGCCGCGCAGCGACCGACTCGACCCGCGCCTGCACGAGGACCGTGCCTACTTGGCGCCCGGCCTCTCGAACCGGCGTTAAGACCGTCAGCTCGTCGCCCTCGTAGTGCGACCCGAGCGCCTGCGCTTGCGCCGGCAGCGGCGACGCCGTGCCGGGGCGCAGATAGCTCGCGAACAGTGCGCCGTCTCGACCGTACACGGCGGCCATCACGATCTTTGGGTTCACTTCAACTGCGTTGAGATATTCCTGCGCCGCCTTGGCGTCGTTGAACACTACGGGGGCGGCGATACTCGCGGCGAGGATGTCGGCCTGCGAGGACAGCTCGCGCTGGCGCTCGCCGCGATACGACTGATTGTCGTACACGAACATGATCGCACCGGCCACAAGCAGCACCACTGCGGCGCTGAGCGTGCTCACCAGCACGAGCTTCGTCTGGATTGGGAGGTCGAAGAGCCAACGCATTGCGGTCTCCTACAAGTCTCGGTGCTTCGCGCTCAGCGCCAAGCCGAGCAGCTTTGAGCTGATCGCGAGGCCGTTTCGCGCCGCAGCCGCATCGTCGATCTCGAAGCGCACGCGGTTGTCGTGAATCACGAAGTGGATGATCCCCGCGGCTGTTGCGCCACCTCGCGCAGCGTCGCTTACGGTAAGCACGGGACTGCCCCGCAGCACCTCGGCCATCTGCGCCGGGCGCTGCGCTTCCGAGCCGCCCAGGTAGGCGATGTGGCAGCCGACATCGCGCCCGATCGCCTTCACACGCCGCACGACGAGAGGACGATCGTTCGCGCGCTGCTCGCTCGCGGCTTTGTCGAGTGCCTCGCCGAAAGGATCTTCGCCGGCGATGCACAGGACGAGAGGACTCGTCGGCGATGCGAAGATGGCCTTGGGCCACTCGACGTACAAACCGAAACGGACCAGAAAGGCCGCTTTGACTCCGTTCTCGAGCTCGCTCTCGGCGAGCGCCGGCGCAGGCACCAGGGCGGCGAGCGATAGTCCGAGAAGCGTGGCCGCGCAACGAAGCAGGAAGCCGCTTGAAGTCTGCGTGCTCATAATCAGAACTCCAGCCGCAGGTTGACGAACGCCGACCGCTCGATCTCGCTTCCCGTGGCCGTGGTCCCGAACTCGCGATGGCGCGAGTCGAACAGGTTGTTGCCGGTGAAGGACACCTCGACGCCGTGTGACACGAGCCACCCCACGCGGGCGTCGAATGCCGTGTACTGCGGCACACCCTGGCTGGGCAGCCCGTTGATCGCACGCAGCGCGAAATCGAGCTCGACGTTGTGCGCGAAATTCATGACCGAGCGGGCGAAGAACTGGTACGAGGGATCGGTGCCGGCGGCCGCCAGGCTGGTGGTGTCTGCACTGCCCGGCTTGAGCCGCAGCATCTTCCTGAGCGCGCTGTAGCCGAGTGTTACGCGCCACTGGTCGCTCAGCTTGTAGCCTCCCCACGTCTCGACGCCGTAGGTTTCGCCCTCCATCCCGTTAGCTAACACCAAGCCCCTGCCGATCCGCTCGATGGTGCGCAAATCATCGTAGACGTTGTAGAAGGTCGAGATGGAGAAGGTCACCACTGGCGAAGGTTGCAGGCGGTAGCCCGCCTCGTACGCAACGAGCTTCTCGGAGACGAAGTCCGGTCCGCCTGCGATCACAAAGGGCGCACTCGCGGGGAAGAAGAAATCGCGATCGATCCGCGACGGCGTGCGCACTGCGCGCGAGACTGCGGCCCAAAGCAGTCCCTGCGAGGGTAGATTAAGCGCCATGCGCGCGTTCGGCTGGACCTCCAGCCCCGTGTAGTTGTTTCGCTCGAGTTTGCCGCCGAGCGTTAGGTGCAGCTGCCCGCTTAGCGCGATCGTGTCCTGACCAAACACGTTCGCCAGGCTGAGGGTCTTCTGCGCCGGCAGGAAGGCGAGCAGCGGAGTGTTCTGCACGTCGTCGCGCAAGCTGCGGTAGCCCACGCCCCAGACGATCTCGTGGCCGGCGCCCCAGCGAAAGTCGTGCTGGGCTTGGAGGTCGGAGGTCTCCAGCGTCTCCCCGAAGGAGCCGGGGTAGGCGCGCCGCGTGTGGTCGAAGTAGGCCTGCACTTGGAGTGCCGAGCCCTCTCCGAGTTGGCGGTTCCAGCGCCCGAGCAGGTTGCCGCCCGAGATCGTCTTGTCGGCGTTGACCCGCTGGTGGATCGAGCCATCGTACGCGTCGCCCTGCACCGTGAGCGCGTCGACGGAGCGGCCCCAGTCAAAGCGGAACCCGCCCTGGCGCTTGTTCCAGGAGTCCTGCGCGCTGCTGCCGTTAACGAGCTGCGTGTCGTCGCGGCTGAAGCCCTTGGCATAGATCCGGTAACTGGCGTCCTCGCCGAGCTCGCCGCCGTGACGCGCAGCCCCGGCGCGTTCCTCGTTGCCCGCGCCCAGACTCACGAGGCTGCCCTGGGTGTCCTTCGCGCTGCGCGTGATGACGTTGATGACACCGTTCACCGCGTTCGAGCCCCACAGCGTGCCACCGGGCCCACTGATCACCTCGATGCGCTCGATGTCCTCGAGCATCACGTCCTGCACGTCCCAGAAGACCCCGGAGTACAGCGGCGTGTAGACGGTGCGGCCGTCAATCATCACGAGGAGCTTGTTGGCTGTGGTGCTGTTGAAGCCGCGCGCCGAGATCGCGTACTGGCTGGAATCGACGCGCGCCACCTCCAAGTTCGGTGCGAGCCGCAGCGCCTCGGGCAGGCTGGTCGCGCCCGAGCGCCGGATTTCCTCGCTCGTGATGACGTATATGGCCGCCGCAGCCCTGGCGAGCGGCTCGGAGCGCTTGGAGACGGAGGTCACGTCGATGTCAGACAACTCCTCGAGCGACATGCGCGAGAGATCGACCGCGGGGGAGGGGGCCACGCGATCCGTCCCTTTTGCACCCACCCCGAGCGTCGAGATGAGAACGGCCGCCATCGCGCTGCGACGCCAGCGCCCCGCGGCGACGGTTGGCCGGCGAGATTCAGGATTGGATTTACGCGTTGCGTTTGTCCGGCCTCCCGCCCCTGGCCGCGCGATAATCTCCCATCGTTTGTTACTCATTGCTATCTCTCCACCAGCTCGTTCACCACGAACGCGGAATCGCAAAGCACGCTGGCGGCGTCGAGGATCACCACACCCTCGTCGGTGAGCCCGCGCAAGAATCGAGCGTGAAGGTTGATCACCCCGAGCACCAAGGCCGGCGTGCACGGCACGGGCGTCAAATTCGTCAATGGGCAGACTTCACGCACGAAGGAAGTCTCGACCGCGTAGCTCTCGTTCGCCATCCGGAAGACAACGACCTCGATCGACTCGCCCGACACATCCTCCTCGGTAAGCAGCGCGCTCTGCGCGGCGCGTTCGCGCAGGATCCGGTCACTTACGCTGCGTGGCGGGGAAAGCGCGCGGTCCAGCGAGCGCTCGGCCTCGGCAAGTTTCTTGCGAATCTCATTCCATTCGGCTCCAGCCATCGTCAACCTCCGGATTGAGTCAGCTCGGACATTGAGCTGATGATCGCTGTGAGGCGCCCGGCGGTTATGCCTTCGCCTTGGGCGACCTCCTCATTCGAGCCAAGGCCGGCGAGGCTCGCCAGCGCGTTCCGCAGATGGCGTCTCGCGCGCGCTGCTCTGCCCTCGGCGCGCGCTAACATGCCAAGTGCGTAATGGGCCAGCGAGAAGTCCTGATCGAGGAACAGCGCGCGCTCAAGCGACACAACGGCCTCGCTGGGGCGGCCGAGGTCGAGCAGGATGCCGGCATGCACATAGTGCGCGACCGGGTCGAGTTTCTCGGCGTCCAGCGCGTCTCGCGACCATTCGAGCGCCGCATCCAGCCGACCCAGGTTGGCGTGAATGCGCGCAAGAAGAGCCATCGCCATCGCATTGCTGGGGTGCCGAGCGAGCAGCCCCCTTGCCACGTCCGCCGCCGACTCGTAGCGTGCTCCGCGATAGAGAGCAAGTGCGTGGTCGAAGGAAGCGTCCTCTTCCGCTGCCGTAGCGTCGGCGTTTGCGGGCGGCAGCGCGGGGCACGCCCGGCCGGGAGCCGCCAGCGCCTGGACAGCGCGCGCAACCTCGGGCGGCGCTGCCCGACTGGCAGAAGGATCGGGCGCGGCCTTGCGCAGGAATCCGACATCCGCGAGGCGCACGCTCGAAAGCCGCACAGGCCGCCCCGGCATCCCGAACTCCGCGGGGGCCAGCGCGAGCCAGCCGCCGTCCCCGAGCGAACGTTCGAAGCGGCCCAGTACCTGCGCGGCGCGCTCGGGCGTGAAGTACATGAGCACGTTGCGGCAGACGATCAGGTCCATCGCGCTGGTGTTGTTGAGCTCCGATGGGTATGCGTCCTCGCCCAGGTTCAGGTAGGCGAACCTCACTCGACGGCGCACATGGGGCACGACTTCCGACAAACCGTCAGACCGTGGACGGAAAAAACGCCTCCGCATGTCGTCCGGCACCCCTCGAAACGACCACTCGCGGTAGATACCCCGCTCCGCGGCCTGCAGAGCGTGCCGGTTAATGTCGGTCGCGAGCAGCGTCACGTCCCAACGGTCGAGGTTCGCGATCGCGAGCTCTAGCACCATGGCGAGGGTGTATGCCTCTTCCCCAGTGCTGCAGCCGGCGCTCCAGATTCTCAAGCTTCGCTCAGTTCCACCGAGCGATTCCCTGGCGCGCACCAACTCGGGCAACACGTGTTTGCGCAGTGCCTCGAAGCTCGCTGGGTCCCTGAAGAAATAGGTCTCCCCGACCGTTAAATGCGTCACCAGCTCATCGAGCAGCCCAGGAGCCGACCCACCCTCGCGAAGCCAACGGATATACTGCGTCGCGTTGCGGAACCGCAGCGCCTTCACGGCCGCCACCGCACCGCGCGCGAGGTCCGCGCGCCGCTCGTCCTGAAATGACAGCCCAACCCGCGCTTCCACAAGTGCGGCGAGCTCAGCGAGCTGCTCCTCGGGCAACTCAGGCGGATCGCGCCGTTCGGTGGTCATGAAGAGCCTCGTCCAACGCACGCTCTTCCGCCGAAGAAAGGAAGCGCGCCAAGTCGTGAATCAGAATGAGTCCGCTCGGCAATCGCCCAATGCCGGCGATCGCTTCCGCGCCCTGAAGTACGTGCTCGCTCCGCTCAATGAAGTCGGGGGGACAAGACAGCACCTCAGTCGCTCCCTCGGTCAGTACCCCGAGGACGCGCGACGGCGAGCATGCAAGGACGATCTGGTCCTCGACCGCCACCTCGCGCTCCGGAAGCCCGAGGCGCAGCCGCAAGTCGCCGACCGGTACGATCCGTCCCTGCAGGCTGAAGACGCCACGGATCGCGCGCGGCGCTCCCGGCAGCGGCGTCAGCGCCACGGCGCGGACTACTCGCTCGACCGCTTGGAGCTCGATCGCGTAGCGCTCGCCGCTCAGCCGGAAGGCAACCATCAGCATGTTCTCCTTCATGGCGCTCGGCACCCTCGAACACGCGGCACACGCTTAACTAACCCCGGCACCTCCTGCAGGCTCAGCTGCGGCTGCTCCGGACTGCGGCGCTCCGAAATCAAAGCCGAAGCTGTGAAGCGCAGGTCTTATGAATCAGGACCTTACGCGGGCCGTCCCAATGCCGATGCTGCGAATTGGGCGATTTCCCTTCCTCAATTGCGACAAGGCCGTCGAAACCCGACACGTAACAAAAAGGGGGGCACGCAGCGTTCAACAGGTCTGGTAGCGCAAAATCCCGCGGCGTCGAATTCGAAAGACCTACCCCCCGGTCGCAGCGGCGCGCGCGTGCGCTACGTACTCGGATTGCGAGCTGTTGTCGGCCAACAGCACTTGAAGTGGCTTGCTGTCGTCTGTTAACATATGCTAGCATTGACTGCATATTCCACGGAGTGCAGTCAGATGCCCGTTGTCACAGTCAGGAATCTGCCCGAAGAAACGCATCGGGCTCTTAAAGTTCGCGCCGCGCAACATGGTCGCAGCACCGAAGCCGAGATCCGGGAGATCCTGGAGGAGGCGGTGCGGCCTCAGACTCGCGTCAAGATCGGCTCCGAACTCGCGGCCTTCGGACGCCGCCTGAAGGGACTCGATCTCAAGGTTGCCCGCGACCGGACTCCCACGGAACCGGCCGTTTTTGAATGATCGTCCTGGATACGAACGTCGTCTCGGAGCCGCTGAAGATCGACGGCAATGTCGTCGTGCAGACCTGGCTCGATCAGCAGTCCGCCGAAACGCTGTACCTGACGGCGACAAGTCTTTCCGAACTCCTGGTCGGTATCGAAATCCTTCCGAAGGGAAAGCGCAAAGCGGGTCTTGCGGTTGCGTTGACCGAACTGATGACAAAGCTGTTCAAAAATCGCATCTTGCCGTTCGATGAACGAGCGGCGATCGCGTATGCACCCCTGGTCACCCGGGCTCGAGCAGCCGGCAAAATTATCTCCGTAGCCGACGGCCAGATCGCTGCGATCGCGGCTGTTCACGGATTCGCCGTAGCGACACGGGATACGACGCCGTTTGTCTCGGCCGGTGTACCGGTTGTCAACCCGTGGAAAGGTTGACGGATGGCGCTTGCCTTGGACCTACGAACGACAGTACCTGCTTACATGGAGAGACGCATCAACACAGGTACGGTGGCTGCCAAAGGACCCTGAAACCCATGCGGTGATGCTGGCCGGTCTGGTCGCCGGCCATGCTGGGCGTTTTCCTCCACCCGGATCGTCGGCGTAAGCGTCTGCATCGAACGCGCCCGAGTCGTGCCCGCAGGGGCGAGCGGCACGACGACGCGCGTTGCGAGTGGATCCAGCAGATCGCACTGAATTTCGAGCGTAGCCATGGGCCATGGTGATGGCCGGAATGGGGGCAGCCTGGTGTTCCGACACGAACAACCAAGCCGAAGGCTCAATCGCGCCCTCGACCGGGAAGCAAAGGTCTTCTTTACGGAACATGACAAAGTCTCCCTCTCTCGATCAATGATCAGCCAAGTCGCCCAGCATCCGGGCTAGGGACAATTCCGCGTCCGGGGTCTGGAAGCCGCGCTTCATCGCGGCTTGGATCCAGCTTTGGGCTTCGGGATTGCGCACGCGTTGGTGGGCAGGCTAAGTGGTGACCGGAGGTGGCCGACATCAGGCGCGCACCGCGGATCTCTACGACCCTTTCGACGTCGCCAAACTACAGGCCGCGCAAGACCCGCATCAGACCGTCAACCTTGCGCCCGTTGGCAGCACGGCTCGATTTAAGATTCTGCTCCATACTCAGACCGGCAAAAAAGGTCAGAACCATACCGGCCAGCTCGTCCACATTCGCCTCCGGCTTCTCAGCCTCGATATTCCTGGCAATGAGTTGCTTCAATTGCACTCGGCTCTGCCTCAGAATTTCGATGGCCTCAGGTGGCAGGATGGCAAGTTCTCGCATCGAGCTGATGGCGAAACACCCCTTCTGCCCCTCGGTACTGGATGGACCCAGCTTCAAGAACTGTTCGATGTTGTCCCAGCCCAGTGGCTTGACCGTGAGAAGCTCGCGTTGCTGCAGCCGATCGAGGTAGAAGCGAAGGCTCTCCAAAAACAGGTCCTCCTTGCCGGCGAACTCCGCGTAGAGGCCGGATTTATTCACCCCGGTGGCCTTTTCCAGTTCCTGCAGGCTGGCGTCGGCAAAACCGTGCTTCCAGAACACCGGGAGGGCCTTTTGAAGCACTCCTTCACGGCTGAAATTTCTAGGGCGGGCCATCTCACAAGCTTACCGTAACGAACCGATTAGTTCAATATCGCTTGACACTCGCACCCGTTTCATCCATTATGAACCGATCGGTTCTTAATCTGGGAGTAAGAACATGTTCAAAAGCAATGTGGTGAACTTCGCCTCTGTCCTTTTGATGGGACTGGCCGGCTCGCTCGCGGGCGCAACATCCGCTCTCGCTGCCGCGCCCCAGCAGCACGACCAGGCGCCGGGGTTCTACCGGCTGAAGGTGGGCGATCTCGAGGTGACGGCCCTATACGATGGCGCGGGTGCAGTCGATCTGCACTGGCTGAACGCAAAGAAGGCGACAATCGACGGCGTCACGAAAGCGTTGCGCGAGGATCCGCACCTGTTGGACGTCGCCGATGCGGGCTTTCTGGTGAACACCGGCAAGCAGGTGATCCTGGTCGACGCGGGCGCCGGCACGTGGTGGGGCGGGCCAGCGTTCGGACGCCTGGGGAACAGTCTGCGCAGTGCTGGCTATACCCCTGATCTGGTTGACCTGGTTCTGATCACGCATCTGCACGCCGATCACGTCGGCGGACTCACCACCCAAGACGGGCAGCGGGTCTTCCCAAACGCCGATGTCTTTGTCGCGAAGGCCGAGAGCGACTTCTGGTTGTCGCCGGAAAACGCCGCGAAGGCGCCCAAGGACGCACAGTCATTTTTCCAAAGCGCGCAGGCCATTGCAGCGCCCTACATCAAGGCTGGCAAGTGGCATACGTTCAGCGGCTCCGAGGCAATCGCGGACGGGATGAAGATTGTCCCTTTGCCGGGACACACGCCGGGGCACATGGGCTATGAGTTTGCCTCGAAGGGCCAGAAGATCCTCTTCTGGGGCGACACTTTCCATGCGCCGCGTGTTCAGCTGAAACATCCCGAAGTCACCGCAGTCTTCGATATTGACCAGCCGGCCGCTGCTGCGACTCGCAAGCGGCTGCTGCCGAGGCTTGCCGGCGAGGATATCGTGATCGCAAGTCCGCACGGGGCTTTTCCCAGTTTTGCGCGTTTGCACAAAGACGGGAATGGCTATAGCTGGGCGCCAGTGGTATTCACCGATCAGTGGGTGGAACGATAATCGTGTGGCTGATGGCGCAGGGACCGAAGGCTCCGTTTGCCTCCGCCGGGAACTGAGGTGTCAGACGCGGTGGTGCGGACAAATTGCAGTGGGAGAGGTGCCGGATGAAGAGATACCAGATCGCCGTTTTGGACGACTATCAAAACGTAGCGCTTCAGAGCGCCGACTGGTCGATGCTCCGCGATCGGGCGGACATCACCGTATTTCAAGATCACGTCGACGACGCCGATGGCGTCGTAACTCGGCTCCTTCCGTTCGATATCGTCTGCGTCATGCGTGAGCGCACCCCGCTCCCGCGCAGCATCATCGAGCGCCTCCCCAATCTCAAACTCATCAGCTCGACCGGGCCCGTCAATGCGGCGATCGACGTCGCTGCAGCAGCAGATCACGGGGTCGCGGTTTCCCATACCGGGTACCGGTCGACCCCGACCATCGAATTCACATGGGCCCTTATCTTGGCTTCGGCGCGCAATATCGTGGCCGAGAGCAACTCGGTTCGATCCGGGGGCTGGCAAACATCCGTGGGTACGGACCTCCACGGGAAAACCCTCGGCGTCCTGGGACTTGGGCGGATAGGATCGGCGGTGGCCAGAATCGGCCGGGACTTCGGCATGAACCTGATCGCCTGGAGTCAGAACATGACATCGGAATCCGCCCGAGCCGCCGGCGCCGTCCTGGTGTCCAAGGATCAACTCTTCGAGCAGGCCGACATTCTTACGATCCATCTGGTTTTGAGCGGCCGCACCCGCGGCCTGGTGGGGGCTGCGGACCTGGTAAGAATGAAGCCGACGGCTCGGCTGATCAACGCCTCGCGTGGGCCAATCGTGGACGAACAGGCCTTGATCGACGCCTTGAGGAACAAACAAATCGCAGGCGCGGCGATCGACGTGTTCGAGACCGAGCCGCTGCCGGCATCCCACCCATACCGAACGCTCGGCAACGTGCTGGCGACGCCGCATATCGGCTATGTATCGCAAGGTCTTTACCGCACCTTTTACGAGGACACCGTCTCGAATATCCGGAAGTGGCTCGACAGCCAATTAGCGGACGCAAGTAAGGGCACATGAATCCGGACTGTGGACGTTTGGCTACTAAAGCTTGGGGGTGCCGGCTCTCGGTGGCTGCAGACACCTGCCGATACTTTCAGTAGTTGGCCTCGAGCTTCGCAAGCTCCGCGGCCGCATCGGGCGCCGACAGCGGCAGGTACCGTTGCGGGGACGCGGCAACAGCTTGCTGCCCTTCGCGCGAGAGCACGTAGCGCACGAACTCGCGCGCCAACGGGGTGATCGGTCGCGGGAGGTAGATCAGCAGGTGTCGGTCGAGCGGATAGCGGCCGGCGACGATGCTTTCGCAAGTGGGCGCAACGGGTTCGGCCCGCTCGTGTGCGGCGATGGCGAGCGCACGCACCTCTGGCCTGGCGCGCATCGCGGCCGCGAAGCCGATGGCGGAAGAATCGGCGGCGATCTTGTCCACCAACTCGGCGGATTGCGGCACGCCGACGAGACGCGCACCAAAAGGCCGGCCCGGCATCACCGCCTGCTGCAGCTCGAACGCGAGCGCGGTGCCCGGCTGCATGCCGTACGCGTTGACGCTACGGTCGCCCCACTCGTGCAGCCCCAGGTCGCGCCAGTGCTTGACCTCGCCGGCAAACACCTTCGCGAGCTGTGCCAGCGTAAGCGATTGAATCGGGTTGTCGCGATGCACGAACACCGCGAGGGGCCCGCTCAACGCGCGCGGATCGAGGGAAGCATGGGCGATACGAACGGCGAGGGGCTCGCTGCCGGCAATGCTTCGCTATTCCTCGAACTGCGACGGGGTGAACCGCGCGCCCATCGGGGCGAAGGCGGACATTCCCCTCGCGAGGGCGGCCGGTGCGAAGCGCGTGCCCGGAAGATCGAACCGGAAACGCACGTGCGGATGCACGGCGCTGAACGTCGAGGCCATGGCGTGCAGCATCTCGCGCATGTCGTTGTAGCCGACCACGACGATTGCGCCGTCGGGCGCGATATAGCCTGCCTCGCGCGGCAGCTCGACGGGCTGCGGCTGGTATGCCGGCAGCGCTGGATCAACCCTGTTAACGCTTATCCCAACGCATGTCGAAGGCTGCTCAGCTTGCGCGAGATCGGGCATCAGCGCGCACACGAGCACAACTGCCATGAAGTGCGCGAGCGCCGGTTGTGCAATATTCACCATGAGAGGTGCTGTACGATGAGACCAAGCTTGCCATCGGGACACGGTAGGGACGCCGCCTGAACACAGGCTGAAGAGTAGATGAACGCCGCGCAATGGTGCCTAGACCAGGCTGACAGGGAACCAGGCGAGAATATTCTGCAAAGTTCTGAACTCGCGGTGGTGACCTAACGCTCGGCGGCCGGGCAAGCAGGTGAGTGCCCATGCGCATTGTTGGACTCGGTCATGGCTTGTTCGCCATAGCAGGAGCGGGCCTCGCTGTCTTGAGCCTCACTTACCGCGACTTCGCGCCAATATGGCAACCCTTACCCGCCTGGATTCCCTGGCGGGAAACCTGGGTCTACGGATCCGGGCTACTCGTCTTGGGCGCCAGCGCCGGTCTTTGGTTCTCGCGCACGGCCTTGCCGAGCGCGCTGATGATCGGCACGTACCTGGCGGTCTGGGCCGTGACTCGTGCAGCCCCAGTCGTCTTCAAGCCACTCAGCGTTGGCTCATGGTATGGCCTTTGCGAAGCCCTGGGGCCGCTGCTTGGTGCCTGGATCCTTTACGCCACGTTGCGATGGCCATCGCGTGTGCCGGAGACGCCGTTAATCGCCAGCGAGCGCGCCGTGCGCGCGGCACAGGTTCTGTTTGGCACCCTCGAAGCGCTCATGATGAGCCTGTTTGGCCTTCTGGTCTGGGTGCCGAGCCTGTTTATGCAGCCGCCGCCCGAATGGGCAACGCCGCCCAGAAATCAATGGTCCGAACTCTTCGTGACCCTGTTGTTGGCGGCCTCCGCGTGGATTGTCGCAACATCTTTGCAAAACCGCCCCTGGGGCTTCGCTTCGCGCTCACGCACACATCGGGACGCTTCAGATCTGTTGTGACGCCGACGTAGCGCCGGTTGATGCTACGCGCCGCTCGCAGGCCTGGGCCATCAAGTCCTCGGGCGGCTACGGCGTTGCGGCCGGGGGCGTTCCGAGCACTGACCGGGCGACCGCGTCTCGGCTCGGATCGATCGCCGAATTCCGCTCGCCGTGCGCCGCCACCAGGAGCGACTCCTCGCCTTCGGACAGCGGTTGTTGCAGAGTCCAGGACAACCGAGCGGGATGGAGGTAGAAGTTCGCGGTCGGATCGACCTGGACGCCTCTGCGCGCCACGATCACTGCCGGATGCTCACCTTCGGACATCGGTCGTTGCAGAGTCCAGGACAGCCGAGCCGGGTGCAGGTAGAACCTCGAGGTCGGATCGACCCGGACGCCTCTGCGCGCGACGACCACCGCAGGATGCTCGCCGAGTCGAGTCGCCTCCGGCCTCGCCTGGTCGCCGGCGCGTGCGGACGGCGTCGCCAAGACCAGAGCCAGTATGGACAGGCTAAGAATGCGCGTTGTACTCATTTTCGATTCCTCCTTTAATATGACCAGTCACCTTAACTGTAGCCAAAAAAATCGAGCACCGAGATGCCCGTTTCAAAAAAATCGGCCTACCCGATCAAGCGACCGAAACCGATCGCCATGAATTCCTTCAACGGCGCCGAGTCGCCCGCTACGCGCGCCCGCAGGAGCGCACCTTCAAACGCACTTAACAGAACACCCGCGAGCTGCTCGGCTTTCACTTTCGAATCCACCTCGCCCGCCCTTTGGG
>WNFS01000653.1_pt1 | contig 41729 bp, 42 predicted proteins | sample 5400141 | NCBI WGS metagenome assembly WNFS01 (sample SAMN13153358, study PRJNA577476) | soil metagenome | isolation source: 60 cm saprolite under Madrone tree | place: USA:California | collected 2016-06-14
ATGTCGGCGATGGTTTTAAAATAACTCATAATGCCGGCTTCGGACCGCGCTCTGGCCTCAGCCATCGTGGGCGCGAGGTGCATGGGCACCAGAAGACCCAACTCCCTCGTCTTCGGATCGTGACCTTGTTCCTTTAAACCATTCCAATATGCGTTCGCGAATTCAATTACTTGTTCATGGGTTCGGGTGTGAATCGGAAGTAATAGATTAATGCCCAACCGCGCCCCAACTTCCACACCTTCGAAGGAACTGGTTGCCATGTAAAATGGCGGTAGGGGTCTCTGGACCGGCTTGGGATTCACCACCACTTCTGGAATTTGAAAAAACTTGCCGTTGAAAATCAGGGTTTCTTCTGACCACGCGCGGCGAATGATTTCGAGTCCTTCGGCCATGATGTCGTGAGTCGACTTGTGATCCGCACCGAAACATTCGTAGGCGCGACTATGTGGATGACCGCCGCCGGCGGCGAAATCCATCCGCCCTCTGCTTATGAGATCAAGCATCGCCGCCTGCTCCGCTAAATGCACCGGATGATGAACCGGCAGCGTATTGACCGCAACGCCGAGTCGCAGGCGATGCGTCCGTTGGGCAGCTGCCCCGAGCACAACATAAGGTGCAGAGAGAAGCGAAAACCGCGGTTGACAATGAATCTCCGCGATCCAGAAACCGTAGAACCCTAGGCGATCGGCTAATTCCGCTTGCTCCAAGAATTCATTCAAACGAATATCGGGAGAAGTTCCCGGCGGGCACTGGATCTCAGTAAAGAGACTGAATTTCATCGGTCAAACCTAGCATTGTTCGCAAGCGATCGAAAAAGAACGAATGTCACTTCGAAGCGTTGTTGGCCTCAACCACTCGCGCGGCGCTTTTGGCAAGCTCCTCGGTAATCGGAACGTCGAGGCCGTAGAGACGCGCCAGCTCTGCGGCCAGCGGAATATCCTTATTCATCACATTCCTGCCGCTTTTCGGCAGCGGATTCTTTCCCGACGGATCAAACGTCTTTTGCCAACGATTCAGCACGCTGTCATGGCCGATCTGGCGCATCATTTCCAAGACTTGCGGATACGGTATGCCGCCGGCTGAACCGATCTGAATCGCCTCGTGGACAATGAGCGTCTCAGAGCCACTGACCATATTCTTGATAAGTTTGGCGACGGCGCCGGTGCCTATCGGCCCCATGTGCAATACTTGCTTGCCCATCTTGAGCAGATGGGGTTCGGCACGAGCCACGAGATCCCCGGCGCCACCCACGACGAAGCACAATTCTCCGGCCCGCACCGTGGCAGGAACACCCGTCATACACGCGTCAACAACCGATACCGATTTCGCGTGCGCCGCTGCGGCAACCTGTTGCACGGTCTGAGGCAAGATACTGCTGTGAAGGAGAACCAGCGTTCCCGAGGCCGCTTTCTCCAAGACGCCCTTAAGACCCGTCATGCACTGCACAACATCCTCATCCGTGCGTACGACGACATCGACGAGGGTCGATTGCCTCGCAACGTCCGCCGCACTCGATGCAATTTCACAGCCCAGTGAACCCGCTGCCTCTACGGCCGGTGGATAGCTGTCGTAAACGGTGGCCCGCACGCCCGCGATTTTCAGCCGTTCCAAGAGTGCCAGGCCCATCGCTCCCACCCCGATCATACCGACAGTTTCCATGATCCCCCCTAACGCCTTCCAACTCTCATTCAACGGCGCGCAGCCGAAGTTATCATCCTATTTGTACAGCCAATCGACAAACCCTGACTTATCGAGTTCGACCAGCGCGGAGTTGTCGATAAAGATTTCCGCCTTGGCCGTCTTCGCAGCCGGGTGGGTCGCAAAATTCAGCATGGTTTGTACCGCCGCCGTCGGAACGGCCGGCAGCTTCTCCCATGCCGGCAAGAAAGTTCGATAGGAATCCTCTAGATCATCACGATCGGTGGTCTTGGTATATTTCCCGATCATCTGCTTGGCCAGCTCCGGCTCGGCGTGCGCGACTTTGATCCCTTCGAGATATCCTTGCAGAAAACGTCGCACAGGGTCTGGCTGTGTCTTGAGATAGTCCTTGGTGCTGGCAAAGGCGGCATGGATCATGGGAATATTTTGCTCTGTGACATTAACGAGTTCCTTGAGCCCGGCCTGCCGCGCCTTCAATGTCGTTGGCGACGTAAAAATACCGGCGTCGGCATTTCCCTGGGTTATGCCGGCGAGGATCTCCGGCATTCCCTTAAGATAGAGAATCTTGACATCCTTACCCGGCGTCAAGCCAACCTGCTGCAGCAAAACGCGAGCGGCAAAGTCCGTCGTGGCACCGGGCACCGTTACGGCCAACACCTTCCCCTTGAGATCGGCCAGAGAGCGAATCTCAGATTTGGAGTAAACGGACATGACCGCACGATTGAGAATCCCCGCGATATACACGACGGGCTCACCGTTCAAACCCGCCTCGATGATTTCACCGCCGGGATTGACGATGTCGAGACTTTTAGCGAGAAGGCCTTGAGTGGAGGTCGCCGGAGCGATGTAGCGCAGGTCGACGTTCAAACCGTACTTCGTAAACAACCCTCTTTCGCTTGCGATCCAAACGGGCGCAAAGGCGCCGCTGATACCGGAATAATTCGCGCGCAGGAGGGAGCTATCCGCCGCTCGCAATTCAGCGTAAAGACCGGTAAGCAGGCAAATCGCCAACACTGAAATAAGGAATTGCGTTGCACGATTATACCGCTTTGGTCTTTTCATTTATTGGCGTCTCTATTGCCGGCAAGCTTTTCTTTTGCCGATCAAAAAACATGCCCACGAAAATGCTGTGAAGCGAGGCAACGGTATGCTCTTCGACAAGACTAGGGCCTTCCGGCTGTTCTAGCCGCAAGGTCAGTCTCGCACCTCGGCGGTTGAGCTCCAACAGCCGCACTCCCCTGCGGTCGACGAAGCCGCCCACGGTCCGCAGGGTCTGCGACAAAAGATAGAAATTCGGGGTTTGAGCCGTAGTGCGGCGCCTCTCTTTGCCGGACTGATCCAGAATTGCGATATCGTCAACGGAATAGTGCACATCGGACAAATCCAGCATTTCCCCGATTCCGTTCGATCGAATAGTTCGCCGCCACTTTAGATACCGCCGCTCATTTTCACGAACGATGAAGCCGGTCTCGAGAGCGGAAAAATCGAAATCCTTCGTTTGTTGCGCTTCCAAAGACTGACCGATGGCGCGCAGTGTCAACGCATAAGATAATCCGCGGTTCATCGTAGATGCAGGCCGTTCTTAGTTGGCCTCAGAATCGCGATCCTGATTGCCCACGAGCTTCGTTTTGCTCGCTTCACATGTGCTGATCGCAACTCTACCATCCGAGTGCATAGGCTTCTCGCCTCGGATCAGCGCCTGCCATCCACGTTCCAGTGTCGCCATCGCGGACGATCACCTTGGCGCTGCCGAAAGACCAGCGATCCACCACAGAAACTCTGTGGCCATGCTTGCGCAACTCGTCGATAACCCGAGGATCAAAACCCGCTTCCATTCGCAACTGTTCCGGAAGCTGGTCCCGCGGCGGCGTACCCGGCTGGTGGCTCCATCGTGGCTCTTCAACTGCGGCTTGAGGATCCATTCCTAAGTCAAGGAGATTATGAAGGACTTGTAGATTTGTTTGCGGCTGTTCATCCGCCCCGGGGCTCCCGCCTACCCCAAAGAACTCACCATTTTTGAACGCCATATACGTGTTCAAGGTATGCGCGGGTCGTTTACCTGGTCTTAGCGAATTCGCCTTGGCCGGGTCGAGCCCGAAGCTGCAAAGCCGATTATTCATGACGATGCCCGTATCACCGGCAATCACACGGGAACCGAAAGGCGCGAAGATACTTTGGATCAACGAAATCGCGTTACCGTCTCGATCCGTGGCACAGAGATAAGTGGTATCCCCGCCCAGCGCGGCGGCAGCGGTCTGCGGCCGGCGAATCACGTCGGCAAGTAACTCTCGTCGCTTTGCCGCATGCTCCTTCGAAATTAGCATGGTGATTTTTGGATCACCGAATTCGGGGTCTTCGAGATGGCGGATGCGATCCTCAAAGGCCAGCTTCTTAGCTCCCACTTGATAGTGAATGCGATCAGCGCGATTCATCTCCCCGGTATGAAGCGGCCACGCTTCGATGATGTTCAGCATTTCCAGAACCATGAATCCCTGCGACACGGGAGGTTGTTCGAACACCAGATAATCCCTATAGCTGCTGCTAAGCGGATCGAGCCAGCGCGCCACGTTGGGCTAAAATCCATCGCGGCCGTTGCGTGAAATCTTTTCCAGGACGTCTCCAAGCCCCTTTTGGACGATCAGTTTTCCCGGCTTGGGCTCCCCGATCGGTTGGCGAAAACAACGGTCAACCCAGGAGAACTGAGAACTATACTCCTCGATAGCCTCCGCCAGTTCTAGATGAAGCGGAAACCCGCCGCGGGCGAGATCAATCGCATCGGCCGTGAGCTGGCCCAAATCTTTAGTGCCGTACTTCCGGTGAAGTTCGAGCCATCCGTCGACAGCCCCGGGCACAGCTACGCTCAACGGACCCGAAGTTGGCACACTCTTCAGCCCCTTTTCTCGGAAATAATCGATGCTCGCCTTGGCTGGCGCTGGGCCGCTGGAATTAATCGCCTCGACTTTGCCGGTCTTGTTCATAAAGACCAACGCAAAAAGATCTCCGCCCGGTCCACAAGCTTCGGGCTTCACTACAGCCATCACGAACGCCGCCGCAAGTGCCGCATCGACAGCATTGCCACCTTCCTGCAGGACTCTAACCCCGGCTAATGCCCCCAGACTATGCCCTGCCGAAACCATTCCGTTTCGTCCCATGATGACCGGTCGCGCCGATTTGTTGAAGTTCATACTCCTCCTAAACCAAGAATCCTTTCGGCGTTGCGGCCGAGGATTTTTTCTTTATCGACTGCGTTGAGATCCAGCCCGTCGATTGCCTTAAGACTATTCTTGACCAGCACACACCCGTCCTCGGGACCATATGGATAGTTAGTCCCCAGGACTAAGTGGTCGACCCCGAAGAAGTCCTTCACACATTTCAAGGTCGAGGCGGGGTGATCGGCAGTGTCGACGTAAAATCTCCTAAAGGAATCCAGCGGGTTTTCCTGCAATCCATATCTCTGCCGGATTTCCTCCGTGCGGCCGCTGTAAATATTGATCGCCCGCTGGGCGAAGAATGCCAGCACTCCGCCCACGTCGGCTACAACAAAGTTGATCTCCGGAAATCTTTCCAGCACCCTGCCGTAGATCAAGCGGGTCATGGCCACCGTACTGTCAAAAGCCCAGCCGAAGATCAGGGTGGGCATGATATCGATTCCGGTGGCCTCGGTAGATAACGGTGCGGTAGGATGGATATAGACGGGCAGCTTGTATTGGACCAAGCGCTCGTAGATTGGAAACAGCTGCTCACGGTCTAGGGGCTTGCCGTTGAGATTCGCAAAGCAGCCAAAGCCTCTGAGCCCCAGCTCATTGACGCTGCGCTCCAGTTCATCGAGCGAATCCCTTATGGAACTGGTCGGCAAGGTGAAGAACCCGATAAAGCGCTTTGGGTGTTTTCGACAAATAGCCGCGACGGCATTGTTGGCGATCTTTGCAAGAACGATAGCGTCCTCGCCTTCAAAACGGTCTGCGCCGGGGGCTGGAATGGTCAAAACATGGATATCGATCCCCAGCTGATCCATAAGCTCTAATCTGCGCTCGATATTCTGTCCCTGGAAGGTCACCGTGTTGATCCGGCATCCAAGCTTTTTGTCGTAAAAATAAGTCATGCCGCTGTGCGGATCCGGTGCTTCCAAAATCACCGCGCCATCGAGACGTTTCATCTCATCGAGGTACGCTTCCGGGTAAATATGCGCTTGAAAATCAATAACCATAATCGTAGCGATGAGATGCCTATGAATTAAAGGCCGTACAATGCCCGAGCATTGTCATCGAGAATTTTATTGACTATCTGCGGCGGCACAGCCCCATCTTCTTTGAGCTTGCGCAGCGCCAGGATCTCCGAAGAAGTATCGTTGTGCCCATAGTCCGTACCGATAACCAGTTGATCTTCGCCCGAATATTTCAACACGTAAGGGAGATCATCATCGGTTTGGCACGCTACGTAGATTCGGTTTTTTCGTAGCACATCTTGCTTGTCCACCTTCTTTCCGCCCCGCTCGAACCGTCTGGCAAAGTCATGAATCGCGTAGGGCACCCACTGCGAGCTCACTTCGATGAAAGCAAACTTTGTCCTGGGAAATTTGTCGGGGATCTCGTGGAAGATCAGGGCGTGAAAAGAGCCCACCACCGCGAGTTTGAATTTGGAAAATCCGCATTCGTTGAGAAAAAAATCATGCACCGCGAAGCTCCCGGTAGCGGAGTGCACGCAGACGGGCAAATCTAGACGGCCGGCTTCTTCATAGAGAGGAAAAAAATAAGAGTCGCTCAGTCGCTTGTCCCCTTCGAGCCCGCGCATAAAAATGCCGCAGGCGCCGTTCTCTTTAGCGAAGCGCGCCTCTTCCAGCGCTTGGTCCATCGTCAGCAGCGGTAACACCGCCACCCAACGCAGCCGCTCCGGAGCGCGCTTCAAGATATCTATGAGCCAGCGGTTGTAGCTCCGGGTCACCGCCAGTTCCAACTCCGGCCGACGGGTAAAGGGCCGTAAAAAAATCGTCGGATAGAGCACCTGCACATCGACGTCGAGGTCGTCCATGTGCTTGAGCCGGGCGTTGATATCATCCATTTCCCGAGCTTCTTTTGGAGTCTCGTGACCCACATTCCTTGCCTTGCCGATATAAACGTTGTCGATCAACCATGACTCACCGCCGGAACTCTGATCATTCGGTGTCGCTACAACGCGAGGTTTATATTCTCGCTCCGACTCCAACATGTAACCCCAGGTTCGTTCCGTTTCTAAAACGTGGGCATCGGAATCAATCACGGCCATTTTCCATCAACCTCCAAATCGCGGTTTAGTCGCCGCCTGCTTCAGCCCGGCCCGCTCTGTTTTGGAGCCGATCGAGCTATTGCAACCCTGGCAAGTATAATCATACAGCTCGCCGTCCGGCAGCACCAAAAGCAAGCGCTCTCTCACCGGCATTGCTCGGCGGCACTTGTTACAATAGAGGAGAGAGGCGTTGAATTGATCGAAAGACTGGTCCATAGGAGATTTTCTCGTTGCCTCCCGGCTTCACGCTTTGTGTTCGCCCTCCGCTGCCTGTCGTGCTTTCGCTTCCTTGATCACCTTTTCCGCCAGATGCGGCGGCAACTCCTCATAGTGAGAAAACTCCATCTGGAATTCTCCCCGACCGCTGGTAAGCGCTCGCAAGTCGGGAGCATATTTTAAGACTTCCGACATGGGCACTTTGGATTTAATAACTTGATTGTGCCCTTTCGTATCCATACCGATCACTTTTCCTCGACGGCTGTTCAAATCACCAATCACGTCCCCCATACTTTCGTCAGGCACCGTTATTTCCATATTCATGATCGGTTCGAGAATCACCGGCTTTGCCTTCTCAACGGCGCTTTTAAAGCCGAGGGAGCCGGCGATTTTGAAGGCCATGTCCGACGAGTCCACATCGTGGTAGGAACCGTCATAGAGCCTTACGCGCACATCCACCATCGGATATCCGGCGATAACCCCTCCGGCCATCGCTTCTTTGATCCCTTTCTCCACTGCAGGGATATAGTTTCGTGGAATCGCGCCGCCAACAATCTCATCAACAAACTCAAACCCCTTTCCATGGGGAAGCGGTTCTATCTTGATCCAGGTATCGCCGTACTGTCCCCGTCCGCCAGTTTGCTTTTTTAATCTTCCCTGAGCGTTAGCGCTGGCGCGGATGGTTTCTTTATACGGCACCTTGGGGGCCTTGAGGACGACTTCCGCGCTATATTTGCGCTTCAGCTTTTCAACGATGATCTCGACATGCTGCTGTCCCATGCCCGAAAGGATGAAGTCCCGCGTTTGCTCATCGCGATGAACCTCGATGGTCGGATCTTCTTCCATGATTCTGTGCAACCCCTGGGGCACCTTCTCTTCATCCGCCTTGCTTTTTGGTTCGAGAGCAAAAGAAATAACCGGTGAAAAATGCACCGGCCCTTCATATTGGATCGGCGATTTCTCGTCACACAGCGTATCGCCAGTGGAGACATCTTTCAGTTTCGCCGCCGCGACGATATCACCGGCAGAAGCTTCCCTGATGATGTCTTGTTTTTTACCTTCTAACCGGAACATGTGACCGATTTTCTCTCTGACTTGCTTGTTGGGAACGTAACAGCTGCTATCGGATGCGATGTTGCCGGAAACGACGCGCATGACGGACAGTTTTCCGGCAAACGGATCGATGATCGTCTTGAACACATAGGCAGAAAACGGTGCGGTGGGTTGCTGAGCCCGTTTTTCAACCTCCCCGGTGGTCGGGTTCCTGCCTTCGACTTCGCCTTCATCTAGGGGCGACGGCAGATAATCAATGACGGCGTCAAGCAATTGCTGAATTCCGATCTGTTTGAGCGCCGAGCCGTAGAGAATAGGATAGAGTTTTCCCTGGCGCGTCTGTTCGCCAATGGCTTTCTTCAGCTCGTCTGTCGATAGTTCTTTGCCGTCCAAGTATTTTTCCAAAAGCTCATCGTCGGTTTCCGAAACGCTTTCCATCAGTTTTTGCCGCATCTCCTCCGCAGCGCCTTTGAGATCACCCGGAATCTCCCCTTCGGCAAACTTGCCACTGTCTCCTTCATAAACGTACGCTTTCATAGAAAGCAGATCCACCACTCCTTTGAAGTTCGCCTCGACTCCGATGGGCATTTGGAGGTGAACCCCTCTGACTCCTAAACCTTCCAACATCGAATCGATACGCTCGACAACATTGTCTTGCTCATGGTCCATCTTGCTGGCGAAGAAAAGCCGGCTGATCCGGTTATCATTGGCCTTGTCCCACAATCGCTCGGACTCGACCCTAAGACCCACGGAGGGGTTAAGCACAAACACAGCACCGCCGAAAGCCCGCATGCAATTGATGGAATCCGCCAGGAAAGCGGCGTAGCCCGGCGTAGCGATCAACTGAAACGGGTGCTTCTTCCATGTGAGCGTATGAAACGCCGTCGAGATCGACACATAGTGTTTGATTTCTTCCGGCTCATGATCCAATACCGATGTGCCATCTTGAACCTTCCCCAACCGTTGAGTCGCCCCCGCCGCAAACAGCATCGCTTCCCCCAACGAAGTTTTTCCTGAGCCGCCTTGACCCAGAATGCCGACGTTACGAAGTTTCTCCAGCTCCGCTGTAGCCATAGCTATAGAATCCCTCCTCCCTTTATTTGTGCGCGCTCGCCTTCACATCCTCTAGGGAATTCCTTTCATGGATGATGCGTAGTCCTTCCAGGGTCAGGAATTCATCGACCTCGCTGATGGTTGAACATTCCGACGCCACCAAAGGAGCCAAGCCGCCTGTGGCGACGACTTTGGCCTGCACGCCGCTCTCTTTTTGGATACGCCGGACAATACCGTCCACAAGACCCACATAGCCGAAAAAGATTCCCGCCTGCATGGAGTTAACGGTATTTTTCCCCACGACTTCTTTAGGTTTCACAATCTCGATTCGCGGCAGCTTCGAAGCTCGTTGGAATAACGCCTCCAAAGAAATCAACAGGCCCGGCGCGATAGCGCCGCCGACGTATTCGCCCTTTTTCGATATAAAATCCACTGTCGTCGCAGTGCCAAAATCCACCACGATACAGGCGTCGCGATATTTCTCATAGGCAGCAATACCGTTGACAATGCGATCGGCGCCTACATCCTTAGGACTATCGTATAAAATGGGCATCCCCGTCTTAATCCCGGGACCGACCATGAGAGGTTCGAGTTCGAAAAACTTGGTAGCCAGTTCTTGCGTAACGCTGACCATCGGCGGGACGACACAAGAGGCAACGATAGAATGAATCTGATTACAACGGATTCCTTTGGAGGAGACGAGATGCGAAATGATCACGCCGTATTCGTCAGCGGTCCGCTCCGCCTCGGTTAGCAGGCGCCAATGGGTAATGAGCTTTTTACCCTGGTAGAGACCCAGGACGATGTTGCTATTGCCGATATCGATCGCGAGAAGCATCTGCTTGCAATTTAATCTTCTAGAGGAATCACGTCGCCGGCCACAACCCGCTGACACTCTCCCATTTCGTCTTCCAGAATGAGAGCTCCATCCCTATCGATCCCCTTGGCTCTCCCGATCAAGACGCGGTCCGTCATTTCGACTCGGACCTTTTTGCCACGAAACCCGAAACGCGCTTCCCAGCGAGTCGCAAGGGGATCAAAACCTCCCTCTTCGAGTTCTCCATAGCACCTGTCGAGGTCTTGAATCAATCGCCGAACAAACGCCTCACGGCTTATGTTCTTTTGGGTTAGCTCTACAATAGACGTCGCACGTTGGCGAATAGCCTCAGGCATTAAGGAACGCGGATAATTCAGGTTGACCCCGATGCCAAGAATCACGAATTCCATACGGACAGAATCACCGGACGATTCGGTGAGGACGCCCGCCAATTTCCTACCCCGCACCAATATATCGTTGGGCCATTTGATCACTGGAGCGACGGGAATGAATGAGGCCACAGTGTCGGCCAGCGCCACGGCGGCCATCAAAGTAATCTGCGGCGCGTCGATCGGCGGCAGGTTGGGTCGGAGGACAACAGAGAAATACAAGTTGAGGTACGGCGGGGACACCCAAGGCCGACCCAAGCGTCCCCGTCCGTGGTTTTGACTCTCGGCGATCACGATCTCACCTTCCTCTGCACCCCGTTCCGCGAGTTGCCGCGCGCAGGAATTAGTCGAATCTACTGCAGAAAAATAGTGGATCTTGTTTCCCAAACGGCTAGTCGCGAGACCGTCTTGGATTTGATGAACCTGGAGGGGCAAGCCGGCTGGCCCCGTCCCTTTCTTTTTGTCCGCATCAGGCGCGAGCATTCATTGTGATCTTCATGTTGAAATCAACCACCGGAGCCGAATGAGTAAGCGCACCGGATGAGATGAAGTCGACTCCCGTCTCTGCCACCTGCCGAATGGTCTCCATTGTGATGCCGCCGGAGGCTTCCACCCAAGCGCGCTTGTTGACCAATCGAACCGCCTCGGCCATCTGCGAGATCGTCATGTTGTCGAGCATGATCACGTCGGCCCCCGCATCGATGGCTTCTTGGACTTGCCTTAGGCTTCCGGCTTCGACTTCAACTTTGGCCATGAATGGAGCGTGACGTCTCACCGCCTGAACGGCCTCGGCAATCGAACCCGTTGCCTCGATATGATTATCCTTAACTAAAGCCGCATCGTAGAGGCCGATACGGTGATTGGTTCCGCCGCCCATCCGGACCGCGTACTTCTCCAAAGTCCTAAGCCCTGGCGTGGTTTTTCTCGTATCGAGAACTTTGCATGAAAAATCTTCGACCGCATCGACATACTTGCGCGTCAACGTCGCCGTTCCCGATAGGCGTTGAAGAAAGTTCAAGGCGGTTCGTTCAGCCAGCAGCAGTGCGCGAACGGGACCTTCGGCTTCCGCAACCACCGTACCATTCTTCACTTGAGTGCCGTCCTTGGTCAAAAGGCGTACTTCGACCTTCGGATCGATAAAATAAAAGATTCGCTCCAGAAGGACCAAGCCCGCTACCACACCGTCTTTCTTGGCGCGAAACAGGCCCTTCCCTTGAGATTCCGCCGAGATGGTCGCCATGGTCGCTAAATCGCCGGCGCCGATGTCTTCATCCAATGCATCGCGAATGAGTCGTTCGATCTGGGGACTGACAAGGATATCCATGACTCCTAGCTCCCTCCTTCCTGGATTTCCAGAATTCGCTCCAGGCTGAGTTTGAGAGTACGCATTTTTTCCTCATACTGACTCGCCTTTCCCCGTTCTTTCTGAATGACCTCTTCCTTGGCTTTAGCTAGAAAGTCAGGGTTCGCAAGCTTTTTTTCAATTCGCAAAAGCTCTTCCTCCACTTTGCGCACCTCTTTGGCAATTCTGGCTTGCTCTTCTTCCACATTAATCATGTCTCCGAGCGGGAGATAGACCTCCGTAGCACCGATCACCGCCGTGGCAGCCCCTTTGGGCCGCTCACCCGAACTTAGATACTGAACCGAGCCGACCCGAGCCAGCGACCGGAGATAGGCCTCCTGCTCCCGTAAAAAGGATAGGTCTCGCTCTGACCCATGGAAGATAATCCTGACCTCTTTTCCTGGAGGACAGTTCGTCTCAGCACGTAGATTCCTGACCCCCCGGATAATCCCCATGAGGAATTCCATCCTCTTCTCGGTTTCCGCGTCGATCCATGCCGGATCGCTCTCCGGATAGGGCTGCAGCATGAGGCTGGGTCGATTATTGCCCATGACCTGCCAAATCTCTTCGGTAACGAACGGCATAATCGGATGCAGCAGAGCGAGGATCTGTTCCAACAGTTCTATTAGGAGGCGCTGGCTTTTTTTGGCATTCTCGCCGACCGTGCCATTGAGCGAGAGTTTGCTCATCTCGATATACCAGTCACAGAATTCATGCCAGGTGAACTGGTAGAGCACATTGGCGTAATCGTTGAACCGGTAGGCGTCGATCGCTTGTCTAGCCGCATCGATGCTCGACGCAAGACGCGAGCGAATCCAACGGTCCACGACATTCAGGTCGCTACCCGCGAGAACTCGTCCATCGCCCTCTTGCACCGTGGCGCCTTCCCCCAGATTCATAAGAACAAACCGCGCCGCGTTCCAGAGCTTGTTTACGAAATTTTGATAACCGGCGATGCGATCCTCGGCCAGTTTAATATCGCGACCCATGGCAGCCATGGCCGCGAAGGTGAAACGGAACGCATCCGTGCCATATTCGTGCATGATGTCGAGGGGATCAATGACGTTGCCCTTCGATTTCGACATCTTCTGCCCTTCTTCATCGCGCACTAGTGCATGAATGTACACGTCGCGAAAAGGCACATCGTCCATAAACTTGAGGCCCATCATAATCATGCGCGCCACCCAGAAGAACAAAATATCGAAACCCGTGACCAACGTCGAGGTCGGATAAAAACTCTTGAGATCCTCCGTGTTGTTCGGCCAGCCGAGGGTCGAAAGCGGCCATAGGCCCGAGGAAAACCAGGTATCCAAAACGTCGGGATCTTGGAGTAATTCCTTTCCGCCGCAGTTAGGACAGCCGATTGGCATGCGCCGAGCCACGATTGGCTTGGCGCCCTTCGTCAAAATATATTCTCCTTCATTCCCGCGAATGACGTTTGTCGAATCGCAAGCAACACAATACCAGGCAGGTATTTGATGGCCCCACCAAATCTGCCGCGAAATGCACCAGTCTTTGATATTTTCCATCCACGCGAAATACGAGTTACTCCAACCGTCGGGGACAATCCGAATCTCGCCTTCCCGCACGACTCGCATCGCCGGCTCCGCCAAAGGCTTGATATTCACGAACCATTGCGGCGTCAGATAGGGCTCGACCACGGTGTGGCAGCGATAACAGCGGCCAACGGCATGACGGTGCGGTTCGACTTTTTCCAAAAAACCTTTTTCTTTGAGCTCCGTCACCAGCAGCTTTCTTGCCTCGAATCGATCTTTCGACTTGTAGCGATCGATCCAATCGCCTTTTTCGCCGCGGGAAGTAAACACAGAACCATCGATTCTCGCATCGGCGTCAAAGATGCTGATTCGGTCCAGTCCAAAGCGGTCGCCGATTTCAAAATCATTGAAGTCGTGCCCGGGCGTAATCTTCAGCACCCCGGTTCCGAATGTCTGATCAACATAGGAATCCGAGAGCAACGGCACCACGCGATCGGTAATAGGCAAACGAATCTTTCTGCCAGCGAAGTGTTGGTAGCGCTTGTCTTCCGGATGCACCGCCACACCGGTGTCACCAAGCATCGTTTCCGGCCGCGTGGTCGCGACGATCAACGCTTGCGACAGGTCCTCCGCCAGAGGATATCGAATGTACCAAAGGCTACCGTCGGATTCTTCATGAACGACCTCGATGTCGGCCAATGCCGTCTGGCAACGCGGACACCAGTTGATGAGCCGCTCAGCGCGGTAAAGCAGGCCGTCGTCCCAAAGCCGAACGAACGCTTCCCGCACTGCCAAGGAAAGTCCTTCGTCCATGGTAAAGCGTTCATGCGCCCAATCGCAGGAGACTCCCAGCGCTCTCAACTGATGCAAAATGGCACTGCCGGCTTCCTGTCTCCACTCCCAGACTCTCTTTATGAATTCTTCCCGCCCCACTTGGGCACGGCTCAGCCCTTGCGCCGCTAAACGCCGCTCGACGACGTTCTGCGTCGCGATGCCGGCATGATCCGTACCTGGAACCCAGAGGACTCGGTATCCGTCCATTCTCTTGTATCGGCAAAGAATGTCCTGGAGTGTGTTGTTGAGCGCATGTCCCATATGCAAAGAGCCGGTAATATTCGGTGGAGGAATGACTATGGAAAAAGATCGACCGTTCCCTTTTGCCGGCCTAAACGCCCCCGATTGTTCCCAATGGGCGTACCATTTAGCTTCAATGTCCTTGTGAGAATATGCCTTCGCTAGTTGCATGGGATTACTTGGTATTTCTCTGTTGCTTCCTGTTCTTTTTGCGCCCCGGCTCCTCTTCGACGACATCCACAAGCTCAATGACGGGCGAGCCCGTAACCTGAACCGCGTCTGCCGCGCTCGCTTCCTCGGCGGTTATTTCAAGTAAGGGGGTTCTGTCCGTCGGGGAGATGCTCGTGGTCCCATTTTGGTTTAAAGAGGAAGAAGTACCCAGACACTTGGCCACGGCTGCTTGCAAAGCGTCCCTCTGCATGGGTCTGCCGAGCACCACAAGTTGCTTGCCGGCCGGCGCTTGCGACCCTGCCGCGTCGTCGATCCAAATCGTCGGGATCTTCCAACCTTCCACCGTCCGTGACAATTGGGCACCGACCATGTTCACCTCGCGTAGTGCGGCGGCATCGACGATCGCCAGATCAAAATCCTTCACGACCTGAGTCTCGTTTTCCGATACCTTTTCGTTCACCTCGACTTCGTGATCCGGAAAAAGAAACAAAACAATCGCCTGTTGTAATATTTTCTGCGGTTCAACTACGAGAATTCTGCTCATGTTATTTCGGGTGTTTGTTCCTATCTTGACAACCCTTCGACCCCAAGTTAGATAAGACAAAACGACAACGAGTATGGATTCCGATGCGAAAGTGGCGGAACTGGTAGACGCGCAGGATTCAGGATCCTGTGGGGTAACACCCGTAGGGGTTCGACTCCCCTCTTTCGCACCAAACAGAATTTAGCATACAAGCCTGGCTTTCTCTAACGTCGCTATTTCTTTTCTCGGTACGAATTGTAGACGCAGAGATTTGCCCGCCGCCTGTCTTCGCGAATCCTGGCCCCGCCGACGGGGCGATATAATTAATTCTTCGTGGAAACCGTCTCGCTTTTGTAGGAGGAAGAGCGAAAGAGGTCGCTTGCTGGGTCAGTTATGCAATGAAAACGATGAGAACATCAAAGAGCTTTTGCCTGGTAATTTTCTTCACTTTGGTAGTATCCGCATGCTCCAAAAAATCAGAACAGTCGGGTCAAAATCCGGATTGGGAAAGAGGTAGGGCGGTCTACGTTGCCAACTGTGTCGCCTGTCACAATAGCGATCCGTCAAAAGATGGCCCCATTGGTCCCGCCCTCAAAGGTTCACCCAAGGAATTGATTGAATATCGAGTTCTCCGCACTGAATATCCCCCTGGGTATCAACCCAAGCGGAATACCAAGATCATGCCCACCTTCCCATTTCTCAAAACCGAGATTCCCTATCTCGCAGTTTACCTGCGGTGAACGCTTACCTCAAAAGAAGACCTAGCGCCAACAAATAGAAGATTCCCGTCAGCAAAAAACCTACCCAGAGGGCGCCGGAAACGGAGTCCAAGGGTTTCTTGGTAGCGCCTTGGGTTCCAACCAACGCGTTATACTCGACCGCAGCGATAATAATGAGAGTTATCAACCAGAAAGTGCCATGGGCGGCCGACGGTCCAACCAATCCGGGATAATGCATTGCGGCACCCATGAAAAAGAGCATGGGAATGGAGAACACCGTATTTGTCCTTGACGTAAGCCCAGCGCGCCGCCCCGCACCCGCGGCAGCAGGCAACGGCTGCCCTCCCTGCGCTACTTGATTCGCCGATGCGATAACGATCTGCTGATTTGGCCAGATCACAAGCCACACATTTAAGAACATGATGGTACCTATCAGGCCGCCGAGAGTTATGGCGACGCCGTACTGTGAGAGGAAAAACGCTTCGCCTCCCATTGTGTGGATTCGAATCAGATACATTAAAATTCCAGCCAAGAACGTGAACATCGCACCCCAACGAAACCACCAAAGAGCCCGCGGAACCAGTTTTTGAATCACGCCGGTTCGAACACCCGCCTCGGTTTCAGCAAAGAACGGCGTCTGCACAAAGTTAAAATAGTACAGGATTCCGATCCAGGTAATACCCGCCAAAAAATGAATCCACCGTAGATAAAAATGAATTAGCTCTTCCATAGCTCTCCCCTCCTTCTACCCCTGAGAATACATCAAAGGGATTAAACCGTTAACGATTTGGCTTGTTTATATATTAGTTGATCCTCATTTTTGTCAAGAAAAAAACGCGCGTTGTTGCGGTTGACGATTCGATTGTCGATTCCTATTTATCATCTTTCCTTCTTCGCCTTTTGAGCGATGGCGCTTTGACTATCTGCTTGACCTGACTATGGAACTATGCCATTTTGCGTGCTATCTTTTGTCTGGGCTTCGCGCGAACAAACCCTCACGGATATTGCGGCTCACCTAATTTGCGGGGGAGGCAAAAGAGTCCGACCCATGGTGACTCTTTTAGCTTTTCTTGCCTTCGGTGGAAAAAGAACACAAGACATCGTCGACATCGCGACGGCGATAGAACTCATTCACACGGCAACCTTGCTTCACGACGACATCATTGATCGGGCGGACACTCGGCGCGGCAAAGAGTCTGCCTATAAGAAATTTGGACTCAAAAACACATTAGTGGCTGGAGATTTTCTGTTTATTAAAGCGTTTGAGTTCGCGGGAAAGTTCGATGAGACCGTCGTCGAGTGGACGGCGGACGCCTGCGCGCTTTTAACGGAAGGAGAAACACTTCAAGGCTATTTCAATCGCAACCGCACCGTCACTCTGGACGACTACGTCGAAATCGTAAAGCGCAAAACCGCCTCCCTATTTCAAACTGGAGCCAAAGTAGGAGCCTATCTTGCTGGCGCCAATTCCGCGTCGGTAGAAGAAGCCCATCGCTATGGCCTCAACATGGGCATCGCCTTCCAAATGGTTGATGATATTCTTGATGTCGTTGGCCAAATCGAGCTCCTCGGCAAGCCGACGGGCATGGACTTGAGAGACGGGAATCCTTCGCTGCCGATCATCTTGGCGCTCAAAACAGAACAGACCGCCGTTTGCGACGCGTTTCAGAGCGCGCAACCCACGGAAACCCTCGTTGCCGCAGCTCTTAGCGCCATCAAATCGGGACCCATTATCCAACAAGCCAAATCCATTTCCCGGGGCTATGCCGAAGAAGCGCTCAAGTCGATCAGGAAGTTTCCTCCTTCTCTCTACCGCAACGGGCTCAAGACGCTTGTTCAGCTAATTATCGATCGAGACTTTTAAGTCGTCACAATTCTCTGTTTTCGCGTGCCACTTCAATCTTGATCCCAGTGATGTCATCCCTTGATCATCCACGCGATCGCGCGATTCAGGCTATGTTTGACCGGATCGCGGGGCGCTATGACTTCCTGAATCGCATTATCAGTTTTCGCTTGGACAACACGTGGAGAAACAAAGCCATAACCGAGGTTCTAAGAAGCGGGGATGAGTTCATCTTGGATCTGGGTGCCGGGACAGGCGATCTCACTTTCAGCGCGGCCAAAAAGATCAAGGACAGCGGGCGAATCATCGGACTGGATTTTTCCTTGGAGATGCTCAAGCTGGCACGGTCAAAGCAAAGCGGTACAAGAAATGGTGACAAGACACTTTTTGTCCAAGGCAGCGCAACATTGTCTCCGTTCAAGGATTGCACGTTTGATGGCGTCATGACCGCGTTTGTATTGCGCAACGTTTCAGATCTTTCTTTGTTCTTTGCGCACGCGTTTAGGGTCTTGAAGGACGGCGGAAAATTCGTGTCTTTGGATATGTTTCCACCGCCCAAGACCTGGTTTTCAGCGTTTTACTCGGTATACTTTTACCGCCTAGTCCCATGGATTGGGGGCCTCCTGTCCCACGATCGCGTCGCGTACAGATATCTGGCCAAATCGGTCGAAAACTTTCATCCACCGGAACGAGTCCGGGAGCTTCTCGAACAAGCGGGATTTAAGCAAATAAGTATTCGAAAGTTTCTCAACGGGGCAGTTTGTATGCACGTGGCTGAGAAGCGCAACACATCCCCACGTTGAACCGTAGCATGATGCGTACTTTTTCCAGTAGTTTTCTCCTGTTTTTTTATCAAATCGCCTTGGGTGGTCTTTTCGGGCTTTCAGCGACGCCCTTTCACGAACTGGAAAGAGCATTTTACAAATCAACGGGCGGCGTTTTGTTTGTGATCGCCGTCCTAGGTCTCTGGGGAAAAAGTCCCCTCTATTGGCAGAGTATTTCCACTCAAATTAGCTTTGGGACTTTGGCCGAGATCTTGTTTCACGGCCTGTTTGTGATTCTTTTTGCCGCTTATATAGTCTCTCTCTGGGGTGAAAACCAAGAATTCCGGGCGCGGAGTTTTGCAGCTTCCATCCTCTGTGGCTTGACGGGGCTTATTTTCAGCGCTCACGGTTTCTACGAAGCTTCTTTTTGGTCCTTTGAAACCTTCGTCTACCCCATTGCGTTTTTCTTATCCGCACTACTTCTGGGAACTGTTACCGTGGGAATGCTGATCGGACATTGGTACCTGATTGATACAGGACAGAGTCTGGATCCGTTTATTCGCATATACAAACTCTTCACCGTCGTGCTGATCGCTCAAACGATTTTTTTGCTCACATCACCGGTCGCGCTTTATTTCTTTGGCGGATCCGAAAGCGTTTTAAGCCTAGAACGTTTATGGATGGATCACCCCACGCTCTTACTTACACGCGTGATCGCAGGTCAAGCCGCACCTCTAATCTTGTCCTGGATGATCTGGCGAACCCTGCTAATTCCACACACGATGGCTGCGACAGGGCTTTTTTACATCGCCCTTCTAGGCGTCTTCGTTGGAGAAATCTTGGGGAAGCAGATCTTGTCGCTAACCTATCTCCCGTTCTAGTCTTGGTTTGGCGACTTAATCAGACACTCGAGGATAGGTTTTAATCTTCGTAATTCGCAAGCCTCCCGAAGTCCATCCGAGATCATAGCCGACCCGTTCTCCCTCCCGAAGATCGAGGGGCGTTTTTGCCTCACCAGAGAGAAGAACCAAGTCATAGGAAAATCGGACCTCTCTCCCGCTCTCCGTTCGCACCACTCCCATATTGTTGGATGGAAAGAGCTTAACAATCACACCATGATGGTAAGAGTCCTGCATTAGGGGAGTTGTTGGGTTATCCTGATCGCCAGGCACAACGCCAATCTAAGACTTCTGTGGATTGAGCGTCAAGTCTCAACACGAATGGAGCAATTCTTCGGATACTAGCTCATGAAGACTTTTACCCCGCCGGGTGATCATCGACACGAAAAAAAGACTCGGCAGGAATAATGGCAAGCTAATTAACTTAGCGGCTGCTTTTGCCTGGCGATTCGCCCTTGGAGTTCCATCAAACCGTCCAGAACTGCTTCAGGCCTTGGAGGACATCCAGGAACATACACATCTACTGGAATGATGCGATCAATTCCCTGAACAGTGGCATAGTTATCGTAGAATCCCCCACTCGCCGCGCAAGCACCAAACGCCATAACCCACCTTGGCTCAGACATTTGCTCGTATACGCGCTTCAACACTGGGGAAAGTTTGTGATTCACGGTCCCTATGACCATCAATAAGTCAGCCTGTCTTGGGCTAAAGCGTGGCAAGAGCGCCCCGAACCGATCGATATCGTAAGGGGACATCGACAGAGACATATATTCCATGGCACAGCAGGCCGTCGCAAATGGGTATGGGAACAATGAGTACTTTCGGGCCCAACCGACCGCCTTATCCAGTCGAGTTAGGACGACGGTATCGGCTAAGAGATTCTCGGAACCCATTTTGGATACAAGTGAGGAACTCCCTGTCTGCATGGCATCTAAGTCTTCAGCGCTTCCGATCGGTGTGAGCAACAGTACTAAACGTTACTACTTTGCCACTCCTTAAACAATGATTGGGAATCGATGAGATTGATGATGACGTTTGGAAAGTGATTTTTGAGATATTTGCCACGGACAAAACAGGCTAAACCTTTACCACGTTTATCGCCTGCGGCCCCTTTTCTCCCTGTGCGATTTCAAACTCCACGGTTTGACCTTCGTTTAAGGTTTTGAATCCGTCACCTTGGATCGCCGTATAGTGAACAAAAACATCGCCACCCCCTTCTTTCTCAATGAAGCCATACCCTTTAGAGTTGTTAAACCATTTTACTTTTCCCGTTGCCATTGCTTAGATCCCTCCCTTTCCAAGTTGTTTAAACCCGCATGTAGCTCGCATCCCGCGCCGTACCCAAAGGTTCTTCCGCTCTCCAAAGACGGGTCATGGGTGAGGCTTGACCACACGATTCGAGTGCTAATTCGATAAAAGAAAAGACCAACCTTTCTGTAGGGACGGACATTAGATAAAGCTGAGCATTGTTGTCAAGAAAAATTTATGCCAAATGGGAAAAGCGTTTTTCAATGGCGCTTGCAGCCTCCAGATGCGACTTGTCATCTAATCGCGGGAACCGTATTCGGTGTGTTCTAGATCTAGATAAGGACACTCAATCGGCTATGGCGACAGCTTAATTCCCCTTGGTATTCATCTAAACTTGCGCCGAAAAGCGAGAACCCTCGGTATTCCGACACCGTTCGGATGGCAGGACTATCTCTATCCTTTTTGAAATTGGCCGGACAACGCTCCCGAAATAGCCTTAAAAGTCTCAATTGCGTTCAATTTACAAAAAAGCTACTGTTTATCGATAGATCTTTGGCGACTGTTCGTGAAAAAGTCGGAGGACTTCTGCCTGTTATTTAAGCAATCGCTAAGCATCTGAATCCAATAGCGAATTTTAGAGGGCTGGAAATTTGCGAGAGAGAAAACCTTTTCATATTGACTTCATGCTGTTTTTTCATTATAAATGGCTTAGTTAGCTTTGTATTAGCCGTATACTCTGAATACAACAAGTAAATTTGCTCTCGTGTTGCAAACACAAGAGCCAGAAAGCAATCGGATGGCTATCTACACTGAACTTACGAAAAAAGATGCGGTGAAGATCGTGGAAGAGTTCGCTCTAGGCGATCTATTATCCTTTTCCGGCATCAAGAACGGTTCAGTCAATACCCATTATCTATTGGAAACCAAACGTGGCCGATTTTTTGCCAAGATCGACGAGGTCAAGAGCGAACTGGAGGTAAAACAGGAGTTGGATCTTCTGTTTCATCTCAGGAAACAGGGTTTTCCGTGTTTACAACCATTGAAGACCAAATTGGGCCGTTACTATATTGAATTTCGCGGCAAATGCCTAACCATCAGCCGTCATCTGGACGGTATGGAACTCCCGCTCGAGTCTCTCACCGGGGCCCATCTGGGAATTCTGGGACACACGCTGGCCAACCTACATCTCATTGGAAGAAGCTACAAAAAGGGCATCGATAATCGATTCGGATTCAGTAGAATCGTCGTGATTTACCGCGAGGTACGTCGGCAACTCCCCTCCCATCTGAGAAACATCGTTCGAGTTTTGGATGATGAATTCTCGTACCTAGAGAACTACCTGGACAATAATCTGCCTAAGGGTATTATTCATGGTGACTTTTTCCCGGACAACGTAAAATTCAAAGGGAGTCGGTTAGTTGGAGTCATGGACTTTGAAGCGGCCTGCCGGGGTAAGCTGATTTATGATTTGGCCACAGCGGTTAATGCGCTTTGTTTTGTCGACCAACGGTACCGCATCGACCGCTTCGAAGCATTGATCTCTGGTTATGAAAGCCTCCGACCTCTCTCCCTTCCCGAATGGGACTCGTTTCCCAATGAGTTGCGCTTTTCAGCTTTGCGATTCACGGTGACACGAATTAAAGACTTTTATCTCAGAAAAACGGATGACAACCAGCGGGTCTATAAGGATTTCAAAGAATTTTACGATAGGCTTTTGATCCTTAGACGGGAAAAGAGTGGAGGGATGGAAGACATACTGCTGGCGATGGCAACCGGATACGATTACCGAAAATACCAAAAGTCGAAACCTTCCAAATAATTGTCGCAGAAGATCGGCTGTTTTACATTCCCCGTTTTATCGGTGTTGGCTTAGGCTGCGTAACCAGTTCATTTTCTTCTGAGTGTCCCGACGAATAAGACGAATAACGGACCATAGAATCAATAGAGTTCCGCAAAGAAACAACGTCCTGCCACCCATCAATACCACGTAAAAGAAGTTAAGCTTCACTCTAGCAGCGTTGTATTTCTCCCGGTCTTCGTTGATTCGGCGCAGCACCTCTTCGTTTTTCTGGTGATCCAATTCCTGAAAGTTTCTGTAGGATTCTTCCAAGCCAGTTTGTTCAGTTCTGTGCAACAGGTCCTGATATTTGGTCGTTTCGATTGCACCGACCGCCCAGTTGCCAATTCCCAGTAAGAAACAGACAATACCCGATAGGAGCAAATAACTTGAATAAATCTCACGTGCCTTCACGTTATAAACGTGTAACAGAATTCCCCGTTAGGTTCAATTTGTGGCCTTGACACATCGCGGATGCTGCGATAGTTTTCTTGTCAAGTAGTATCTGGACACCTTATCCAGAGTGGTGGAGGGATCGGCCCTTCGAAGCCACAGCAACCGGTTCCGAAACAAGGAACGCTGGTGCTAATTCCTGCCTCCCCTTAAACCCGGGGGGAAAGATAAGGTGAGGTTAAACCTCTTCTTATCTTTAATATATTAGGAAGAGGTTTTTTTTTGGCTGGAAGTTGAATTCGTGAGTATTCGCCTTACGACAGACCAAATTGAGCGCTACAGCAGGCAGATCATGATTCCCGATCTCGGCGGTAAGGGACAGATCCGGCTGCGGCAAGCGCGAGTGTTGATCATAGGTGCAGGCGGGCTGGGCTCGCCGGCCGCGCTTTATTTGGGGGCCGCTGGCATCGGGACTCTGGGTCTAGTCGATTCTGATCGGGTGGAATTGTCGAATCTACAGCGCCAAATCCTGCACGGAACTGCAGACCTTAACCACCCAAAAGTAGAATCCGCCAAGGATAGAATCAGCAAGCTCAACCCCGATGTGGAAATCGTCGTTTATCCTGTTCGGCTTGAACAAGACAACGCGGCCACAATCTTTTCCGGTTATGATTTTATCGTCGACGGGAGCGACAACTTTCCCACAAAATTCCTGGTTAACGATATTGCTGTGAGTATGGGTATTGCCTTTTCTCACGCGGGGATCGTTCGACTGCAAGGACAAACGATGACGGTCGTCCCTCGAAAAAGCGCCTGCTATCGTTGTCTCTTCAGAGAACCTCCTCCTCCCGAAGAAATATTGAATTGCCAGCAAGCCGGTATCCTCGGAGCCGTGGCCGGCACCGTGGGCTCGATCCAGGCCACCGAAGCGATTAAGTATATTGCCGGCTTCGAGGAAGGATTGCTGACGGATCGATTGCTAACGTACGACGCTAAATCGATGAAGTTTCATACGGTAGACGTCAACAGAAACATTCATTGCTTCGCATGTGGTACAGACCGCATCGCGGCATCAAGGATTTCCCAAAACACCTAGGACTCAAGCATGCAACGAAAGGGATGACCATGAGCTTTGTGAAAGGACTTCAATGCAGAGAGTGTGGCCAGGAATATCCAAAGGAGCCGCTTCATGTGTGCGAAACATGTTTCGGCCCTCTGGAAATCATTTATGATTACGAGGGTATCAAAAAATCCATCAGCCGTGAAAAAATCGCGTCCCGTGACAAGAACCTGTGGCGCTATCGCGAACTCCTTCCTATCGACGGGGAACCGCAGGTGGGTCTGTATTCGGGTTTTACACCTCTCGTTCGGGCTCCCCGGCTCGGAGAGGCATTAGGCGTTAAAGAACTATACATTAAAGATGATTCAGTGAATCATCCAACTTTCTCATACAAAGACCGCGTTGTGGCCGTTGCGATATCAAAAGCCATAGAGTTCGGGTTCGACACCGTATCTTGCGCGTCCACCGGGAATCTCGCTAATTCGGTCGCCGCCCATGCTGCGAAAGCGGGCTTGAATTGCTATGTCTTTATCCCGGATGGCCTGGAACAAGGCAAGATCATCGGCTCAGCGATTTACGGGCCAAAAACCGTTGCGGTCAAAGGAAACTACGACGATGTCAATCGGCTCTGTAGCGAAATCGGCGACAAGTACGGCTGGGCGTTTGTTAATGTCAATTTGAGACCCTACTATTCCGAAGGTGCCAAGACGCACGCTTTCGAAGTTGCGGAGCAGCTCGGTTGGAAGCTTCCCAACCACATTGTCGTCGCATCTGCCGGCGGGACGATCCTACCCAAGCTCGCAAAGGCTTTCAAAGAACTCATCAAAGTCGGTCTTATCGAAGATACCGGCTGCAAGATCTATTCCGCTCAAGCCGCTGGTTGTGCGCCGATTATTACTGCGCTGCAAAAAGGAACCGACTGGATCACTCCTGTGAAGCCGAACACAATCGCGAGTTCAATCGCCATCGGTAATCCGGCGGATGGCTATTACGTCGTTCAAGCTGTCCGGGAATCCGGCGGATGGGGCGAGAGCGTTACTGACGAAGAAATTCTCGAAGGCATCAAGCTCCTGGCCCGAACAGAGGGGATATTTACCGAGCCGGCCGGTGGGACCGAAGTGGCTGTCGCCAAGAAGCTCGTCCAAAAGGGCAGAATCCCCCGAGACGAGTCTATCGTGATCAGCATTACCGGCAACGGTTACAAAACTCTCGAAGCCATTGCCCGCAGTGTCGAAAAACCATTTACTATTAATGCGACTCTGGAAAATTTCGATGAACTCTATAAACAGCTGATCCCAAGGATGAAAGCAAAAGCCGTGGGCAGGTAGGACCCGCAGAGGCTTCGTGATCCTGCGATTCTAATGCGGAATTTCTCGACGGTCTATCTTGCTAGGAAATTGTCAAACCGCGTCCGGTAAACCTAAAGGAGGTTATTTCTATGCCAGTGCGAGTTCGTGTTCCCACCCCACTGAGAAAGTTCACGCAGGGTGCCGATGAAGTCAGCGCGCAAGGAACAAATGTCAAGGCTCTTGTAGAGGATCTAGAGAAAAATTTTCCAGGCATCAAGGAGCGCATCTGCGATGAAACCGGAAAAATTCGCCGTTTCGTAAACGTTTACGTCAATGGTGACGATATCCGTTTTCTGCAAAACCTGGAAACCGGATTAAAAGAGGGAGATAATATCTCCATCGTCCCGGCCATCGCTGGGGGCATCTGATCTTCGCCGAGAAGCGACAATGGCAAGAGCCACTCCTAATCTCCGACTCGTTCCGTTCCCAGCAGCGGAACCCAAGAGAGTAGAATCGGTCCTAGATCTGATTGGCGATACCCCGTTACTGCAGATTCGCAAACTTGCTGAAGGGCTGCCCAGTGACGTGCGAATCTATGCAAAACTAGAGGGACTCAATCCGGGCGGATCGGTTAAGGATCGGCCGGCGCTAAAAATGGTCCAGGAAGGAATCCGCGCAGGAAGGCTCACGCCGGAGAAGACTATCTTAGATTCCAGTTCGGGAAACACCGGGATCGCCCTTGCCATGATCGGTTGCGTGCTCGGCTACCCGGTGGAATTGGTTATTCCGGCAAACGTGAGTCGGGAACGGAAGCAAATCATCCATGCTTACGGCGCAAAGATCGTCTATAGTGACCCGTTGGAAGGCTCCGACGGCGCCATTCGTCTGTGCAGAAAACTACTGGAGGAAAATCCTGACCGCTATTTCAAGCCGGACCAATATTTTAATCCGATGAATTCCCAGGCCCATTATGAAACCACGGGTCCGGAAATCTATCGGCAAACACAGGAAACAATTACCCATTTTATTGCCGGGATCGGCACGGGTGGCACGATCATGGGCACGGGCCAATATCTCAAAGAAAGGAATCCAGCTATCAAGGTGATCGCTGTGGAACCTGATGATGCCCTTCATGGCCTTGAAGGACTCAAGCATATGGCCTCCTCCATTGTTCCTGGCATTTACCATGAGGAAGAGTTGGACGACAAAATTGCGGTTTCTACCGAAGACGCATATGCGATGGTTTATCGCTTGAGCCAAGAAGAAGGAGTTTTAGTCGGCCAGTCATCCGGGGCCGCCCTATTTGCCACGTTGAAGCTCGCGCGAAAACTCCGCGCCGCCACCTTAGTGACCGTTTTCCCTGACTTCGGTGATAAATATCTCAGCACGAATCTTTGGGTCGGATGGCGCGACCGAATGGCGGTCGGAAACCTTAAGTTCTCGATTTAGATCGGAAGAAATACGGCGTGTTGGACAAGAAGTGATTACGTAAGGCGAAATCTACGGAGCAGTCGCCGAGATCGACAAGACCAAGACTCCGCCTTCGTGTGGCGGCCCCCCTAGCAGAAAATTCCCTCCATTGTTTAGACGGACGGTCGTGTCGACTACGGGTTTATCCCCGTGCTGCAAACGCACTTTTAGTGCGATTTGTTTGTTCCGAAACTCCTGAGGCGTCACCAACAAGGAACGTCCGCCCGGAATATCGAATGCAGCATTCCCTTGCCAAGAAACATTTTGAGTTTCCTCTTTAAGCAGGCGGTACGAGCGATATTTCATTACCTTCAACTGATTTTTCATCGCATTCAACCTCGGGTCAATCTCATCGCTTTGATTCGTGGCCAAGATTGTGCCGATTCTGACCCGTACCGTCTGCGAGTTGTTTTCCGCGCCGTTTGCAGAAAAACCCATCACCCAACAAATCACACTAAAAAGAAGGGCTTGTTTCAGTATTCTCCCCAGAAGAATCATCTTCACCTTCTTGATTCTGATACAACCAAATGACAGTTGTTTTGGTTTCGTCTTCACGCAACAGAGCAACGTTCCGCCCGTGAGCATCGATCGATTCGACGGCAGCAAAGTTGTTTCGTTGCCCTAGCAGCTTCCAAACTGAGTTCAATGAAACCACGCTGAGTACAACGAGGATAACTGCAGGGATGGCCCAGGCCAGTCCTGGCCGGGCAAGGGTAGAACGAGCCCATTCCACGGCTCCCCTATGCCATGGCCTTTTTTCCGCAATCCGTTCCTGCACCCCGCGCCAAAAAGGCTCAAAGGCAACCCGCGATCCATTCGACTCGATGAGACTCTTGAGGGAAGAGTGCAATCGTTCCAATTGACGCAGCTCGCTGTTGCACTGGGTGCAACTCTGTAGATGCAAGCGGACCCCTTCGGCATCACGCGGGCTTAGTTCGCCGTCCAGCCACACCCCCAGCAACTCTCTGATGTCCCCACAGGTTCTCATAGGAACGCACTTAACTTTTCCTGCAATCTTTTCCTCGCGTAGTGAAGCCGGCTCATGACGGTTCCTTCAGAGCAGCCCAGAATTTCACCGATATCCTTGTAGGAGAGCCCTTCTACTGTCCTCAGTATGATGACGGCCCTGTGTTCCGGAGTCAAATCATTTATCGCAGAAACCAGTTTCTCCCTTAGCTCGCGATCATGAACATCAGAGAATGGATCCCGAGCTACTTCATTTCGCTCTTCGAAAAGTCCATCCATCGTCTCCCGAAAATCCAGCGGGTTTCTTTTCTGTCGCCGCTGCGAATCAATCGCCATGTTGACGGCGATGCGGTAGAGCCAGGTATAGAAGGAAGAGCCACCTTGAAAACTCTTAATTTTTCTATAGGCTCGAAAAAACGCCTCTTGCGCAACCTCCAGAGCATCCTCACGGTTGCGAAGCAACCCGGCGAGCACGACGTAAATTTTCTGGTGGTAACGCGAGACAAGTTCCTGGAAAGCATCCTTTTCTCCCGCCTGGCACTTCTGGACCAGCTCCCAGTCGCTTAACTCCACTTTGCCTACCTATTAGACGTTTGCCTGCAAAATATATTCAGCGTTTGTTGAGTGAATGAAAGCTGTTTCCTACTAGAACCTTGAATTTTTCGCGGATTCTTTTACAATCAGCCTGATTTTCTTACACTTTCGCTCTCAATCAAACAGAGGACTAGTATATGATTGTTCGCTGTCCTAGTTGCAAGACGGCCTACAGAGTGGCCGACGACGTCACCCAAGATGCGACGCCTGTGTTTCGCTGTTCTCGCTGCAAACATACCTTCGAGCTTGACTCTGCGGAAACACCGGTAGAGCCTGTTGCAAAAGCGCGCGATTCCGAGAAGCCTGCCTCCGCGGCGGCGGAGGAGCAAGAGTTGAGCTTTACTTTCCCCGCAAAGCAACAAGAAAACGCGCAAGATCGAAAAGACTTTATCGATTCCGCGATGCCGGATGACGAATTCGCCGCCACCCCCGATGCGACCGCAAAAGCGTGGTCCATAGGTGCTGCGGATTCTACGCTTCATGAATCATCGATCTCTTCTGATCCATACGATAGCGGCGAAACCCCTAAGCGCATTGATCCTACGGAAGATATTCCGCGTCAGGTGTCGCCATCCCAGCCCCTACCGCTGTCTCGGGAAGCGGCAGACAACATTCTATCTCTGGATCCCTATCGCGATCAGCCGGCCTCTATTGTGCCTTACCTTACGCTGTTCGCGCTCCTCCTCATCTCGTTTGGGTTCATTACAGCGCTTCACTTTGCCCACCCTGAGGCTTTAGAAGGAATTGTGAAGGCGATTCCTTGGGTCGGACCGTCCGTGCTCAAGAACAATAATCTCAAGAATGGCGTTGCGCTCCAATCGCTGCGTGCTAGCCTCCACACCATCCAAGGCAATCGCGAGGTCATCGTGGTCACCGGTGTGGCCGCGAACCAGAATCCGGTTGTCATACGTGAAGTTCGCGTTGCGGGACAGGTCTACAATCTAGAGGGAAAAGAAATAGAACAACAAACAATCTGGATCGGCAATGCCATTTCGCCTAGAATTATCCGCGGCATGACAGTGCAAGATATTTCCGATCTCCAACGCCTTAAACCGTTGAAGAGTTTCGAAATGCCCCCAGGAGATTCGATTCCGTTCACAATTGTTTTTTTGAAATCAACGAAAGGAATAACAGACTTTAGCTGCGCAGTCTTGGCTGCCGAAGACCAAGCGTAGGTGCGTCACTTTTTATTGGACTTCTTGCCGGTCTCATCTGTTGGCGTGATATCGATCTCATCAGGTTCGTTGATCGCCTTACGAAATTTTCTAATCGCAGCCCCAAAGCTCTCCCCCAGGTCAGGCAGACGACGATTGAATAACACGATAATAATCACAAGGATTGCCAGCAACTCACCGATTCCCAAACCGAACATGTGTCCTCCTTTGATAACAATCCTAATGGACCCGGTCTTTTATTTGCAACCGGATATTTGCTAGCCTGTGGGTGGTGAAGTACTATAATTCTGTGGATTCCTTGAATACTCCGCTCGTACGCTTTTTTGCTATTTCCCTTGCCATCCATTGCCTCTTCCTTCTGATGTGGGCGAAGCCCTCGCATCGATTCGTGCCGCAAGAATCCATCCCCGTGTCTTTGCTTCCTCCGCCACCGCCACCAACAGAGAACAGCAGAGATAGGCCTTCGCCACCTTCGCGGGAAACACCGCGCCGACCATCGAAGACACCCGCTCAGATCGCCAAGAAGAACTCGCCGCCGGTTCGACGAGAGAAAACGGTCATAGCTAGGGAAGTTCCGGCAGAGAGAGAGCCAAAGCAAGAAGAAGCACGTCCACCAGCGAGAGAACAGATACCGGACAAGGCCATCATCGCCGAACGGCCTCTACCCACTCTCAAAGAATTACTCCCCCCCGTGGGTTGGTCGGCTGCGCGGGGGACTGACGAGCCCATCCGGCTAGATACCAAAAATCCCCAGTATGTGACCTATTTCACCAGCATCAAGCGCGCCATCGAAGTGGTATGGCAATATCCAGAACTCGCGCTGCGATATGGATTGCAGGGAAGACTTCTGTTGGAGTTCTCGATTCTTGGCAACGGGGACCTTGAGAGCGCAAAGATCGTCCGTTCCTCGGGATCCAACGTACTCGATGAGGAAGCATTGCGCGCGGTCAAAGCTGCCGCCCCTTTCGGGCCTATACCGTCTTGGGTTGGTAAAAACCGAATCGACATCATCGCAAGCTTCGAGTACTTGGACAACCGGTTAAATTACCGCGTTGTGCCTTAAGGCGGGCTAGTTCCGTCGCCGGGCAAGACAACCCAAGAAATCCTGCACATTATTCCCTTCCGCTCTCTGTCCGCTCCCATCTTAAAATCGGTTTTCTCGCCGCTCTAGCTTCGTCGAGACGCTTCACCGGCGTGGAGTGGGGTGCGGTTTTGACGAGATCCGGATTCTCCTTGGCCTCCCGAGCAATGGCAAGCATGGCATCAACAAACGAGTCCAAGGTTTCCGGAGTCTCGGTTTCCGTGGGTTCAATCATGAGAGCCCCGGAAACAACTAAGGGGAAATAGATCGTAGGGGGATGAAAACCATAGTCCAAAAGACGCTTGGCTATATCGAGAGTACTGACTCCATATTTGTGCTGGAGCCGATCCGTAAAAATGCACTCGTGCATACAGGGCTCACCATAGGCGATCTGATAGCTCTTTTCTAACTTCTTGCGAATATAGTTCGCGTTGAGAAGCGCCATGCGGGTTAACTCTTCGAGGCCATCGCCACCCAAAGAAATAATATAGGTGTAAGCGCGGACCAAGATCCCAAAATTACCAAAGAACGATCGCACACGGCCGATCGATTTAGGACAATCTTCGAGAAGCTCGAATATGTCCTTGTTTTTTACTATCCTCGGAACAGGCAAATAATCAGATAGTCCCTCTTTAACGGCTACCGGGCCCGCGCCCGGGCCGCCTCCTCCGTGCGGTGTCGAGAAGGTCTTGTGAAGGTTCATATGAAGAACGTCGACACCCATGTGACCGGGTTTCGCGATACCCATGAGCGCATTCAGGTTCGCACCATCGAGGTAGACCATCCCGCCCTTCGAATGAACAACCGCAGCAATGGCCTCGATATCCTTTTCAAAGAGCCCGAGGGTATTGGGATTCGTGATCATCAAAGCGGCGACATCCTCATCCATCACCTTAGCCACGGTGCCCGGATCGATCACGCCTTGCGCCGTGGAGGAAATCTGAACGACATCGTAGCCGCAAAGAGTTGAGCTCGCGGGATTGGTCCCGTGCGCCGTGTCCGGAACGATAATCCTTGTGCGGGGATTTCCTTTCTCAGTCAGATACGCACGAATCAACATTAGCCCGGTGAGTTCGCCCTGAGCACCGGCGGATGGCTGCAAACTGATGGAATCCATCCCGCTGATTTCCAACAACATACGCTCGAGATCGTAGAGCAACTCCATGGCACCTTGCAGAAACTCGACGGGAGCTAACGGATGAATTTGGGCAAAGCCGGGAAGTCGCGCCACCACTTCGTTGACCTTGGGGTTGTATTTCATGGTGCAAGAACCCAACGGATAGAACTGGCTTTCGATCGCGAAATTTCGCTGCGAAAGACGGGTAAAATGGCGCAACACTTCCAGCTCCCCCAACTCAGGAAATCCAGGGATTTCTTCGCGCAACAGCGATTCAGGGATCATTGCCTGGGCTTTTCCGGCCTCAGGCGGCCAATAAAATCCACTCCTTCCGGATGACCCGCTCTCGAACAGAAGACGCGGGGGCGTCGCTTGTGATCGATGTTTAATCGTGGATGGCTCCGACAAGACGTTCGATCTCCTCTCGCTCATTCATTTCAGTAACACAGACCAGCAGGCAGTCCTTGAGTTCGGGATACCACTGGTCCAGGGCAAGCCCCGGCACAATTCGCGCCGCCGCGCACCGCTTCAAAAGACCCTCCAGGTCTCTGGCACGCAGAACGAACTCGTTAAAGAACGGACCCGAGAAACGCGGTTCGAGCTTGGCTCGGCTCACGAGACGATCTCGTGCATCGTGGGCCCGCGCGACGTTGACCTCCGCAAGTCGGCGCATTCCATTTTTTCCTAGGAGGGACATAAAAACGGTCGACGCCAAGGTGCAAAGCGTTTGACTTGTGCAAATGTTGGAAGTCGCCTTCTCGCGACGGATATGCTGCTCCCGCGTTGCTAAAGTCAACACGAACCCGCGCTGCCCTTCGGTATCTACGGTCTCCCCAACTAAACGGCCGGGAAGGCTGCGCACGAATTTCTTCTGGGAGGCGAAGAAACCGAATCCCGGTCCACCCAAAGTCATGGGAACACCCAAGCTCTGCCCCTCGCCCACGGCGATGTCCACACCCCACAAACCGGGGGGCTTTAGAAAAGCTAAGGCCAAGGGCTCAGACGTCACGGTGATCAGCTGCGCACCGGACCCGGTGCAAGCCGCTTGAATCGGAGCAAGGTTTTCGATGATACCGAAGAAATTGGGGTAGCCCACGACAACGCACATCGACTCGCTGTCAAGTTTTCGCGTCAGCGCTTCCACATCCGTGGAGCCGCTGATGTCAAAGGGAACCTCTGCCAATTCCATGTCATCCAAATTTCTTAAGTACGTCGAAATGACCGCTCGATAATGCGGATGCAGTGCCCTGGACATCAAGACCCGCCGTCGGCTGGCAGGCTGGATGCGACGCGACATCAAAACCGCTTCAGCCGCTGCCGACGCTCCGTCATAAACTCCCGCGTTGGATATTTCCATTCCTGTGAGCTGACAGATCAACGTCTGATATTCGAACAAAGCCTGCAGCGTACCCTGGCTGACCTCCGGCTGGTAAGGCGTGTAGGAGGTGGAAAACTCCGAACGCGAGATGACCGCATCCACGGCGCTGGGTATGAAATGGTGGTAGATCCCACCGCCTAGAAAGAAACTCCAATCGGACGCGGTTGCATTCTTCGACGCCAACGCCGCTAGGCGTTTGCGGACCGCCAGCTCAGTCAGGCCGTCGGGAAGATCGATCTTCGCACGATCGCGGAGCGTTTCCGGGAGGTGACGGTACAGCTCCTCAATGGAATCGATTCCAATGACACGGAGCATCTGCTCTTTGTCCGAAGGGGTGTGTGGCGTGTAGCGCATTCCTTGCTACTATTCCTCCTCCTCATCTTCCGCTTCGTCTTCGTCCTCATCCTCGTCTTCGTCTTCATCTTCCTTCTGCTGCTCTACATATTCCGCGTATTCCTCCGCGTTCATCAGATCCTTGAGGTCCTCTTCATCCGTCATTTCAACTCGAATCATCCATCCGTCGCCGTAAGGATCGTCGTTGATAGTCTCCGGGTTATCCGGCAGCATATCGTTCACCTCGAGAACCGTTCCGCCCACTGGCGCGTAGACGTCGGAGACGGCCTTCACCGACTCGACCGCACCAAAAGGATCATCCTTCACGACCTTTTCTCCTACCTCCGGCAGTTCCACGTAGACAATGTCGCCCAGTTCTTCTTGAGCGAACTCTGTAATCCCAACAGTGGCGGTATTGCCTTCAACCAGCACCCACTCGTGTTCTTTGGAATATTTTAGTCCCTCGGGAAACTCCATCACTAACCTCCTTACGTAATAGTTAATGGGTATGTCATTGCCGCCGATAGAACGGCAAAGCGACTATTTGGGCGCGAATTCTTCGGCCACGAATTTCAACTTGAACAGTGTTGTCAAGCTGCGCTTCTTCGACGGGCACATAGGCGAGCGCAATCGCTTTCCCGAGCGTGGGCGATTTCGTCCCGCTCGTCACGCGACCGACTGGTTTTTCATTCTTGAACAAAAGATACTCGCTGCGCGCAATCCCCGGCTCCAAGAGTTCTAATCCGACAAGCTTACGCTGGACGCCCTTTTCTTTCTGTTTCATTAACACTTCGCGCCCAATGAACGGCCCCTTGGCCAGCTTCGTCACCCACTCTAAACCAGCTTCCAGCGGCGTGGTCGTGTCGTTCAACTCGTGGCCGTACAAGGGATAAGCCTTTTCTAGCCGCAGCGTGTCCCGGGCGCCGAGACCAGCAGGTTCCAACCCCATCGGTCGCCCGCTTTCAAGTAACGCATTCCACAAGTTCTCCGCCTCAGCCGAATTGCAATAAAGCTCAAAACCATCCTCCCCTGTGTAACCCGTGCGCGCAACTAGGCATCGCACCGACGACACATCCCCCTGGACGAAAAAGAACGACCTGATCTCGCCGAGTCGGAGGGAGGTCAAGGATTGCAAGATCTTTTCAGCCAACGGGCCTTGCAGGGCCAATTGAGCATAGCGAGAGCTGGCATTTTCCAATTGAACGCTGCCGTCTGCTTGCTTCTGGATCCAGGCGAAATCCTTGTCACTATTCGACGCATTGACGCAGATCAAAAAATAATTAGGCTCGATACGATAGAAGATAACGTCATCCACGATTCCGCCCTGTTCATTCATCAGGAGATTGTATTGAGCTTGTTGTAGCTTTATTCGTGAGACGTCATTGGCCGATAATTTTTGACATAGCTCTAAGGCGCCTGGGCCACGAATCTCGATTTCTCCCATGTGGCTCACGTCAAAGAGCCCTGCGCGCGTGCGAACCGCCACATGTTCGTCGATGACGCCGCTGTATTGAACCGGCATCTCCCAGCCGGCGAACTCCACCATTCTTGCGCCCGCCCGTCGATGCGCACCGTAGAGCGACGTCCTCTTGATTCCTTGCGCCACGCTGTTCTCAAACCCCGACGATCACTCGATCTACCTTTCGCGCTGTAGGGACTCTTTGGCCGCTTTGAGCGTATTGTAGAGAAGCATGCAGATAGTCATCGGGCCGACGCCGCCCGGAACCGGCGTAATCCAAGCGGCCCGCTCCTTGGCAGTTTCGAACTCAACGTCGCCCGCCAACTTTCCGCTCGGCAACCGATTCACTCCCACGTCAATCACTACCGCGCCCGGCTTGATCCAGTCCCCCCGAACCAAACCCGCCTTACCTATGGCGACTACAAGAATATCGGCGCGCGCCACCTCGTCGCGTAGGCTCGCCGTCCGCGAGTGACAAATCGTCACCGTGGCATGCCGTTCGAGCAGCATCAAAGCCACTGGCTTGCCCACGATATTGCTGCGGCCGACGACTACGGCGTTTTTACCTTTGGGATCGCAACCGATGGATTCCAAGAGCTTCATGATTCCCATGGGGGTGCACGGCTTAAAACCGTCGCCGCCAAGCACCAGCATGCCCTGGCTGACGGGATGGAAGCCATCCACGTCTTTGTGCGGGGAGACCCCGTCGAGAATCTTCTCTGCCCGGATATGGGCCGGCAAAGGAAGCTGGACCAGAATACCGTGGACGTTTTTGTCTTTATTAAGATTGTGAACCAGCGCCAACAATTCCCTCTCGGATACAGTCGCGGGAAGCAAATGTTCGTAAGACTTGATCCCTACTTCCCGGCATGCTTTTTCCTTGTTCTTGACGTAGATGTGAGACCCCGGGTCATCTCCCACTAACACCACTCCCAGGCCGGGCGCTATTCCCCACCGTCGTTCAAGTCCCTCGACTTCTTCTTTGATTTGTTTCTGTACTTCTTTGGCAACAGCTTTACCATCTATGATCGATGCCATGATTTACTCCGTATCAAGATTGGAAAATCTATACCGAAAAAAAATTTATAAAGCAGATGTTTCTATTGGCATGACATGGAGCAAACCAAAGGTCAACCCCTGTGCAACTATGAACAGAAGTCACAAATAAGAGAACAAAAGGACATAAAATATCTTCAATCTACATATCAATTTTAAACATAAACAAATAAATATGGCCGCGTCTAGACCGCAAACATGCGACAAGGCGTGCATGAATATATATCTTTTTCGGATGGGTTCTGATAGAAAAATGAAAGCTTCCAATTCCAAATAGACGGTTTGAGAACCATATTATGAGCAAGCCACGAACCCTTGATGAGATCAAGAACGATATCCGTGGCCGAGTCAGCCATCGAGCACCTTTTAATCACGCCGACAAACAAGAAGCCGAGGAAGCCTTATCCAAATTGCACAGCTTGGAGGGCGAGGTTTGGGCTGCGGCGTGGAACGATCTGGGTGAGCGCTGGGAGAAAAGGGCACACGCGGCTGAAGCTGCCAGAAACAATAATGAAGCGAAAGAAGCTTATCTCAAGTCCTACGGCTATTACGGCATCGCTCGGCACCCGTTCCCCAGCACTCCCGGTAAACAACACGCCTACCGCAAAGCTCGCGAGATGCATCTTGCCGCGTCGCGATATTTTGATATCCCCCTCGAACGCGTTGTCATTCCCTTCCATGACAAAGAGATTGTCGGTCATCTCCGCTTGCCGCAGAAAAAGCCCGCCCCGCTGATCATGCACTGGGGTGGCATCGACAATTGGAAAGAAGAACGCCACACCTTTGCGGAACGGTTCGTGAAAGGAGGTTGGGGTTGTTTTGTGCTCGACAGTCCCGGGACAGGCGAGTGCCCCATGATCGCATCACCCGATGCCCATCAGGTTCACGTCGTGGCTCTCGACTATTTAACAAAACGAGCCGAAGTCAATCCAAACCGCATCGCCGTGGTCGGCGCCAGTTTCGGCGGCTACTGGGCAACCAAGCTGGCCCATGTCGAACCGCAACGTTTGCGCGGCGTAGTGAACTGGGGCGGCGGCATTCATCACTTCTTCCAACCCGAATGGCAAGACAAGTCGCGCAATGCCGACTCTTACCTGTTCGATCTTATCGAGGCGCGCGCCAATCTATTCGGGAAGAAAACGATTGAAGAGTTGAATCAGGCGATGCCTGCCCTTTCTTTACTAACGCAAGGCTGGTTGGATAAGCCCAGCGCGCCCCTGCTGTTGGTCAACGGTAAGGAGGATCAACAGGTACCCGTGGAAGATTTTTACCTCCTGCTGGAACATGGCGGTCCCAAGGCGATCCGGCTTTTTCCAGGAGGCCACATGGGGAATATTCCGTTTGTGTTTGAGACGGTGATCCCGTGGCTGCATCAAAAACTGGATCCGTAAGATGAGTCTTTATCAATTACAGAAACTCATCTACCACGTGAACCGCGATCCGTCGCATCGCGAACGTTATCGGCAGGATCCGGCCGCGTTGATCAAAGACTACGAACTCACTGAAGAGGAAAGTAGCGCAGCCGTTAGCGTTGACGTGCGGAAGCTTTATGCTCTCGGGGTTCATTCTCTGCTGCTTCGACCTTTCACCCTGTTACACAAAGTCTCCAACGACGATTACGCCAAGGCTTTGGCCGGATTGGAGTAAACGATGCCCGTCGTTTTTGCCTGCGCCGCGAGCCATGCTCCGGGCATGACCGCGTGGACTGAAGCCGCTCCCAAGGAGCAAGCTGACAGATTCCTTGGCTGTTACCGCAAATTGGGCGAGATGCTCGCGGCCTCGAAGCCCGATGCCTTGGTCGCGATCACCGTAGAGCACTGGGCGAATTTCTTTCTTAATCATATGCCAGCCTTCTGCATCGGACGGGCCGATCACTATGACGGTCCGGTTGAAGAGTGGCTGAGAATTCCCAAAGCCCGTGTCCCCGGGGACTCCGAGTTGAGCGCGGAATTGCTCGACGGTTGTCTGGACGCCGGCTTTGATCCGGCGTTTTCTGACGAGCTGCTTTTTGATCATGCCACCATGTTACCGTTGCATTTTCTCAATCCGAAGATGGCCGTTCCTGTGGTGCCCGTCATCATCAACGCCCTGACGAAGCCGATGCCGTCGCCGAAACGATGCTTCGCCTTCGGCGAGTTTATCGGGAAAAAACTGTGCGCATCAACCAAGCGAGTGGCCGTCATTGCCACCGGCGGTTTGTCCCATTGGCCAGGAGAAGCGAAGCATGGAAAAATCAATATTGCTTTTGACGGAAAGTTTCTTGATGTCTTGATCTCTGGCGACCGAGCGAGACTGAGTGAGTATTCACATGATGAGATCAACATCGAAGCAGGTTCCGGCGGCCATGAAATCAGGACATGGATCGCTCTTGCTGGAGCACTGCCTGATTGGAGAGCGGAGCTGCTCGCCTACGAGGCGGTAGTACCCTGGGCGACCGGCTGCGGCTTGGTTGCCTTCAGCCGTAGCTGATCCACTCGAAACTATTGGATACGATGCCTTTTGCGCCTTTACGGTGTTCACCGCAGCATGCGGTCGAAACCCAGCAATGCTGAAGAGTTGAAAAAGCAACGCCGCCGGCAGAGCATGCCAACGACGTTCCACTGATCCTAGCAATTTAAATCGCGCTGTTTAGGATGTCACTTCCCACCAATTCTTGCTAACATCACTGAAGATAAAGAACGCCCTAGCGTTTTCTTCTTCCAACTCCCAAAGCTCGTTGATCCCGATCTGTTTTCCGTTGGTGGAAAATTCTTTGTGGGCGTCCTCGACTTCTTCTGCCGAAGCTAACTTCAGCGTGAATCGGTTGGCCGGCGACAGATACTCACGGCGCGTGGTCGGCAAAACAACGACATACCAGGGCGTGTCCGGATGCTTAATGTAAGTGGACGTCCTACCACCGCCCACAATCTTAAGACCCAAAACCCCTTCCAGAAAACGGTCGTTAACTGCTTTGTCATCGCAGTTAAGCGTTCCGTGGGTCATGGCTTGGGGAATATATCCCCGGCCCGGAAACCGATCCTCGGGCAGTGGCTCTTTCCAGTGCGGAGCGGCGATGGTTCGGCCTTGCTTTATCGCGGCGGGATTATAATACTCGATTTCCAAGTCGTTTCCGCCTGGTTCCTTGAAGTAGACGGAGTAGGCAAAATGGGCTTCGTGAGGCTTGGTAACACTCTTAATATTATATTGAGATTTGTGATCAGATAGGTACTCGTAAGCCTTCGGAATTTCTTTGGCTCCCCCCACCCGGAAACCATAGTGGTTAGTGTGCGGTTTGTTCGCTGCGTTCGGACCCCCTTCATGCACAATCAAGCGCCACTCGGTGTTCGGGTGCTTCACCACCGCCTCTTTCTCTTTCCGTTCGACTACTTCCAGGGCCAGCAAATCGGTAAATATCGGCAGTGTTTCGTCCAGTGAACGGCATTCATAATGTCCGTTGATCAGTCCTACCGGTTTAAGCATCGTCTATCTCCATAATTTGAATTGTGCTGTTACGAATTTATTATTAAAAAATCCCTCATTCTTGTCAATCGTCATCCTAGGCGACCTTGGGCATCTTCACCTCTGCCCCGGACTTGGTACATTCCTCCTCGAAAATGCGGCGAATTTCCGGATCTTCGTCTTCGTATTCGATCTGCCAGCCACCGTGCGCAAGAGGCACATCAGACTGAATCTTACCGGGTTGCAATTTGAATTTTCGGCTGAGCACCTTAAGCGCCAGGTATCGCGCCGGCTCCGCGCCGGAATTGAAGTGCTGGTGAAACCAGCCTTCCGGCGGCACAACGATCGAGCCAGGTTTCCAATCAACGCGGGTTCTCTCTTTATCCTCTGGCCATAGAAGTGAATAACCTTTACCGGTGAGAATAAAAACATGAGCCCCGGGCCCATGCCGATGCGCTTTTTTATAAAGGCCCACCGGGAATCGCGACACATGAGAACCCATCATGCTTTGCGCCATCTCGAAGAAAATCGTCGCATTACCTTTGCCTCGCTCCGTCCACGCTACCGGTTCGATATTGACGGCGTCGGCGACAAAATTCGTCTCGACCACACGGTCGCTGTATAAAACACCCTTACCGCCGAAATAGCCCTCTTCGCCCTGAAAACGGTCGCCAAATGCATACGAGTTGTTCAATACGAAGTCTTCGGAGCGAAACAAATTGAAAATTAGCGGCGCCGTGGTGACGGCGAGAATCCGTGCCTCTTGATCCCCTTGCCCGTTGAAATGTTGATACCAAGCGTTTAACGGGATAGCGAAGAGACTTCCTTTCTGCCATTCAAAGCTTTGCTTTGTACCCTGGGTTTGCCAGACGGTCGTGGCTCCCCTACCCTCGAGAATAAAAACCAGTTCCTCGAACATATGCCTTTGTGGATTGAGACTCTTGCCCGGCGGAATACAGCAGACGTATGCATCATCAAGATATCCCGTCCCGTCTAACATGATATAAGCCCCGTAACCTCCGACACGGTCCCACCACTTAAGCGGCATTCTATAGAGATCTTCGACGAAGAAGCCTCTGATGACGTCGATTCCCTGCGACGACGCCCAACGATCATAAGGGGTATCCATGACCTCTACCTTGCGATCGACTCTCTCAAAAGACGGTGCCGCAGATCCTTCAGCCATCGCCGTGCTTCCTCCTATTTCAACCATAAGTTTCCCAATTAAACAGCTCGAGCCAACTCGTCACAAACCTCTATCTGGTCGCAAGCGATTTTGTCAAGCAACGGGGGAAAAAGCGCTTGAATCTTTATGCCGCGGTGCAGTCGCAATGACAAACTTCGCTAAAATTCCCAAAAGAAGCCTAGTTCGGTCCAAGCTTTGCCGTCATCCACGCCCGATTCAACATTTTCTCCGCATCTGTGCGACGATGGTGGCTTGCGTGCGTCCGCTTGGCAGCTTACCATAGGGCCTCCATGCGTTGTTACGTAATCGGAGATATCCATGGATGCCTGGACGAGTTGCGATACTTGATTGAGGGTCTTCCTCTCGAATCCGGCGACCGGCTGGTTTTCTTGGGAGATTATGTCGATCGGGGTCCTAATTCCAAAGGGGTCTTGACCTACATTCTGGAGTTGCAAAAGCAGGAGGATCTAGAGTTTGTCTGTTTAAAGGGTAATCACGAGGATATGTTTTTGGCTTATCTTGGCTTGTCAGGGCAGCATGGTGATATGTTTCTATATAATGGAGGGCAGGCGACTTTGATCAGTTACGGAATCAATTCAAAACAAGCCCCGTTAGAGGAGATAATCTCACAGATATCGCCCGATCATATCGATTTTCTTAAAAATTTGAAAATGTACTTTGTGATGGAGCCGTTCATCTGTGTACACGCCGGTATTAACCCGTCAAAATCCCTAAAGAAGCAAACGGATTCCGACCTTCTCTGGATCCGTGATGAGTTTATTTACAATCCTCACCGGCTCCCTTATACAGTAATTTTCGGGCACACTCCGCGGACTTCGGTGCTGTTTGATCTACCCTATAAGATCGGGCTGGACACCGGTCTTGTCTATGGCAATAAACTCAGTTGCTTGGAAGTAGTTGAGAAAGTGCTCTATCAAATCACCCGCGGGCAAAAGGACGTCAAGCAACTCGTGGCTTTGGATCAGTGGAATTAGATTCGTTCATTCCCGCAGCTTGATCTTTCTTTCAACCCATCATAGTTTATAACGCCACGTGGCGGTGTAGCTCAGTTGGTCAGAGCACGCGGCTCATATCCGCGGCGTCGGTGGTTCGACTCCACTCACCGCCACCAAAATTTTCTTCCTTAATTCGCTCACTTCCAGCCGAATCCGGTGACGCTTCCGTTTCCGATTCATGCTCTTTAAGGGAATTATCCCCCCCTTGGATGGGACTAGATTCACAACCAGAAGTCACAACCAGCTGCCTCACCGCCTGTTGCATCCTATTTTTCACCGTTCTTAGGTACTTCGTGGTCGTAACCAGGCTCTTATGGCGTGCAAGTTTCATTATGACGGCCGGATCATCG